>Ga0180216_1000122_pt1 | contig 97884 bp, 91 predicted proteins | sample eDN3rd37CBELigMG_FD_128879 | JGI IMG/M metagenome (GOLD analysis project Ga0180216, IMG submission 128879) | Enriched Miracle-Growth compost microbial communities from Emeryville, California, USA - eDNA 3rd pass 37_C BE-Lig MG (version 2)... ... | reverse complement strand
TACTAGATCCAGGATGCGGTGGATCCGGCTCCGCCGGTCCACCCGCATCGCCCCCTTGAGGGGGCGCCCGAAGGGCGTAGGGGGTGGGCCTTCCTTCCGGTCCACCCGCATCGCCCACCGGGGCGCGCGCGTCAGCGCGTAGGGGGGGTCATCGTCTGCAGGCTGTATTCCAGGGTGGCCATGCTGGCGGGCATGTCGACCTTCGCGCCGAGGTCGCGCATGGTGGAGCCCAGCGCGTGCAGGGTGCGGAACAGGTTGTGGGCGCGGCACTGTTCGCCCATCTGGCCGATGCGCACGATGGGCAGGCCGAAGGAGCCGGAGATCTCGACCCGGTAGCGGTTGGAGATGTGGGCGCAGATCTCGGTGTTGGACAAGCCGTCGGGCACGGTGATGCCGACGACCGAGTTCAGGCGCGAGGCGGGGGGCGCGAACAGGCTCAGGCCCATGGCCTCGATACCGTTCTGCAGGGCGAAGGACGAGCGCGAATGGCGGGCGAAGCGCACCGGCAGGGTTTCGGCGCAGACCAGGCGCAGCGCCTCGTGCAGCGCCAGCACGCCGGATACCGGGGCGGTGTAGTGATACGAGCCCTTGTGCCAGAAATTCTCGGCCAGCTTGGCATCCAGCACCCAGTGAGTATTGGGCGTCTTGCGCTGGTTGATGCGTTCCCAGGCCGCGTCGGAGAAGGCGATCAGCGAGACGCCGGGAATGGACGACAGGCCCTTCTGACCGCCGGTGATGACGGCATCGATCTGCCAGTCGTCCATCTGCAGCGGCATGGTGCTGAGGGTGCACACGGCGTCGACCACGACCAGGCAGCCATGTTTCTTCGCCGCCTTGGCGATGGCGGGCAATTCGCGGTTGAACACGGTGTTGGACGTCTCGCCCTGGACGATGGTCAGCACGTCGGGACGATGGCGCTCGATCTCGCGTTCGACGTCCTCGGCCGAGGCGGCCTGGTTGCCTTCCACCTCGAAGCTGACGACGTCGGCGCCCAGCCGGCGGCTCATCTCGGCCATGCGGGCGCTGAAAAAGCCGTTGACCACGCACAATACCTTGCTCGAAGGCGAAATCAGGTTGCAGATCGCCATTTCCATCGCGGCCGAGCCGGGGCCAGCCACGCCGAGCACCCATTCCGACCGGGTCTGGAACACGTAGCCGGCCATCTGCTTGACCTGGGCGATGATGGTGGACATGGTCGCGCCAAGGTGGTTGATCACCACCGAATTGGCATGGGCCACCACGTCGGGGATGGGAACCGGGCCGGCGCCCATCATCAGCAGCGGGTCGTCGGGGAGGATGTCGCTCAGCAGGCGCACGCGCGGCGGCTGCGAGAAGACAAGCGAGGAGTGGTCGGTCGAGGAAGCGGGGTCAGCGGTTTCTTCGGCGGCGCGAAGCGGACGGGTCGGCATGTTGGTTGACGGCGAGAAATGGAGGCCCGGGCCGAACAGCCGTGTTTCCCGTGGGGAGGGGCGCGGCGGGACGGCGGAGCGGGATCCACGGCCTCCTGCTGGCAGGCGCCGTGGTGTCGAGGAGTTCGACAGGATCGATTATAGAACCGCGCGGCCCAGTGCCTCGCCCATGCGTACGCCGCTGAGCGGCCCAAGCGCCTCGGACCAGGCCAGGCGGCCGGGGGCGAACAGCAGGACGACGGTCGAGCCCAGCTTGAAACGGCCCATTTCGGCGCCTTTTTCGAGGCGCACGGCGCCTTCCTCGTAGCGCGTCGTCACGATGCGCGAGCCGTGCGGGGCCACCTGGCCGGCCCAGACGGTCTCCATGGCGCCCACGATCATCGCGCCCACCAGCACGACCGCCATCGGTCCGTGTTCGGTGTCGAACAGGCAGGCCAGGCGTTCGTTGCGGGCGAACAGGCGCGGCACCGAACGGGCCGTGAGCGGGTTGACCGAAAACAGGCGCCCGGGCACGTAGACGGTCTCGCGCAGCGTGCCCGCCACCGGCATGTGCACGCGGTGGTAGTCGCGCGGCGAGAGGTAGATGGTCGCAAACGCGCCATCCAGGAAGGGCTGGGCGCGCAGATCGTCGCCGCCCAGGAGCTCGGCAGCGCTGAAGTCGTGGCCCTTGGCCTGGAAAATGCGGCCCTCGCGAATGGCGCCCAGCTGGCTGATCGCGCCGTCGGCTGGGCACAGGATCGCGCCTGGCGAGGCATCCAGAGGCCGTGCCCCGGGTTTGAGCGCACGGGTGAAGAACGCGTTGAAATGCTCGTAGGCAGTCGGGTCGGGCTCGAGCGCTTCGCTCATGTCGACGCCGTACTGGCGGATGAAGCGGGCGATGGCGCGGTTCTTCAACGGGGCGGTCCGGCATTGCGCCAGGCGCCCGAACGCGCTGGAAATGAGCGCCTGGGGCGCGAGGTACTGGCTATAAATGAAAAGCTGGTCTTTGATCGACATGTCGGGGCCCCGCTCCGGCGAGGCGCGGGTTCTTGGTTGCGTCTGGATATTACAGGCAGCGGGGACGACGGAGAAACGCCGGCAGCCCGGTCTCAGGCCCGCTCGGCCTTGCCCACGGGGGGCGGCGCCGACGATGCGCGCACCACCAGTTCCGGCCGCAGCACCACCGTGGAGGTGGTGCCGGGCACGCCGCGCAGGCTGTCCAGCAACAAACGGGCCGCCCGGAAGCCCATCTCGTAATGCAGGATGCGCACGGTGGTGAGCGGCGGCGACACGCGGTCCACCAGCGGCATGTCGTTGTGGCCGATGACCGACACGTCCTGCGGCACTCGGAGTCCTTCGCCTTGCAAGGCCTGGATCGAACCCAGCGCGATCAGGTCGTTGGCGGCGGCGATGGCGGTAAACGAGGCGCCCGATCGCAGCAGGTGACGTGTCCCCGCCTCGCCCGCCTCGCATGAATAGGCGGCGCATTCGGCAAAGCCGGCCGGCGTCAGTCCATGCGCAGCCATGGCGCGTTCGAAGCCCGCCTTGCGCAAGGCGCCGGTGGACAGCCCGAGCGGACCGGACAGGTGGGCGATGCGGCGATGACCGATGGCTGCCAGGTGGTCGACCGCCAGTTTCATGCCCAGCATGTCGTCGCTGACCACGGCCGGCATGCTGCCTGCTTCGTCGCGCCGGTTCACCAGCACGACCTTGACCTGGTCCTGGCCGAGGCGCTCCACCAGCGGATCGTGCAGGCTGGAGGTGGCGATGATCAGCCCTTCCACCCGCTGGGCGAGCATGCGGTCGGCGGCCTGGTCGGGGCTTTGCTCGTTGCCGGTATCGGCCACCAGCACGAAGAAGCCCTCCGCCGCCAAGGCCTGCTCGATGCCGCGCAGGATAGGGGGGAATACCGGGTTGGTAATGTCCGGCAGCAGAACCCCGACGGTGCCGGAGCGGCCGGTGCGCAGCGCCGAAGCCGCGCGGTTCACGCGATAGTTGAGGGCTCGCGCCGCGGCTTCCACGCGGCGGACCACCTCGGGGCTGACCATGTGGCGCCGGGCCGGGTCCAGGGCGCGCGAGGCGGTGGTCTTGTGGACCTGGGCCTGCAGGGCGATGTCGGTGAGAGTGGCGGCGGAAGATCGCTTGGGCATGGGACGAGATGATATCGCTGAGCGGGCGAATCTTTGCGGGAAATCTCGTTGTTGACAAGCCGCGCTGCGTCGCCGAAACTGTATGCTATCGATAGCAAGGAATTTGATCCAATGTTGCCGAGCACTCCAGAATCATTATTGCCATTCGTTATGCAATCGATGGCAAATACGCCTGATCCCCGGATCAAGGAACTGATCTGCAGCCTGGTCAAGCACCTGCACGCCTTCGTGCTGGAAACCCGTCTGACCGAGGCCGAGTTCGAGTACGCACTGGGCTACATCAACGCCATCGGCCAGGCTACCTGCGAAACCAAGAACGAGGCGGTGCTGGTGGCCGATCTGTTGGGCGTGTCGTCGCTGGTGGCGCTGCTCAACAATGCCGACCACCATGGCGAGTCGGATGCGGCGCTGCTGGGGCCGTTCTGGCGCGCCAATTCGCCGGTCATGGAGCCCGGGGCCTCGATCGCCGCGCCCGGAACGCCCGGAATCCCGCTCGAAGGCAGCGGCCTGGTACGCGACCGGGAGGGCCGGCCCCTGGCGGGCGTCACTGTCGACATCTGGCACGCCTCGCCCAGCGGGCTATACGAGAACCAGGACGAGTCCCAGCCCGACATGAACCTGCGCGGCCGTTTCCAGACCGACGAACAAGGGCGTTTCCGTTTCCGCTCGGTGCGGCCGGCGGGCTATCCAGTACCGGTGGACGGCCCGGGCGGCGTGCTGTTGCGGGCGCAGAGGCGGCACGAATTCCGGCCCGCCCATCTCCATTTCATGTTTTCCAAGCCCGGTTACAAGGTGCTCATCACCCAGGTCTACGCCGACGACTCCGAGTTTCTGCACAGCGATCCGACCTTCGGCGTGACGCGCCGCCTCGTCGGGCAATACCGGGTGACGCAGCGGCCGGACGGTCCGGTGGCGCTGTTCGACCACGCCTTCACGCTGCAGGAGGGCGAAATGGTCTTCCCGCATCCCCCCATCCCCTGAGTCTTAGACGCTTCACCATAGGAATGCATTCATGACGCAAGAAACAAGCTTCGCGCCGCAGGAACGCCTGGACGGCAAAGTGGCCGTGATCGCCGGCGGCGCCGGCGCGATCGGCTATGCCACCGCGCGCCGCCTGGCAAGCCGAGGCGCGCGCTGCGTGTTGCTGCACCACGGCGATTCCGTACCGGTGCGCGCGCAGCTCGCCGAGCTGGCGGGCGAAGGCCATGCGGAAGTCGTGGCATCCATTACCGACAGCGCATCGCTGCGGGCCGCGGCCGAACGCGTACGCGCCGGATTCGGCACTTGCCACATCCTCGTCAACAGTGCCGGCTATACGAAGCCGGTTCCGGCCGGCGACCTGGAAGGACTGACCGACGAGCTGATCGACGACATCCTCAAGGTCAACTTCCGCGGCGTGTTCGCCACCATCCGGGCTTTCGCGCCCTTGCTCAAAGAGAGCGGCGACGGGCTGATCGTCACGCTTTCATCGATCGCGGCGTTCACCGGCGTGGGCAGCAATCTCGCCTATGTGGCGGCCAAGGCCGGCATCGACGTGGTTGGCGATGCCCTGGCGCGGGCGCTGGCTCCGCAGGTGCGGGTGCTGTCCGTCAGCCCGGGGGTGGTCGATTCGACGTTCGTGCCTGGCCGGGGGGCGGATTTCAACGCCAAGACCGCGGCCACCACGCCGCTGGGGCGTATCGGTACGCCCGAGGACATCGCCGCCGCGGTCGAAGCCTGCGCGACGAGTCTGCGCTTTGCCACGGGCACCCGCATCGTGGTCGACGGCGGCCGGCATCTTTAAGGGGCAATCCATGAGCAACCCCACCGTCATTACGTGCGCGATCACCGGCAACCTGACCAAGCCGGAGCAGACGCCGCACTTGCCGATCACACCCGAGCAGATCGCCGATTCGGCGCTCGAGGCCGCAGCGGCCGGCGCGGCCCAGGTCCACATCCATGTGCGCGATCCCGAAACGGGGCGGCCGTCCATGGACATCGCCCTGTACGACGAGGTCATCCGCCGCATCCGTGCCGTGAACCGCGAGGTCATCATCAATCTGACCACCGGTCCCGGCGGGCGCTTCGTCCCGAGCGAAGCCGACCCGCGCGTCGCCGCTCCCGGAACGACCTTGCTGGCGCCGGAGAAGCGGGTGGAGCACATCGCCCGGCTGCGGCCCGATGTCTGCTCGCTGGACCTGAACACCATGAATTCTGGCGGGGAGGTGGTCATCAACACGCCCCGCAACGTGCGCATCATGGCCGGCATCATCCGCGAGGCCGGCGTCAAGCCGGAGCTGGAAATCTTCGACAGCGGCGACATCCACCTGGCCCGGGACCTGATCGCCGCCGGCACGCTGGACGGGCCGGGCATGTGGACCTTCGTCACGGGCGTGAAGTACGGATTCGACGCCAGTCCGGAAACCCTGCTCTATGCCCGCGGCCTGTTGCCCGCGGGCGCCTTCTGGTCCGCCTTCGGCATCGGCCGGCACGAATTCCCCATGCTGGCGGCGGCATTCGTGTCGGGCGGCCACGTGCGCGTGGGGCTGGAAGACAACATCTACCTGTCGCGCGGCGTGCTCGCGCCCAGCAACGCGGCCCTGGTCGAGCGTGCCGCGCGCATCGTCCAGGACCTGGGCGGACGCATCGCCACGGCGACCGAGGCGCGCGACATGCTGGGCCTGCCCGTGAAGAACTGAGCAACCGTAGGAACTCCATGTCAACGATCATGCAAGAACGCCAATCCGGGCCGGCTGTGCGCGTGCGGGCCAAAGCGGAAACGGCCGCGGCCCTGGCCCCGGCCATCGAAACCCTGGCCATGCCGCAGCCTGGCGCCGATCTGGCGGTGGTTCGGGTGGCATCGGCGGCGGTGAACCCCAGCGACGTCAAGGCCGCGCTGGGACTGATGCCGCAGGCCGTCTGGCCGCGCACGCCAGGGCGCGACTACGCCGGTACCGTGGAGGCGGGTCCGGCCGAATGGATAGGCCGCCGCGTCTGGGGATCGGGCGGAGACCTCGGCATCACCCGGGACGGATCGCACGCGTCCTGGCTTGCCGTTCCGGTGGCAGCGCTGCAGGAGATGCCCGCCGGCCTCGATTTCGACCAGGCCGGATCCATCGGCGTGCCGTTCGTGACGGCCTACGAAGGCTATTGCCGCAGCGGCATGCCGCGGCCCGGCCAGACGGTCGCCGTGATGGGAGCCAACGGCAAGGTCGGCCAGGCGGCGGTGCAGCTCGCGGCGCAGGCGGGCGCCCGGGTCATCGCGGTCCAGCGCAAGCCCGGGCCTTATGCCGGGTATGCGTGCGCGCCGGTCGAGGTGGTGGATGCGAGCCGGGAGGACGTCGCCGTCAGGCTGCGCGAACTCACGGACGGGCGAGGCGTGGACCTGGTCTACAACACCGTCGGCAGCCCGTATTTCGAGGCCGCCAACCGCGCCATGGCCAAGCGCGCCACGCAGATCTTCATCTCCACGGTCGAACGTCCGGTGCCGTTCGACATCTTCGCGTTCTATCGCGCCATGCACACCTACGTGGGGGTGGATTCGCTGGCGATGGACTGCGTCGAGGCCGCCGCCCACCTGAAGGCGCTGCGGCCCGGGTTCGAGCAGGGCACGCTGCGGCCGTTTCCCATCGGCGACGGCGCGGTCTACGCCTTGCCCGACGCCTTGGCGGCCTACCGGACGGTGATCGGCGGGTCGGACCTGCGCATCGTGCTGCGTCCCTAGGAGGCCGGAATGAACGTCACCCGCTTCGACGAGGCTCCCGTCTACGAGGCGCCCAACCATTTCGACATGCGCTGCGTGCGCCTGCAGGGCAGGGAGGCCGGGCCCGCTGAGCAATTATGGCTGGGCGTATCGACCATCGCGCCGGGCGGACACACCGCGCTCGACGCCTCGCCCATGGAAAAGCACTACGTCGTGCTCGAGGGCGAGCTGACGGTCATTTCCGAACGCGGTGGCGAACGCGAGGAAGCCACGCTGCGGCGCCTGGATTCCTGCCGCCTCGCACCCGGAGAGAAACGTCAATTGGTGAACCGCGGCAGCCATGCGGCCGCGGTATTGCTGGCCATGCCGTTCGCACCGCCTGGCCCGCGCTGAGACTCAGTTGTTCCATCCGACAACGCAATAACGCACAGAGAGGAGACACCCCATGAAACCGCAATTCCATTTGCACCGCGGCGTGCGGCGCGCCCTGGCGGCCGCCGCGCTGCTCGGCGCGGCCACGGCTGTCCAGGCGCAGGGCAACTGGCCGCAGGCGGGCCCGATCCGTTTCATCGTGCCTTTCACGGCGGGCAGCGGCACCGATGTGGTGGCGCGCTCCATCGCCGACAAGCTCGGCCCGGTCCTGGGCGCGCAGATCGTGGTGGAGAACAAACCGGGCGCAGGCGGCACCCTGGGAGCGGCGCAGGTGGCCAAGGCGCCGGCCGACGGCTATACCTTGCTCATCCACAGTTCCGGCCACCTGGTGAATCCTTCCATTTATCCGAACCTGCCCTACGACACGCTCAAGGACTTCGAAGGCATCACCCCGTTGGCGAGCCTGCCCAACGTGCTCGTGGTCGCGCCGTCGGCGGGCTACAAGAGCCTGGCCGATCTCATCGCCAAGGCGAAGGCGGAGCCGGGCAAGCTCTTCTATGCGTCGGCCGGCAACGGTTCGGCCACGCACATGAACGCCGAGCAGTTCCGGGTCGCCGCCGGCATCGAGGCGGTGCACGTCCCGTTCCGCGGCACGCCGGAAGCGATCACCGAGACCATCGCCGGCCGCACGACCTGGTTCTTCGCGCCGCTGGTGTCGGCCTTGCCCATGATCAAGGACGGCAAGCTGCAGGCCCTGGCCGTCGGGACTTCCTCACGGTCGGCGGCGTTGCCCGACGTGCCGTCGATGACCGACGCCGGCTTGCCCACCGCCGCCTATACGTTCTGGGTGAGCCTGTTCGCGCCGGCCAAGACGCCGCAGCCGATCGCGGACAAGATTCACGCAGGTGTGCTCAAGGTGCTGGAGATGCCGGACATCCGGGCGCGACTGGCCAACCTCGGCGCCGCGCCCATGCCCATGGCGCAGGACGCGTTCGGGAAGTACCTGGAGGACGAGACGCGCGCATCGGCGCGGCTGGTGAAGGCGGCCGGCATACGGATCGAATGAGCGTATCCCAGGGAGCGGGCGCGCTGCCGGCAGCCCGCATCGCCGGGGAAGGGAGTAGGAATACGCGGCGCGCTCGCGCAAGAGCGCGCCGTTTTTTTCATGCGCTCAATCGAGCATGGGCAGGTGTGCTTCGTCGGCCAGCTTCTTCAACGAGGCCTGGCCGTCCTGCATGAACCGCGCAACGTCCTTGCCGACGATCATGTTCAGCTCCGATCCCATTTGCTGGAATTGTTACCGCATCCCGGGCTTGGAAAGCCGCCCACGACGTGCGGCGATACCGTCACCGTCATGACCCCTGCAGCCGCGGCACATGATGTCCGAACGCCACGGATGGCACCCCTGCATGGGGTCCATGCGCTATGCTTGGGCCGTTGCGCATGCGCACATCAAGGAGCCTCTCATGGCGCTGAAATCAAGACTCTCCGTAACCATTGCGCTGGCCCTGGCCGGCGCCCTCGGCCTGGGGCCGGCGTGGGCCGATCCGCCCCAGGGCAAGGGAAAGGGCAACGCCCAGGAAGAACGCGGGGGCAAGGGCCGCGGGAACAATGACCATGGCGGAGGCAAGCAGGGCGGAAAGCACGCCGACAAGGGCGGAGGCAGGCAGGGCGGCCGCGGCGACGCGGCGGGAGGCGACCTGATACGGGCCGGCATCACGATTGCGACGGCGCGCGGCTATGCGGCCGATTACCGGGCCGTCGGATACGATCCGCTGCCTCCCGGCATCCGCAAGAACCTCGCGCGGGGCAAGCCGCTGCCTCCGGGCATCGCAAAGAAGATGGTGCCTTCCGGCATGCTCGCGCGGCTGCCGGTGTACCCTGGATACGAATGGCGGATCGCGGGAACGGATCTCATCCTGGTGTCCCTGGCCACGCTGGTGGTGGCCGATGTGCTCGCAGACGTCTTCCGTTGATGCCGCCGTGGTAAGACCCCATCCAAGGAGAACAAAGGTGAGAAGCCTGCTAACCGCATTTCTTTCCGTCCTGCTGCTCGGGTTGTCCGGCTGCGGCTACAACGACTTGCAGCGGGCCGACGAACAGGTCAAGGCGAGCTGGTCCGAGGTGCTGAACCAATATCAGCGGCGCGCGGATCTCATCCCCAACCTGGTCAACACGGTCAAGGGCTATGCCAGCCACGAACAGGAGACGCTGACCGCGGTCGTCAACGCGCGGGCGCAGGCCACGGGCATCAATGCCACGCCCGAGCTGGTCAACGATCCGGAGGCCTTCGCCAAGTTCGATGCCGCGCAGCAGCAACTGACCAGCGCGCTGTCGCGGCTCATGGTGGTGGTCGAGCGCTATCCCGACCTGAAGGCCAACCAGAATTTCCGCGATCTGCAGGCACAGCTGGAAGGCACGGAGAACCGCATCACCGTGGCCCGCAACCGCTACATCAAGTCCGTGCAGGACTACAACGTCATCGTCCGTTCCTTCCCGAGCAACCTGACGGCCAAGATGTTCGGCTATCCGGTCAAGGCGAATTTCTCGGTGGCGAACGAAAGCGCCATTTCCACCCCGCCGGTGGTCGACTTCGGCGGCGGAAAACCCGCGGGCGCGCGATGACGGCATGGCGCCAGTGCCTGCGCCGGGCGGCCGCATGGCTGGCCGCCGGCGCGGCGGTATTCTGGCTCGGCGCCGCCTCTGCCGGGGCCGCCGCCGATGGCCTGGTTCCCATCCCGCCGTTCGAAGGGCTGGTCACCGACCTGACCGCGACGCTGAGCCCCGACCAGAAGGCCGGACTGGAACAGCGGCTGCGGGCCTTCCAGGAGCAGAAGGGCAGCCAGGTCGCGATACTCGTGGTTCCCACGACGCAGCCCGAGAGCATCGAACAGTATTCGCTCAGGGTGGCGGAAGCCTGGAAACCCGGACGCAAGAACGTCGACGACGGCGTGCTGTTCCTGGTCGCCAAGGACGACCGGCGGATGCGCATCGAGGTCGGCTACGGACTGGAAGGCGTGCTGAACGACGCGACCGCCAACCGCATTCTCGACGAGATCGTCACGCCCCGTTTCCAGGCTGGCGATTACTACGGCGGCATCGAGCAGGGCGCCGACCGCATCATGCGGTTGATCGACGGCGAACCTCTGCCGCCGCCCGCGCGCAGGGCCCAGGCCGATGGCGATCTCGAAGGCGTCGCGCCGGTGTTGCTGATCGTCGCGCTGGCGGCGGGCGGGCTGCTGCGCCGCATGCTGGGCCGACTGCCGGGCGCCGCGGCGACCGGCGGCGTCGTCGGCCTGGTGGCCTGGCTCTTGTCGGGCGCGCTGGCCATTGCCGTGGTGGGTGCGCTGCTGGCCTTCTTCTTCACCTTGGTGGGAGGAGGTTTTGCCGGCCTTCCCGGGGGCTACGGCGGCGGGTATCGCGGCGGCAGGGGCGGAGGCTTCGGCGGTGGCGGAGGCTTCGGGGGAGGAGGATTCGGAGGCGGAGGCGGGGGCGGCTTCGGCGGCGGCGGCGCTTCGGGACGGTGGTAGACATGGCGATCAAGCGATTCTTCAGACACCTTCTCACCACCCGTCGCGCGGCGCGGAAGGCCTTCCCCGCTTCCACGCTGGACGCCATCGAACGCGCCATTCGGGAGGTCGAGGCCCGACACCATGGCGAGATCCGCTTCGTCGTCGAAAGCGCGCTGGACATGGGGCCGCTATGGCAGCAGCAATCCCCGCGGGAAAGGGCGCTGGAGATCTTCGCCCTGCAGCGCGTATGGGACACGCCGGACAACAACGGCATCCTGTTGTACGTGCTGATGGCCGACCATGCGGTGGAACTCGTGTGCGACCGCGGCATCCACGCCCGCGCGGGCAGCGAGGCCTGGGAAGCCATCTGTCACGGCATCGAAAGGGCTTTCGGCCAAGGTCGCTACGAGCAGGGCGTGGTCGAGGGCATCGCGGCGCTGGGCGCCACGCTGGCCCGCCATTACCCCGGCGCGGCGCGCGCCAACGAATTGCCCGACCGTCCGCAAATCATGTAGTGCCGAGGCGGTCAGGGGCTCGGTGTGCCCCTGACTCGCCCGGCATTCACAAAAGTGTCACCGCTCCCTCCTAGCATGTCGCGAGACGCGAATCGGGAGGGCGCCCCCCAGGTTCCCAGGACCGGGATGCCGCCGATCGGTTCGGCGTCGCAACGCTCCCTCCTTGGATACCAAAACAATGTCCGATCCAGTACAAAATCGTTCGCGCCGCCAGGCGCTCAAGTTCCTGGCCGGCGTGCCGGTCATGCTTCCGCTCGGCACGGTGGCCAGCACCTCCTTGCTTGCCGCCTGTGGCGGCGACGACGACGATCCGGTCGCGCCGCCTCCCACCCAGGAACCTGCGAAGTTCGTGTCGGCCTCGTTCACGGCCACGCCCGCGCCTTCGCTGGCCAACGCCGCGGCCATGGCCACGACGACGGTGAACTCCACGCTCAACGTGACCCTCAGCGATGGCAGCACGCACGCCTACAAGCTTGCATACCAGCCGTTCTTCATCACGGGCGACATGTTGCCGGATGGCAAGGGTGGCCGGATCCTCGCCGGCGGCTACGTGGACATCAACAACCAGCCCATCATCGACAGGTCCAAGCCCGGCCAGGAGCGCCAGTTCTTTTCGGACAGCCCGGACGGCACCTCGCTGCTGACGCTGGAGAACGCCAACGTGAGCGGCGTCAAGGGCAAGGCGGTATTCGTGGTCGTGCAGTTCGAGTACAACAGCCGCGACCAGGCCGGCGCGAGCACGTATGGCCAATTGCCGTCGCCGATCGCGGTCCTCACGCTGGACCAGGACCCGGCTACCGGCAAGCTGACGCTGGTCAAGTACCACAACGTCGACATGTCCAAGGTGCATGGCCTCTGGATCACTTGCGGCGCGAGCCTCTCGCCGTGGAACACGCACCTGTCGAGCGAGGAGTACGAGCCCGATGCTTTCTCGATCGCGGGCAACGCGCAGTTCAAGGCGTTCAGCAAGAATACCTATGGCAGCGAGACCGCTGCCAACCCATACAACTACGGCCATCTTCCGGAAATCACCGTCAACCCCGACGGCACCGGGACGGCCAAGAAGCACTTCTGCCTGGGCCGCATCTCGCACGAGCTGATCCAGGTCATGCCGGACAACCGCACGGTGCTGATGGGCGACGATTACACCAACGGCGGCCTGTTCATGTTCGTGGCCGACCGCGAAAAGGACCTGTCGGCCGGCACCCTCTACGTGGCCAAGTACACGGAGAAGCTGACCGATACCTCGACCGCCAAGATCTCGTGGATCAAGCTCGGCCATGCGACGAGCAAGGAAATCGAGGACCTGGTCAACGTCCAGAAGATCCAGCCGACCGACATCATGGAATCGTTGACGGCCGATCCCGGCGACGACAGCTACACCCTGGCCCATCTCGACGGCAAGCCGGCCTGGCTCAAGCTCAAGCCCGGCATGGAGAAGGCCGCGGCCTTCCTGGAAACCCACCGCTACGCCAACCTGAAAGGCGGCAGCATGGCCTTCACCAAGATGGAAGGCACTACCGTCAACATCAAGGACAAGGTCGCCTACTCGGCGCTGGCCAACATCCAGGATTCGATGGTCGAAGGCTCGGCTTCCTGGCTCGCTTCGCGCAACGTCGCGTTTCCCAAGACGATCAAGGCCGGCGGCATCCTCCAGCACGCGCTGGGCGGCGGCCAGCGCGACAGCGAGGGCGGCGCGATCAACAGCGAATGGGTGCCGACCCAGTCGCACCTGATGCTCAAGGGCGAGGACATCGCGGCCGACGCGCTCGGCAACACGGCCAATCCCGAGAACATCGCCAGTCCCGATAACCTCAAGTTCTCGGAAACGCTGCGCACCTTGTTCATCGGCGAGGACAGCGGCAACCACGTCAACAACTTCCTGTGGGCCTACAACGTCGACAAGAAGACGCTGGTGCGCATCTTGTCGTGTCCGGCGGGCGCGGAATCGACCGGCCTGCACGCGGTGGACGAAGCGCACGGGTGGACCTACATCATGAGCAACTTCCAGCACCCGGGGGACTGGAGTTCGCTGCACGCCAAGGTCCAGGGCACGCTCGATCCGCTGATCCGCGCGAACTACAAGGACCGGTTCGGCGCCGCGGTGGGCTACCTGACGGCCGATCCGACCAGCGTCAAGCTGCAGGGCTGACGGCCCTTGCGCCGGGCGGCGGATACCGCCCGGCCTGTCCTGTCGCTTTCCCGCTAGGCCTGCGCTTCGGCTTCCGGCTGTCTGACCAGCAGCACGGGCACCGGCGCTTCGCGCAGGATCTTCTCGGCGCTGCTGCCCAGCACCATGCGCGACAGGCCGCGCCGGCCGTGCGTACCGATCACGATCAGGTCCGCGGGCCACTTGCGCGCTTCGTCTATCGCCAGCTCGTGCACCGGACCGGTGAAGTTGTCGTGCAGGACCGTGTCTACCGCTACCCCGGCCGCATCGACCTTGGACCGGGCTTGCTGGAGCAGCTCGGCACCGTTCGAACGCAGAACGTTTATCCAGTCGGAATAGGCCGCGTAGGCGCCCATCGACCCGGCGAGCGAGAGCTCGTCGATCACGTGGAGCAGGCGCAATCGCCCTTTGGTCAGGCGAGCGAGCCGCACCGCTTCGTCCAATCCGCGATTGGAGGTAGGACTGCCGTCGACGGGAACGAGTATGCGCTGGTACATGCGAATGCTCCTCGGGTGGTCCGGCTGCGGTCAGAAGTAGAACGACACATCGGCCTGGCCCGACGACGGCACCTGCACCTGGCGGGTCTGTCTGGCCTGGCCGTACGCGGCGTCGACACGGTAGCGCCCCGGCGGCAGCCGGGCCAGTAAGTACGGCCCCTGGATGTCCAGCGCAAGGACCTGCTTGCCCTGGGCGTCGCTGATCGCGACCTTGACGTCGGCCACGTACTCGCCGCTCTTGGCGGCGGCAAGCACGCGCAGGCTATAGTCCTTGGCCATGCCGCGCATGGCGGCCGACTCGTCCTGGCCGACGCCGCCCGTGGCGTAGGCGATGCCGTTCTGTTCGCCCTGGTCGATCGCCAGGACCGCAAGCGGCCATGCCAGCGCGACGGCGAGCGTGGCAAAGGTCGTCCTCCGCATGAATGGCTTCATCGTCTTCATCGCAATGCTCCTTGCTCGAAACCGCACTTCGCGTACGGCGGACCGGTGGCCCGGCGACGATCGGGCCGGGCTCAATGGGAAAACAGGACAGGCACGGTCATGCTCTCCAGCATGGTCCGGGTGGTGCCGCCCAATACCGCCTGCTGGAGGCGGCTGTGGCCGTAGGCGCCCATTACGATCAGATCGCAGGCGTTGTCGGCCGCGGTATTCAGGATGCAATTGCCGATCCCGACGCCGGCGCTGTCGCGCGTGGTTTCCTGTGGAATCGGATACTGGCGGCCCGCGCAGTAGGCCAGCAGGTCGGCATGCCTGGCTCGCGCCGCGTCGCCGGGCTCTGCCGGGGGATCCACCCGCAGCACGAACAGTTCGGACGCTTCCTGCAGCATGGGCCCCGCATCGGCCAGCGCGCGGGCCGCTTCGCGACGCTCGTCCCAGCAGAACAGCACTCGCCGGCCGATGGAGCCGATCTCGCCCACCGACGGCAGCATCAGCACCGGGCGGCCGGCACCGAGCAGAACCGAGGCCGCCTGCGCAGGCAATTGCGCCGGCCCGGGCTCGCTGTCGTCGGGCTGGCCCATGACGAGGACGTCGCAATAGCGGGCATGCTCGCACAGGATGTCCTCGGGCCTGCCGTCCCCGGTACGCCACTGCGCCGCCACGCCGGTCTCGCCGGCGATCTCTCGCAGCAACGCTTCGCTTTGCGTACGCTCCTCGGCCTGCCGCCGTCGCAGCATCTGGTTGATGTCGTCGGTGACGAAGAAACCTTCGTAGAGATAGGGCGGCGGCCGCCGGAAGCTGGCATGAACGCCGACCAGTTCGGCGTCGTGCTCGGCCGCCAGCTGCGCCGCGGCGCGCACGCGCCGCTTGCAGCCTCGATCCTGATCCAGGTGAACCGCGATGCGTCCCAGCATATGCGCCTCCTGTCGTGTTGGATGCTCAAATCCTAGCCGCGCCGCAATGCGCGGGCGTTGATCTGGCTCAAGTCCGCGGCGCGGACGTTCGACATGCCCGCGGGCGCGGGCGAAGGTGGGCGGCTACAGGTAGTCTGGAATGAAAAGACGAAAAAGAAAAGGGAACGCGGGCGGGAGATCGTAACCAGTTCCTAGTGCCTGTGTGCGCCCCTAGACCGCCGATGCGCGCCTGGTCAACAGGAAGGCATTGGCCGCTGCCAGCACGAGCAGGATCGCGACCAGTCCGATGAAACCGGTCCAGCCGGCATCCGCCAGCGCGTAGCCCCCGCCGGCGCCGATCAGGCTCGAACCGCAGTAGTAGCCGAAGAGGTAGAGCGAGGAGGCCTGGGCGCGGCCATGCCGGGCGGCGCGCGCGACCCAGGAACTGCAGATGGAATGCGCGCCGAAGAAACCGAAGGTCAGCACCGCCATGCCCGCCACGAGCAGCCACAGGTTTTCGGAAAGCGTGAGCAGCGAGCCGGCCAGTTGCAGCAGCACGCCCGCGGTCATGACCCGCCCGTGCCCATGGCGGGCCGCCAGGTCGCCCATCCAGGCGGAACTGAAGATGCCGGCGAGATACACCACGGAAACCATTCCCACCACGGCGTGGCCCAGCGAGAAGGGCGGCGCCAGCAAGCGAAAGCCGACGTAGTTGTAGACGGCGACGAATCCACCCATCAGCAGGAATCCCTGGCCGAACAGGCGCAGCATGACCGCATTGCCCAGATGCGAACGGAAGCCGGCCAGCACGCTGCGCAAGTCCAGGCTGCGCGGGTGGAAATTGCGGGACGGGGGAAGCGTCTTCCAGAACAGCGCGGCGCCGGCGAAACCGATCAGGCCGATGACCAGCGCCGCGACACGCCAGCCGTGCCCGTCGGCGATAACCCCGGCCAGCAGGCGGCCGGACATGCCTCCTATGGCGGATCCGCCGATATAGAGTCCCATGGCGAGTCCCGCCGCGCGCGGCTCGATTTCCTCGCCGACGTAGGCCATGGCGACCGCGGGCAGGCCGCTCAGGGTGATGCCCATGAGCGCGCGCATGAAAAGCAGGGCCGGCCACTCCGGAAACAGGGCCATGGCCGTGGTCAGCGCGGCCGAACTGAGCAGCGAGGCGATCATGAGCGTGCGGCGCCCCAGTCGCTCGGACATCGCGCTGGCCAGCAGCATGGACGCGGCCAGGAGCGCGGTGGTCAGCGACAGCGCCAGGCTGCTGGCGGCCGGAGAAAGGCCGAAGTCATGGGAAAACAGCGGCAGCAGCGGCTGCACGAAGTAGAGCAAAGAGAAGGTCGAGAACCCGGATGCGAACAGCGCGACGACGGCGCGCCAGAACGCGGAGGTGCCGCGTTCGATGTGAAGCGGGGCGGCAGGCGGCTGCGCGGAGAGGCTATCCCCGCTGGCCAGCGGTTCTCGAACGGAGGGGAGGGAAGACATGATGTGGCGGAGGGACGATCTACGGGTTAACTCTAGGCTTTTTGTCTGATATCGTCCAATATTCAAAAAGTGCATTTTGATATCGAATCGCTATGATAGACCTGAGGCGGGTCCGCTACTTCGTGGCGGTGACCGAAGAGCTGCACTTCGGCCGGGCCGCGCAGCGCCTGGGCATGTCGCAACCGCCGCTGAGCCAGCAACTGCAGGCCCTGGAGCAGGACCTGGGCGTGCGCCTGCTCGACCGCAACAAGCGCCAAGTAGCCTTGACGGAGGCAGGACGGCTCTTCTTGCCCGAAGCGCGAGCGCTCCTTGTCCAGGCCGAGCGCGCCGCCTCGATCGCCGCGCTGGCAGGGCGGGGCGAAATGGGTACGCTGCGGGTAGGCTTCACCGAGAGCGCGGTGCTGACCGGCGCATTGCCCAACCTGCTGTCGCGGTTTCGCGGGCGGTACCCCGCGGTGGCCGTGCAGTTGACCGAGCAGACCAGCCAGCAGCAGATCCAGTCCCTGGTGGACAAGCGCACCGACGTGGGTTTCATGCGCCTGCCGGCGAGCGGCGCCTTGCCCGGCGAGCTCGAGGCCCAGCCGCTGGTTTCCGATCCCCTGGTGGCGGTGTTGCCGCGCGAGCATCGCCTGGCCTCGTCCGGCGGCGCGCTCGGCGTGGCGGCACTGGCCGACGAGCCTTTCGTCTTCTTCACGCCGGGCGCCGGTACGGGCGTCTACAACCACGTCCTCAACCTTTGCCGGTCGGCCGGCTACGCGCCTCGCATCGCGCAAGAGGCGCGCGAAGTCATGACCATCGCCGGCCTGGTCGCCGCCAGGCTGGGCGTGTCCATTCTTCCCGCATCGGTGCGCCGGCTGGATGTGGCCGGCGTGGTGATCCGCGCGCTGCGCGAACCCGAAGCCGCGTCCAAACTTTGGCTGGCCTTCCGCCGGGAGGAGGCCTCCGCCACCGGGGCCGCCTTCTGGCAACTGGCGCGGCAACCCGACGAAAGCTGATCCGCTTGCCGCCAGCGTCCGCGGGCACCGATTTTTACCGCTCCTTATAATCGTCGATTGCCGCCCCGCCATTTCCCTTCATCGTTTCCATGTCCGAGCCTCGCTTTCCGTCCCGTTCTCCCTCCAGGCCCGCGGCGGCCTGGCGCAAATGGCTGCTCTGGCTCGGCCTGGCAGTCGCACTGGCCCTCGTGGGCACGCTGACCGTCAGCTGGATCATGCGCGACAGCTCGCCGCAACTCGTGGAACGGATCCGCACCGCGGGCGAAGGGCGGAACCTGGCGCTGCCCGACGGCTCGCGCATCGATGCGGCGCCCGACACGGCCTTGTCCGTGGCGTACTATCCCCGGCGGCGGCACGTGAATCTCGTGCAAGGCGAAGCGGCGTTTCTCGTGCGTTGGCAATATCGCGCGGCCTTTACCGTGCAGTCCGGCGTGAATGAGGTCGTCATCGACGGCACCCGTATCGCGGCCCCCGACATCGCCTTCAGCGTGGCGACGACTCCCGAGCAACTGCGGGTGACGGTAAAAGAAGGCCAGTTGAAGGTCCGCACTGTCACGGCAGGCCCGCGCGAGTTCGTCGAATTGCAGGCAGGCGACATCCTGACGGTGGACATGCGCGCCCGCACGCACAGCGTGACGCGCGTCGAAGGCGCCCCCGGGCGCTAGTGCGCTTCACCGCCTAGGCGGTTCCCGCATATCGGCCTCCAGCGGAGGCGCGATTTCTTCCAGCGGCTTGCGCTCGGCGTCCACGCCCAGGCGCAATGCGAACCACCCGGCTCCGGCCATCAATGCCGCCGCCACGGCATAGCCGGCCGCCACGGCGGCATGGCTGCCGGTACCGATCAATCCGCCGAACAGGGCAGGGCCCGCGAATCCTCCCAGGCCCGTGCCGACCGCATAGAACACCGCGATCGCGATGGCCCGCATTTCGAGCGGAAAGATTTCGCTGACCGTCAGGTAGGCCGAACTGGCAGCGGCCGATGCCAGGAAGAATACGGCCGACCAGCACCACGCCTGCGAGCGGGCATCCAGCCACCCCTGCATGAACGCCCAGCCGGTCAGGGCCAGCCCGAGGCCGGCCGACACGTAGGTGAACGCGATCATCCGACGGCGCCCGATGCGGTCGAACAGCGGTCCCAGCAGAAGGGGGCCGAGCACGTTGGCGAGCGCGAACGGGAACACATAGAGGCCGACATGTCCCTCCGGTACGCCGTGGAATCGCGTCAGAACCAGCGAATACGTGAAGAATATGGCGTTGTAGAAAAACGCCTGCGACACCATCAACGCCAGGGCGACGGCGCTGCGGCGCCGATAGCGGTGCAGCAGGACGCGCGCGACTTGCGCCAGCGAGGGAGCCTGGCCGGCGGCGGGTATCTCGCCCGAGACAGGGGGCAGCTTGCCGTGGCGGCGCTCGACTTCGGCCTCGATGGCCAGCACGATGCGGCGGGCCTCATCGATCCGGCCGTGCGCCACGAGCCAGCGAGGACTTTCGGGCACGTGCCGGCGCACCAGCAGGATCGCCACGGCCATCGCGCCGCCGGCAAGGAAGGCCGCGCGCCATCCCCATACGGGACCGAACACGCGCGGATCGAGCAAGATGAGGCTCAGTCCCGCGCCCAGCGCCGCTCCCAGCCAGAAACTGCCGTTGATGGCGAGATTGACCCGCCCGCGCAGCCGCGCGGGAATCAGTTCGTCGATGGCCGAGTTGATGGCGGCGTATTCGCCGCCTATGCCCAGCCCCGTCACGAAGCGGCATGCGGCAAAAACGCCGAAACCCGGCGCGAAGGCCGTCGCCAGGCTCCCGGCGGTGTAGATCGCCAGCGTGACCAGGAACAGCTTGCGGCGCCCCAAGCGGTCGGTCAAACGGCCGAACCACAATGCGCCCAGCACCGCGCCGGCGATGTAGAGAGAGCCGGACCAGCCGATCTGCGCGGCGCTCAGGCCCAGTGTGTCGCCTCGTTCCAGGACGCCGCCCACGCTGCCCACCAGCGTGACTTCCAGTCCGTCCAGCACCCAGGCCACGCCGAGCGCGACGGCGACACGGGCGTGCCAGGCGGACCACGGCAGCCGGTCCAGGCGGTTGGGAAGATCGGTGCGTATCACGTGCGGCCCGGCGGTCGGGTGCGGCCTTCAATCCTTGGCGGAAGACACCACCGTCACGCCGATGACGATCAGCACCGCGCCGATTCCTACCCGGACCATGTCGAGCTCCTTCCATTCCTTGAACAACCAGGCCGACAGCGCTACCGCGACGAGCGCATTGGCATTGGTCAACGGCGCGATGACGGCTACCGGCACCTTCAGCGCCGACGCGCTATAGGCCATGCTCATGGCGGCGATCGCCCAGGCGAAACCCATCGCCACGGCGCTGCCCGCCGCGCGCACGCCCCCGCGCCAGCCGTCCGACCCCATGAGACCCACCAGCCCTACGCCGCACACCGTCGCGCCGACCAGTACCAGATAGGCGGGTATGCTGGCGCCTTCCTTCATGCTGAGCTTCATCAGGAAGGTGCTCACACCGAGCATGACCATGGGAAGAAGACCGCCCAACAACAAGGCCTTGATATTCATCGTGTTCCAGCCGTCCAGGGGTTGAGGCGGCGCGCTCGGGCGGCCGCGAGGGCGTGCGGGGCACCGGGTCCCGGGGGGATGATCAGGCGTCTCCCACGGTAACGCGCACCATGCCGGTACCCCGGCATGTGGGACAAGGACCGGCGTCGCGCCTGCCGGTGCCGGCGCAGTCCGGACAGACCTGTTCCCCGGTCTGCCGGGGCGTTCCATCGGTTTCGTCCCCGGGGCGTTCCTTGCCCTGGGCGGAGGGCGGGGCGGTCCGGGGTGGCGGGCGGGATGGCATGCAATGTCTCCATCGTACAAGGCGAATACCGCTTGCCCCAGCAAGAGACGTTCCCAGCGCGGCATGCGTGACGGGCGGCATGTTCCGATTGTCCTGGGGCATGTCGAGAAAATCCATGCCATCCGCGAGGATTGGAACGTACGATGATCCCATCCTGCGAGCCGAGCACGGCGTCGTCGCCGTGTGCCGTCCCGCCCAGAACGACGTGGCCGCGCGTCCATTCCTACAATCCCTCGCGCGTGCCCGGAGACAGAACTTCCCGTATCCATCGTCTTGTCAACCACCGTCCCCCACGGGGCGGGACCAGGAGGAGGGTGTCATGGAAAGGGTGAGGAGCAAGACTTTCAAGGGCAGGGTCGCCCTGGCCGGCGCGACGCTGGCGGCATTGGCGGCATGCGGGGGAGGCGACGGCGGCTCGGACGGGCCGTCGGCCCCGCCTCCTTCCACCGGCGAGCCGGGCATAGGCAATCTCGCCATTTCGCCGGCGATCCCTTGCACGGCGGAGGGCGTAGGCAGCGTCGCGCTCACGACCGACGATCCGCCCGCCAAGAACTTCAAGGCCGCGATCCTCGAGGTCAGCCAGGAGTCGGTGACCGGCGGCGATCCGACCAAGGACTATTGCCTGGTCAAGGTCAAGGTCGATCCCGCGATCAATATCTGGGTCGCGATGCCGTCGGATGGCACCTGGAACGGGCGGTTCCGCTCGGAGGGAGGCGGCGGCTACGCGGGGAGGGTGGGCGTCGCCACGGACTCGGTCAAGCAGGGCTTTGTCGGCGTGCAGACCGATACCGGGCATCCGGCCTCGGTGGGCGGCGCATTCGGCATGCTGTCGCCGGGCGTGCCCAACACCCAGCTGCAGGAAGATTTCGCGCATCGCAGCGAACACCTGATGGCGGTCGTCGGCAAGCAGCTCGTCAAGGCCTATTACGGCCGCGATCCCGTGCGCTCATACTGGTACGGGTGCTCCACGGGAGGGCGGCAGGGACTGATGATGGCCCAGCGCTATCCCGCAGACTACGACGCCATCCTGGCGGGCGCCCCCGCCATACACTGGGACCGGTTCCAGGCCTACCAGATATGGCCGCAGGTGGTCATGCAGAACGACCTCGGCGCGCCGATCGCCACCGCCAAGCTGAACCTGGCGACCTCGCGCGCCGTGGCCACGTGCGATGCGGCCGATGGCGTCACCGACGGCGTCATCGACGATCCGCGCCAGTGCGCCTACGATCCGGCGCTCGACAACGCCATCACCCGGACCAGTTGTTCGGACGATACGTGCCTGACGCCGCCCGAGGCCGTTGCGATCAAGAAAATCTGGGACGGCGCGCGCAACATCGAGGGCGACCTCTTGTGGCCGGGGCTCGAACGCGGGACGCCGCTGGGCTCGCTGGCGGGTGCGACGCCGTTCTCGATCGCCGTCGAGCAGCCGCGGTACTGGGTGTACCTGGATCCGGACTGGGACTGGAAAACGCTCACCTACGCCAACTATGGCCAGTTCTTCACCGACACCGTGAACAAGGTGGGGCCCGTCATCGGGACCGACAATCCCGACCTGTCGGCATTCAAGAACCGGGGCGGAAAGCTCATCATGTACCACGGCTGGTCGGATCCGCTCATCATGCCGCAGGGCACGATCCGCTATTACGAGAACGTGCGCAAGACGATGGGCGCGGCCACCGACGACTTCGCGGTCCTGTACATGGTGCCGGGCATGGGGCATTGCAGCGGCGGGGAAGGGCCGAACCAGTTCGGCCAGTCCGCGAGCGGCAATGTGCCCAAGGACGCCGCCCACGATGCCTTCCGCGCGCTGATGGACTGGTCAGAGAAGAACCAGCGGCCCGCCGAGCTCATCGCGACGAAGTTCGCCGGCAACACGCCGGCCAATGGCGTGGAGCGCACGCGGCCGCTATGCCAGTACCCCGCGGTGGCGCGGTACACGGGCAGCGGCAGTACGGATGATGCGGCCAACTTCAAGTGCGTGGAGGCGGACGACTGACGGCCGGAATGGGGAGTAGGCGGCGCAGTGTCTGGATCGCCGGACACTGCGCCGGCCGGTTTTCCGGCATTTCGCAGTGTATCCGCCGGCGGACCTGAAAGCACGGAGGGGGCGGCCGCTTCTTGAGGAATGGCGTAGATGTTGCTTCCGCTTTCCGGCAGAACGGATGAGAATGCGTGCAGAGCCGGACGACGGCCACGACAAGGAGACTGCGGTGACAACGACCATGACCCTCCCGCGCGAGACGCCCCCCCGTTTTCCATGGATGCCGCTTCAGGTCCGCAGGGCCTTGTACGGGCTTGCCTTCACAGGGTTGCTTGGCCTGGCCGGCTGTGGCGGCGGCGACGACGATCCGCCGCCCGCGCCGCCAGAACCGCCGGCCAGCACCTATCCGCATGCCAACGAGCCCATCGGCACGGTGCGCGAGATGTACGACGGCACTCTTACGCCGGACCTGGCGGTGAACACCTTCCGCAACATCGATCGCCTGTTTCCCACGCGCGTCATCGCGCCCAGCGCGAATCCGAAGCCCCTGCCCAAGGCGGCCAAGCAGCTGCCGGCCATCAAATTCACGTCCGGCGGCAAGGAATACGACATCTACGATTATCTCGCGCTGAATCGCGTATCGGCGCTGCTGGTCCTGAAGAACGGAGAGATCGCATACGAGACCTACCAGTACGGCAATACCGAGAAGACTCGGTGGATGTCGATGTCGGTGGCCAAGTCGATCACCTCCACGCTGATCGGCGTGGCCATCCAGGATGGCCTCATCGGCAGCCTCAACGACCAGGTGGTCAAGTACGTGCCCAAGCTGGCGGGCACCGCCTATGACGGCGTGACCGTCCGCAACGTGCTGATGATGGCCTCGGGCGTGAAATGGGACGAAACCTACACCAATCCGGCCTCGGACAGGCGCGCGCTGCTGGAGGCGCAGATCAGCCAGAAGCCGGGTGCGGCGCTGGAAGTCATGCGCAAGCTGCCGCGCGCGGCGGAGCCGGGATCCACGTTCAACTACAGCACGGGCGAGACGCAAATAGCCGGCGAGCTCCTGCATGGCGCCATCAAGAAACCGCTGGCGCAATACCTCTCGGAGAAGATCTGGTCCAGGTTCGGCATGGAGGCCGAGGCCAACTGGTGGCTCGACTCGCCCGACGGCATCGAGATCGGCGGCAGCGGCATCAGTGCCACCCTGCGGGACTACGGGCGCTTCGGGCTGTTCTTCATGGACGAGGGCATGATCGACGGCAAGCCCATCCTGCCCACCGGCTGGGTAGCCGAGGCCGGCAGCGGCAAGACGCTCAGCGGAGGCGATGTCCTGCCGTACTACGGCTACATGTGGTGGGTGACCACCAGCGGCCAGTCGGCGTTGGACAAGGCCTTCTACGCCACGGGCATCTTCGGTCAGAACATCTACATCAACCAGAAGGAAAAGGTGGTGATCGTCACCTGGGGCGCGCAGTCCAAGCCCACCGGCGCGGGCGTGATCAACAATACGGCGTTCTTCGACGCGGTGGTCAAGGCCCTGCAGTAGCGGCGAGCGCCGGCCGCCGGTCCGGCGGCCGGCGCAGCCGCGACGCGTTCATAGAGGTTCTTCCCGAGTTCTCGGTCTGTCGTGGCCGCAGACATGGGCATGGCAATTGCTGTGCGCGTCTTCCCTCCCGAGGAGAAGACGATGAGCCCGATGAACAATTTGTGGGACAACCGCGGTACGCCGCTGGACCGGCAGCGCTTCACCTGGCGTGACCTGGTCCAGCAACCGATCAGCAAGCTCGACGACGACGCTTTCACCCGTGTGCGCATCATCCTGCTGAACGGCCTGGAGATCGATGCGCTTCGGCTCAAGCATGTCGCCGCGCGGTTCAACCAGGAGCTGCGCGTGCCACTGGCGCGGCTGCGGCGGGTAGAGCATTACCAGGCGACGATGATCAATTGGCTGCTGTCCGCCGACCATTCTCCGCTGGAGACGACGGTTGCGTACGAGCAGGTGGCCATCGAGGTGACAGCGGCCGTGGCGCAAGCCGAGCCCGATCCCTACCAGGCGCAGACCTACCGCTTCGGCTTGCTGGAAGACTTCGATCACCTGTATCGCTACAGCGCCATGCTGGACCGCCTGGAAGGCAAGGATGCCAACAACATTCTCCAGGGGTACACCGACATCGTTCCGGGCCGGCCGACGGTGGACGAGCATCGTGCACCGGAGGACGACGTGCGTCGCCCGTACGACCGCGCCGACGCGCAACTGATCACGAAGATCCACGCCAACCTGATTACCGCGGCCGAATACCAGACGCACGATTACTACATGAATATCGGACCGCTGTTCGCAGACCCGCTCGCGCGTCAGCTCTACGCCGAGATCGCCTCCATCGAGGAGCAGCACGTCACGCAGTATGGGTCTTTGCAGGACCCGGAGGAGTCGCTGCTGGAAAAGCTCCTCATCCATGAGGCGACCGAGGTCTACACCTACTACAGCTGCGTGGAGCAGGAAACCAACCCCAGGATCAAGGCGATCTGGGAGCGTTTCCTGGATTACGAGCTGGGCCATCTCGCGGCCGTGAGCGACCTTTTCAAGCAGTACGAGCGCCGTGATCCGGCGGAAGTGTTGGGCATGGTGATACCGACGCCGTTGCCGTTCGCGTCGCAGCGCGAGTTCCTGCGGACAGTGCTGGCACAGGAAGTAGGTCTGCGCGCCAACGGAACGGAGTATGTGCCGAAAGAGCAGGAAAGCACGGCGTCGCAACAGGCACGGGTGATATTGAATGCGGACGGTTCGCCTACGAATACGGTGGCGGCCGGCTATCGCTGGTCGCCCGGGACGGAACTGAGCCGCAGCCTTGAAACATCGGAACAGGGGATCTGACATGGAAAACCAAACGAAAGTCGGCCTGAATCGCACAGGCATGCAGATGTCGCCGATCGCCGGTCCTGACCAGGCCCGGTTTGCGATGTCGCAGCCGGCCAATCCCGAGACGGGCGGGGCGGAGATCCTGTCTGCCGCCCGGGGAGCCTACGTCCAGGAATCGTCACGCATCGGCTCGGTGCCGGTGCCGGCCACGGGCAAGGGCTTGGCGCAGACAGCAATGGGGAAGTTGAAAGGGCAGAACCCGGAAGTGTTGATCGACAAACTGGGCCAGCGCCTGGCCTATGAACGCAGCGGGGTACGCCTGTACCAGGCGATGATCGGCAAGGTGGAAGCGGCGGGACATCCGGACCAGGCGCAGCTGCTGGCGGACCTGCAGCATATCTGCGAAGAGGAGCTGAGCCACTTCAGGATGCTCGACGAGGCCATCCGGTCGATAGGCGGAGATCCGACGGCGCAGACCCCCTGCGCCGATGTGAGCGCGGTTGCTTCCATGGGCATGATCCAGGTCATCACGGATCCCAGGACAACGGTTGCCCAAAGCCTGGAAACCATGCTTTCGGTCGAGCTGACGGACAACGCCTGTTGGGAACTGCTGATCGACCTGACTTCCCAGGCCGGCCATGACGGGCTGGTCGAACGGTTCCGCGACGCCCTCGAGAACGAGAGGCAGCACGAGGCCATGATCACGCGTTGGCTGCGCGATACGGTGCTTGCCGAGGCGACATAGGTAGCCGGGCCCGCTTATTGCTCACGCGTATGGGCCGGCAGTTCGCCCGGTCATGAAAGGAGTAGGGCATGAACCAGCAAAACCAGCAAAACCAGCAAAACCAGAATCAACGCAACCAGAATCAGGAGCAGCAGCAGAACCAGCAGAATCAGAGGAACCAGCAACAGAACCAGCAGAATCAACAGAACCAGCAGCAGAACCAGGAAAACCAGAACCGCAATCGCAAGGAGTAAGGCGGCCATGTAGGACCAAGCCGCCAACGGGATGCCCGGCTCGAGAGAGCCGGGCATTTTCAGCGCTTCCGCGGTCTGCTTCAGCCGCATTGGACGAAACCATGAAAACGCCCTTTCGGCCTGAAGATCTTTGCCTCTACAAGACGATTACAGACCTCGATTGCGGCCGCGCGAGCGAGATAGCGGCATGCACGGTCCAACACATCGATCGGGATAGCGACCGCGCCTCGTCGGCCATATGGCTGATACCGCTCGATGGACGTTCGCCACTCCAACTCACGCAGGGCGATTCGGACGACGTGCCGAGGTGGTCGCCCGACGGCTCCCGGCTGGCGTTTCTTTCCAATCGCAAAGGCGGCCGGCAGGTGCACTTGATTGATCCGCTCGGCGGCGAGGCGCGGCAAATCAGCCGGTTGGCCTCCGGCGCGGCATCAGCCGAATGGGCGCCCGATGGCCGATGCATCGTGCTGACGGGGAGCCAGGACGACGGCGATGCCCAGATGCGGCTGTGGCTGTACCGCCTTACGGATGGGTCGATTTTTCCCCTGGGGGATGAATCTCTGGAAATCGTCTCGGGCCAGGCGGTCCATTGGGCGCCGGATTGCTCGAGCATCATCGCGCTGCTTGCCCGCCAGGGGCGGCAGGAAATCGTCGCCGTATCGGTTCCCGAAGGAAAAATCACGCCGCTGGTAACAGGAGACAGCCAGATTTCGATGGCGGCGTGTTCCGCCAACAGGCTGGTCTATGTCCTCCAGGATGCGCGCACCCCCAATGACGTCTGGTGCGCCGACTGGCGGGGGCAGGGCAGGACGAGATGCACGGATTTCAACCCCTGGTGGAACGACAGGATGCTGCCCGAGGTGCGAGTCAGGCGCTTCGATGTTCCCGACGGGGAAGGGGGCTCGGAGCAAGTCGACGGGTGGCTGCTCCGGCCGGCCGATACGCCCGTGGCCACGCCGCTGCTCGTGGATGCGCACGGCGGGCCGGCGAGCTACGTGCTGCTCGACTTCAACATGCACGTCTATTGGTATGTGCTGGTGTCGCGCGGATGGAGCGTCCTGGCCGTGAATCCGGTCGGATCCAGCAGCTATGGCCGGCCTTTCAGCGCCAGGCTGCGCCAGCGTTGGGGCAAGTACGACCTCGACCAGCACCTCGCGGCCGTGGATGCGCTGCGTTCCGAGGGACTTGCCGACGAAAGGCTCGCCATCGCTGGCAAGTCATATGGGGGGGTTCTGGCGGCCTGGGCCATATGCAATTCCAGCGCGTTCCGCGCCGCCGTGGTTTGCGCGCCGGTCACCAGCCTGGAGAACCATTTCGGCGTGTCGGACAGCGGCTATTACGCCGACGCCTATTCGATGCTGGGCGGGCCGCCACTCAACCGCCAGATAATGCGGGAGCTTTCTCCCATGGACCACGTCGAGAACATCCGCACGCCGACCTTGATACTTCAAGGCGAAGCAGACGAGCGCTGCCCCAAGTCCCAGTCGGAGGAACTCTATACCGGGATCATGTACTCGACGGATACGAACGTCGAAATGGTGCTCTATCCGGGCGGAGACCACCATTTCTTCGAGACCGGAAAGCCCTCGCATCGGGTCGACGCCGTCGAGAGGCAGGTCGGCTGGGTGGAGCGCTGGATCGACGTCCGCAAACCGTAGCTCGCGCTACACTCGCCCGATCGCCTGCCATGGCGACGGCAGGCCGTTGCAAGGAGGCACGCATGCAGGTTCGATCAGCGCTGGCGAAGGATTTCAACGAATGGCTGGCGCTATGGAAGGGATATCAGTCCTTCTATCGTGTCACGATCGCTCCGGCGGTGACCGAGCACACGTGGCAGCGCTTGCTTGACGAACGCGAGCCAATGCACTGCGCCGTTGCCGAACACGACGGCTCCCTGGTGGGCCTGGTGCACTACATTTTCCACCGCAGCACTTGGACTCAGGGGGACTACGTCTACCTGCAGGACTTGTTCGCGCATCCCGATGCGAGGGGCCAGGGCGTGGGACGGGCGCTCATCGAGCATGTGTACCGGGCCGCCGAACAGGCAAAGGCCGTCCGCGTGTATTGGCTGACGCACGAGACCAACGTGCCGGCGATGCAGCTGTACGACCGTGTGGCGGAACGGAGCGGGTTCCTGCAGTACAGAAAGACGATTGGATGACGGGGCGGCGGCTGGCATGGCCGCCATATGTTTGACTTTACATAATATACATTATGCGTAAATTAGATGCGGCGTAGCATGGACCGCATCGGTTCGCATCACCAATTTTTGGTATGCCGGGCAAAAGCGTGCCTTCCTAGAATTGCATGACCCTCACGCCGCCCGGGATGCACCGCCATGTTTGCCTACGCCGTTGTCCGGAACAGCCGTCCGCTGGCCCTCGTTGTCGCAGCGCTTTCCCTGGCTGGCTGCGCCCAGATGCCGATGGATCTGGGCGCCGGCGCCAATCAGTTCTTCGGCAGCCTTTTCGATCCCCATGCCAAGTTCCTGCAGGCCGTGCGCGATAAGGATTGGGATGCCGCCCATGACTACTATGTGGCCCATCAGGCCCCCCTGGATGCCGATCCCAAGTACCGGGAACCGCTCCAGGCGCTCGCCGCCGGTTTCAATGCGCGCTCGGCTGCCGCCCTGCAAGGCTCGCTTTCGAAGCTCGAAAGCCTGGATCCTCCTTTGCCTGTTGCCCGATGGCCCGAGGCACGGCGGGCCATTGCGGATGCGCGGCAGGCGCTGGAGGGCCGGCCGGCACGCGTACTGGTCGATCGCCCCGGATTCCGCAGCCCGGAAAGCAAGGAGCTGGGGGGCCGGCTGGAGACGCTGGCCAAGGCCTATGACGGACATGCCATGCAAGCCTATGCGGACTATCCGCACACTACGGCCGACTCCCCGTTCTTTTCCGCCTATCCGCTGGCCCTTTCGACCACGCAACGCGCGGCCGTGCTGCGTGGCGCCCTGGCCGGGACGCGGATGGACTGGCGCAACATACCTGCGGACAAGCTCTATGGAGTCTTCCAAGACCTGGCCGGGGGGCAGGCCGATCCGGCGTTGCTGGCGCAGCTCGCGGATGCCGCGGCGAGGGGGGTGGCCGAGCAGCGAGGTTGGAACACCCCGCTCTCCCCTGCCCAGACCTTGGCGATTTGGCCGGAGGTGGAGCGGGCGGTGCCCGGCGCGCAGCCGCCCTTCACCGTTCTGGTCCTTGGTGCGGACAGCGCGGCGCCCTCGTGGTCCAGGCTGGGACGCGAGATACGCCCGGTCACCGCTGCGGCCTTGCCGTCCGAACTCGACGCGCTGGCTCGAGGCGGCGCCTCCCATGCCTTGGTCCTTGCGCCTACTCCCATCAAGGTCCATGAAGCGGAACACCTGGATGTCAAATCTGCAAAAAGCCGCCGCGTAACGGGCACCAGGGAGGTCCGCAATCCGGAGTATGACCGGCTTCAAGAACAGGCCCGAGAGGCGGAACGGGTCTATCAGCAAGTCCAGCGCGATGCCGACAACGCGAGGATGCAGAGCCAGCAACTGATGCGCAACAGCTCGGGTTTCGCCTCGGCCTTGGCGGTGATCGGGGCGGCCGGCAGCGAAATGGCGGTGAACATGGCACGCGACGATATGGAGACCGCCAGGCGAGAGGCCAACGCTGCCCGGGCCACCAAAACGGAGAAGATCTACGAAAACTACGAGTATGCCGAGGTGACGGTGCGGCACGCGGCTGTCCAGCAGGTCGGCGCCTATGCCGTCGATCTGCGGCAGCGTACCTTCCAGAAATGGCTGGTGCCCGGAGAAGATGCGCGTACCTCCAGATTCGCCATGCATGTGGACGGCAGCGACGAAAATGCCGAGCGACTGCGCGCATCCGGCGCCTCCTATGCAGCGCCATCGGCAACCCTCGTCAGGAGCGAACAAATCATTGCCGCGATGCGGGCCGCGAATGCTTCCCCTGCTTCCTATCCCGTCGACCGGCTCGCGGCGATCATGTCGACGGATCTGCTCGAGTTCGACACGCGCGTGCGAGAGCGCGAAGCAGCCATAGGCAGGCAGAATGAGGCTATCAGGACGGCCGCTGCGAAATTCGCTCCCCAGCCGAAAGCTCCGGCGTCACCGGGAAGCGTCCCGGTTGCCGCGGAAACGTCCGGAGGGAGTTGCCCGGTGACGCTGGCGCATCTGCGTTCCCGTTTTCCCGACGCCAATGCGCTGCCGGGCGCCGAGCTGCGAAACGTGAGGAATCAGATCCTGTCCGCGGACGTCCGCGAAACGATGCGGGCCGTGGGAGCACAGGGATTCTCGCCGCAACGCGGCATCGACGCCTCGCTGGCCCAGGCGCGCCAGCATGACGACGTTGCGCGGGATGCGCTCGCCACGGCCTCCGCCGTCGACGCAGCGGGGATCACCGACGAGACGTTCGCCCAGCAGGTCAATAGCGGCCAGCTGCGCGTCAGCGACTGCTCGGGCATTCGAAACGGCTCGCTCTGTGCCGCCATTGCCGAGAAAATGGGAGCCATCGCTACCCGTGCGATGGCGGCGGCGATGCAGTGCCACCTGCGAGCCGGGACATGGCCGCGATGAAGCAGCCAGGCGTATTGGCAGCGTGCGCCGCGGGCCTGCTGGCGTTCCTGGGAGGCCCGGCTTGGAGCCAGCCCCTCCCCGCGAGGCCCGATGTCCCGACCGTGGCGGCGTGCCAGGCTTATCTGCAGGCGACGTACGCGGCACTGCAAGCCTATTATGCGCAGTCTTCGGCGTGCATGTCTTCCACGCCGCCCCGCATTGCCGTCGGACCGGAGTGCTCGACGACCAGGCGCCAAGTAATCATGGGCACCCGTGCCTGGCCTCATTGCGGTCAGGCGGAACAGCATTGCTCGCTCCTCAGGGCCAACGATGACGCCCGGGTTTGCGTGGAGCAGGCTCGATCGCGGGAGCGCGAGCAGGGGCAGGCCCGCGAGGCGGCGCTCAAGCTCAAGCAGATGGAGGACGAGGCGCGGCATGCGTACGGCACGCTGGAGGCGGCGCGAAGGCTGGTCGACGATCCCCGGGTGTTCGTCAAAACGGAGCTTGCGCGTTGGCTCGACCGGTCGATCGTGTCCTCCCTTTTCGACCGCGGGGGGCAACTCAGCGAGCGTGGACTCACGCAGACGCAGCAGCTATACGACTATATTTTCGACGCGACGGCGGGCAACCGCGGCCTCTATGCCGCCAATCCTCTCATCAGCGCGATCCAGGAACAGGCTTTCGATCAGCTGCGGCGCATCATGCACGATACCCTGGCAAGCCAGGACAAGCTGATAGCGGAGGTCGGCCGCATCACGCAGGATCCTGCTCCCCGTCCCATCAAGAGCGCGCCGGCGCCACGGCGGCCCGAGGCGTCGGTAGACTGCTCGATCCTCGACAGCCCGGCGGGATCCGACCTGGCGATCGATGCGCCCGAACGATTCGAAGAATTGGTGCGCCGCTGCCGCTGACCCGGCGGAATTAGACCGACAACCCGCTGATGCGCCGCACGCGCCGCGCCACTGCCTCCTCCAGCACGCCCGAGGCCGTTTCCACCAACGTGAACCACGTCCGCGCGCGCGTGACACCGGTATAGACCAGTTCGCGCGTGAGAATGGGGCTGGTCCGCTCGGGCAGCAGCAAGGCGGTGTGCGCGAATTCCGAGCCTTGCGACTTGTGGACGGTCATGGCGTAGACGGTCTCGACGGCGTTGAGCCGGCTCGGCAGCGCAAAGCGCACGCCCGTGGTGCCGTCGCTGCGCAGGAAGGCCACGCGCAGCGCGGCGCCTTCTCCGTCGGCCTGCGGCACGCGCAGCGCGATGCCGATGTCGCCGTTCATCAGCCCTAAGGCATAGTCGTTGCGGGTGACGAGGACGGGACGTCCTTCGTACCAGCCCTGGTCCTGTTCGATCAATCCCCGCGCGCGCAGCGCCCGCGCGATGCGGCCGTTCAGGCCTTCGACGCCCTGCTCGCCCCTGCGGACGGCGCACAACAGGCGGAAGGCATCGAACGCCACCAACACCTGGGCCGCCCAGGCTTCCCAGGCCGGATCGTCGGCCGGAAGGTCGGGCGCCGGACGGTGGCGCTGCATGACTTCCAGGTAGTGCGCATAGCCGTGGGGCTTGCCGCGTGCGGTGGCGGAATGGCCGTCGAGCAGCAGGCGGTCCAGCGCGTCCGGCCGCACGCCCCGGGTGTCATAGACGCTGGGGTCGGGCGCGGCGGCTTCCTCGTCGAGCACCGCCCGCACCTCCTGCGCCAGCCCGGCGTTGACCGCGCGCGCCAGTTGCCCGATGCCGCTGCCCGCCCCGAAACGGCGCGAGTGGCGAAGCATGACGATTTGCTGCGCCATTGCATGCTGTTCGGCGTCGCCAGGCAGCAGGCCTGCGTCCGCGAGGCTTTCGCCGCTGGCTTGCTCCAGCCAGGCCCGGGTCTCGGGCGTATAGCGGCCGGCCTCGGCGTCGCGGCAGAGATCGCCCAGCACGGCGCCCGCCTCCACCGATGCGAGCTGGTCCTTGTCGCCCAGCAGCACGAGCCTGGCGTGGGGTGGCAGCGCGGCCATCAGGTGCGCCATCATTTCCACGTCTATCATCGACGCCTCGTCCACGACCAGCATGTCGATGAGCAAGGGGTTGCCGGCGTGATGACGGAAATGGCGGGTGTCCGGCCGGCTGCCCAGCAGCCGGTGCAGCGTCGAGACGTCCGTCGGGATGGCCGCGCGGACGGCGTCGGACACGGGCAGCCGGCCGACCTGTTCGGCGATGGAGGCCGACAGGCGGGCCGCCGCCTTGCCGGTGGGGGCGGACAACAAGATGCGCAGCGGCCGCCCAGCTTCCACGGCCGCCATTTGCAGCAGCGCGAGCAGGCGCACGACGGTGGTGGTCTTGCCGGTGCCGGGGCCGCCGGTGATGATGCCGATGCGACCGCGCGCGGCCAGCGCGCATGCCAGTTTCTGCCAATCCGGGCCGCTTTCGGCGGTCCGCGCCGGGCCGAACAGCAGCGCCAGGGATCGTGCGAGATCCGGCGGGGTTTCCACGGGATGGGCCAGGCGTTCCCGCAAGGCGCGGGCGATGCGCCGCTCGAAATCCCAGTAGCGGCGCAGGTACAGGCGGCCGGCATCCAGCACCAGCGGCCGGCCGTCATCGGGTGCCTCGGCCTGCCTGGCATCCGCCACCAAAGGGCTGGCCGACAGCGCGGCCTGCCAGCTGGCGGCGTCCACGCCGGCCAGGAGGTCCGAAGGCAGTCGCATCGCGGGGCCCATGTCGCCTTCCGGCGGCAGCGACAGGGCCTCGTCGGGCCGCTCCAGCGTCAAGGCCAGGTCCAGGCACACGTGGCCGTGCCCCAGCTGGTGGCTGGCCAGCGCCGCGGCCACGGCCACGAGCGGCTCGGTATCGGGTTCGCACTCGACCAGGAAGCCGACGAAGGCGCGGTCCAGCCGCCGCAGCCAGCCGCGCTCGACCCAGGCATCGAGCAGTTTCAGCACGGCCTCGCGGTCGCGCAGGTCGGCAGACCCTTGCGCGGGCGCATCGAAGGGCAGTTCGTAGTTCGAGGCATCGCGGCTCATGCCGGGGTCTCCGCAAGGACGGCGCCCGCGAACAGGCGATCGAGCCCTTCTATCAACTCGCGCGGCGGACGATCGAAGTACGTCCCGCGCGTCGGCGCCCGCGTGCCGCGCAGGAACAGGTAAAGCGCCCCGCCGACGTGCCGGTCGTAGTCGTAGTCCGGCATCCGGGCCGACAACTGCCGATGCAGCGCCAGCAGGTACAGGACGTACTGGAGGTCATAGCGCTTGCCCAGGATTTCCTGTTCCATCGCAGCCTGGGTGTAGGCCGCATCGCCCGGGCCCAGCCAGTTCGATTTGTAGTCGGCCACGTAATAGCGTCCCCGGTATTCGAAGGCCAGGTCCATGAAGCCCTTGAACATGCCGTTGAGCATGGCCGGCTCCAGCGCCGGACGGGCGGCGCCGGGCATGACGTGGCGCCGCACCAGGGCATCGACTTGGCCGACGTCGACGTGCCGGCTTTCGAACCAGAACTCCATTTCGACCTGGTAGGCGTCCAGGTCCGCCAACCGGAAACTCTGCCCGCTTTCCAGCGGCAGGCGCTCCGTCAGCACGCCCGACAACCAGCGGCTCAGCGGCGTGATCCAGCTTTCCCAGCCGCGCCGGTTGCAGCGGCGCGCGACGGCATCGGCCAGGCGGTCCGGGTCGGCCGCGGCGGCGCCGAAGCCCTCCTCCCCTGCCCACTCGAACAACCCATGCAGGAAGGTGCCCGGACCCGGTCCGCGAGGGAAGCGATGCATGCCGGTGCCGGCCGGCGCCGACAGCGTCTCGTCCGTGTCGGGGACGTCGTCGTCGAACAGTTTTTGCGCCTCGGGCGTCTCGGGACTGGTGTCGCCGTGCAGGCGCGCCTCGCGCGCTTCCTCGTCGCTTTCGGCCACGCTGGCGACGCGCAAGGCGCTGTAGGAAGCGATCCACCACGGCTCGCCCGGTTGCCGCTCGGGCGTCCGGTACACGGGCTCGGCCGGCCCGGATGTCTGAGGGTCCAGGACCGCGGCGTCCGGCCGCGGCGCCGGGACGGTGCGCAGCAGTGACCCGGCCGGATCCAGGGTACGCAGCACCGGGGCCAGTTGACCCGACCCCGCCAGCGGCTGGCCGCCGCCCGCCAGGTAGCCCAGGGCGCACAGCGGCCAGCCGGATTCGGCCGTGCGGCCACGCCTGAGGTCGGCCACGCCCAGCCAGCAAGCATGGCGCGCCCGCGTCAGCGCCACGTACAGGAGGCGCAGGTCCTCGGCCAGACGCTCGCGGTCGGCCAGCGCCTCCTCGGCCTCGCCGGGCGCGATGCTGACGATCAGGCGGCCGGATTCGTCGTGGTAGCGCAGCGGCGGGCGCGTACGGTCGGCGGGCCGGAACGAGCAGGCGAACGGCAGGAAGACCAGCGGATATTCCAGCCCCTTGGACTTGTGGACCGTCACGACCTTGAGCAACTGGGCATCGCTTTCCAGCCGCAGGATCTGCGCCTCGCTGGCCTGGCCGTCCTGCGCCAGGTGCTCCGCCAGGTGGCGGATCAGCGCCTGCTCGCCATCCAATTCACCGGCTGCCTGCTGCAGCAGTTCGGCCAGGTGCAGCAAATTGGTCAGGGCCCGTTCGCCGTCCGCGCGGCGGGCCAACGCCGCCGGCAGGCCGAAGTCGTCCATGAAGCGCCGCAGCATGGGCAGCACGCCCTGCCGCCGCCACAGGTCCCGATAGCCCCGGAAACGCAGCACCCAGGACTCCCAGAAACGCTCGTCGCGGTTCAGCCGGTCGAGCTCGCCCAGCGGCCGGTCCAGCGTCGTGCTGGCCAGCGCGGCGCGCAGCTTGCGGTCGTCATCGGGCTCGGCGCAGGCGTGCAGCCAGCGCAGCAGATCGGCGGCTTCCCGGCCGTCGAACACCGAGTCCTTGTCCGACAGGTAGACGCTGCGCACGCCGCGTTCGGCCAGCGCCGAACGGATGGCGTAGGCCTCGCTCATGTCGCGCACCAGCACCGCGATGTCGGCGGGCACGAGGCCCCGGATCGCGCCGTCCCGCAGGAAGCCCGCAGTCCCCGCCCGGCCCCCGGCCAGCAGGCGGACGATCTCGGTGGCGCAACTGGCGGCCATCTCCGCTCGGTAGGCGCCGGCCGCCATCGGCGCGTCCTGGTCGGCCAGCCAGAAGGTAAGCGGCGCGGCGGGCGCGCCATCCAGGACCAGGGACTCCGCCCTGCCCTGCGCGGCCACCGGCACGAAGGGCAGCGGATCGTCGCCGCCGCGCCGGAACAGGAAGGCGCCCTGCCCGTCGGGCCGGGCTTCGGCGGCCTGGAACACGGCATTGACCGCGGCGACCATGCCGGCGCTGGAGCGGAAGTTGGTACCCAGCGTGTAATGGCGGCCCGTGGTCGCCCGGCGGGCGCGCAGGTAGGTGTGGATGTCCGCACCGCGGAAGGCGTAGATGGCCTGCTTGGGGTCGCCGATCATCAGCAGCGCGCAATCGTCAGGGTTGTCGGCGATGCGGTAGACCCGGTCGAAGATGCGGTACTGGACGGGATCGGTGTCCTGGAACTCGTCGATCAGGGCCACCGGGAACTGGGCGCGGATCACCTGAGCCAGCCGTTCGCCGTTCTCGCCGTGCAACGCCGCATCGAGGCGGGTCAGCATGTCGTCGAAGCCCATTTCGGCGCGGCGCCGCTTTTCGTCGTCGAAGCGCGCGCGCACCCAGCAGGCGGCATGCGCCAGCATGTCGGCATCGGCGGACGGCAACTGGGCGAGCCGGCGCGGCAGGTCGACCATGGCGTCCAGTGCCGGATGGTCGATGCGATGGCCGGCCTCGCAGATCTCGGCCATGCCGGCCGGGGTCAGGCGCTGGAAACCCGTTTTTAGGTCCAGCGTTTCCAGCGTCGCGTCGGTCGCCCAGGCCGACAACTGGTCGAACCAGGGGGTGTACCAGCGCGCCTGGAATTTGCGGGCGTTGACGCGCCTGGCGGCGCAGGCCGCGTCGCACAGCGCGCGCAGTTCCTGGCTCCAGGCGGCCCATGGGGCTTTGAGTTGCGCAAGCGCGGCGGCGCGGCGCGCGCGGGCACTGGCGTAGATGTCCGTCAGCGTGCCGGGAACGTCGCGGGCCGATGCATGGGCGAGCAAGGGCCCGATCCGGCGCCGCAAGGCATCGGGGGTGATCCAGTTCATCGACACCCAGTCCAGCGTCTCGCCCTGCAAGGCATAGCAGTGCTCGCGCCAATAGTCGCGCACGACCTCGGCCAGGAGTTCGGTATGGTCCGTTTCCAGCGTCTGGGTGAACAGGCTGCCGCTGTCGAAGGCGTGTTCGCGCAGCATCCGCTGGCACCAGCCGTGGATGGTGGAGACCGCGGCTTCGTCCATCCATTGCGCGGCCACATCCAGCTTGTTGGCGCAGGCGGGCCAGTCGGCCTCGTGATAGTCGTCGCGCAAGGTGGCGATCAACTCGTCCGGCGCCCCGGTTTCCTCGCGGAAATAGCGCGCCGCCGTCGCCAGCCGCGCGCGTATGCGGTCCCGCAGTTCCTGGGTGGCGGCGTCGGTGAAGGTCACCACCAGGATCTCGGGCGGCAACAGCTCGCGGCCGAATGCGCTCGCGCCGCCGTGCCCCAGCACCAGCCGAACGAACAGCGCCGAAATGGTGAATGTCTTGCCGGTGCCGGCGCTGGCCTCGATCAGGCGGCTGCCGCGCAGCGGCAAGGTCAGCGCCAGGTCGCGTGTCGGAGACGAAGCGCTCATGCCTGCTCTCCTGCCTTCCTCTCGGCTCGCGCCGGACGAGCGGTCTCGAACAGCGGCTGATAGAGTGTCCGGACCCACGAGCCGAATTCCTCGTCCGACCACAGGGCCGCGAAATCCGGGAACTGGCGCGCCAGGTAGGGATTGCCGTCGACTTCGCCGGGCATGACCGGGCCGCCTTCGTAGGTCTTGCGCGCCTGCTCGTACGCCGCCGCTTCGTCGGGCAACGCGGCCAGCCACGCGAACGCGGTGCGCACGGCCACCGGCGGCGGGACGCGCATGCCGGCGTCCCAGGCGTCGATCAGGTCGCCCAGCCAGGTCCGCGCCTCGTCCTCGCCCACGGGGGGCAGGCTGAATTCGCCGTCGGTGGCGACCAGCACGGTGTGCAGCGACAGCCCCATCGCATTGCCGGCCAAGTGCGCGACCCAGGGGCGGATCAGCCGGTGCCACCTGGGCAGGCGCGCGGCCACGCCCAGTTCGCCGGGAATGGCCTCCAGCCAGAGGTGGCCGCCTTCGTCGTTGCGTCGCAGGCCGCCCAGCCAGCCCTGCAATTGAAGCCCGCCATGGAGCAGGTCCACCGCGGCGGGCACCTCGCAGGCAAGCGGCCATTGCGCCCGCCAGGCCCGGTGGCGCTCCAGCACGTCGGGCAGCGGTGCGATCAGCGTCTCTATCACGCGTTCGCCGAAACCCGCCAACGGCAATTCCCCACCGCGCGCCAGCGTCCGGGCCGTCGCGCGCAGCCGGTCCAGGGCTTCGTCCGCGTCTTCCGCGGGCAATCCGGCCAGCAACAGGCGCTCGCTCAACTGGTAGCGGGCCAACCCGTCGAGGGCGAACGGTTCTTCGTCCTCCGCCGCTTCCTCGGCGTCGTCGAAATGGATCTTCAGCCGCTGATTGAAGAAGGCCCGCAACGGGTCGCGGGCATAGGACTGCAACTGCGCCAGTTCCAGGACGGCGCCGGTTGCGGGCGGCGGCAATGGCTCCTGCATGGGCGCCCCGGACGCCTGCGCCTCGTGCATCACCGCCCACTCCCGCGCATAGGTGAACAGCGGGCCCGAGCGGGAGGCGAAATAGCGCGGGCTGAACGGCTGCAGCGGATGAACCGTGGTCAGGCCCTCCAGCAGGTCCGACCCGTCCTCGCTCTGCCAGCCCGCGGCAAGGTGGTCGCGCAATTGCGCCACCAGCACGGACGGCGGCCGCTCGGCGTTATCGCGTACGCTGCGCCCGACCCAGCTCACATACAGCGCGTCGCGGGCGGACAACAGCGCCTCCAGCAACAGGTAGCGGTCGTCCTCTCGGCGCGAGCGGTCGCCCGGCCGGTAGTCGGTGCGCATGAGATCGAAATCGGGGGGCGTCTGGACGCGCGGGTAGTCGCCATCGTTCATGCCCAGCAGGCAGACCACGCGAAACGGGATCGCCCGCATCGGCATCAGGGTGCAGAAATTGACGGACCCCGCCAGGAACCGCTGGTTCAGGCGGCTGCGGTCGAGGTCGCCCAGCCAGGCTTCCCGCACCACCACGAGCGGCAGCGCTTCATCCAGTCCCACCCGCTCGCATACCTCGAGCCAGTCGTCGAGCAATTGCGACAGGCTGGCCAGGGCCGCCTCCTCGCGTTCGGTGGTCGGCGCGAAAAGATCCGCCATCAAGGCGCGTAGCCTGGCGCCCCAGGCCCGGGGCGCGGCGGGCGCCGACAGCGCCGCACGTATGTGCTCCAGGCGCTGCAGCAAGGCGTCCAGCGATCCGACCAGCGCCGCATCCAGGCCGCCTACTTCGTCATACGGCTCGACGCCCGCGAACGCCGGCGCCGCCCCGGCCGCGTAGCCCAGCAGCATGCGGCGCAGGCCGAAGCGCCAGGTGTTCTGCTCCATGCCTTCGGGTAGGCCCAGGGTGGCGCGCTGGCGGGCGTCGACGCCCCAGCGCACGCCGGCCCCGGCGATCCAGCGATGCAGCTGCGGCAGGTCGCTTTCCCGCAGGCCGAAGCGTTGGCGCACCGCCGGCACGTCCAGCAGGTCCAGGATCTCGCTGACCGAGAAGCGGCTCTCGGGCAGCCGCAGCAGGTGCTCGACCGCGATCAGCAGCGGTTCGCGGCCGCGCTGCCCCTGGTCGGCCAGCGTATAGGGGATGTGGCGTCGGTCGCGCGGATCGATCTGGCCGAACACCGCCCGGATGTGCGGCGCGTACGCGTCGATGTCCGGCACCATGACGATAATGTCGCGCGGCCGCAGGCCGGGGTCGGCGTCGAAGCGGGCCAGGAGCTGGTCGTGCAGGATCTCGACCTCGCGCTGCGGGCTGTGCGCGACGTGGAAACGGATGGAGGTGTCGGCCTCGACGTCCACCGGCGGCCACTGCTCCCGGGTTTCCTCCAGCGAGCGCAGGTTGAGGATGTCGTCCTGGACCTGGGCCAGCAGGTGTTCGGCGGGCGGTTCGCTGAAGAGGTCGATGCGCCGGTCGCTGATGGACGCGAAATGCTCCTGGTAGCGCTCGGGAATGTCGTAGGTGTCGAGCAGGTGGATGTAGTCGCGGCCCTGCTTGCCCCAGGCCGCCAGCAGCGGATTGCCGAAGCGGTGCATGGCCTGCGCGTCCGGCGCCGCGGGCATGCCGGGCTTGCGCTGCTGCCGGCGGTACTGGTGCCGCAGCAGGTCCTGGTCGGCGACGATGTCGGTCCAATGATGCTGGCAGGGATTGTGGACGCACAGCAGGATCTGGCAGAACTTGGCCAGCGCCGCCAGCGCCTCCAGCGACTGCGCGGGCATGGACGAGATCCCGAACACGATCACTCGGCGCGGCAGGTCGCGCGGCGGCGCATCGGCATCGGCCAGGCGCGCCAGGAAACGCCGGTGCACGCGCGCCCGGCTCTGGACCACGCCGTCGTCGCCCACATCGGCCAGCACCGCGCGCCACAAGGCGGCCTGCCAGCGGTCCTCGGATCCGAGCGGCACCACGCCGCGCCGCGAGGTCCGCAGCACGTCGCGCCCATGCTCCCAGTCGTCCAGCCAGTCGGCGCGGTACACCTGATACTGGTCGAACAGATCCGCCAGCCGCTGGGCCAGTTGATGGCGCTTGCGCATGCCGTCGTCATCGGCCAGGAAACGCCGCAGCGGCAGGAAAACCTCGTCGTTCAGCACGTCCGGCAGCAGGCGCAGCAGCCGCCACGTCAGGCCATCGCGATCGAGCGAGGACGTCTCGGGCAGCAGGTCCTTGCCCAGCACGGCGCGATACGCGCGCCACAAGAACCGGGCGGGCAACTGCACATCCACCGCCGCCGCGATGCCGCAGCCCTGGCCGCCCTCGTCGGCCGGATCTGCCGCCAGCGCGAACTTCAGCCACTGCGCGATGCCGTTGCTCTGCACCAGGATAGTTTCGTTCTCGAGCGGCGCCAGCGGATACCGCTTCATCCACGACACCGCCAGCCCGCGCAGATCCTCCAGCCGATTGCCGTGGACGACCATGAAACCGGGAGCGAGCGGCGACGAGGCGGGCATGCGCGAAACGATGGAATGGAGGCTAGTCCTCCATTCTACAGACCTGGCCCGGCGAGTCCCCGCCAGCCATCTGGTACCCCAGGAAACCGCGGATCTGGCTTTGCCAGTCCGCCGGTTTCTCCCCCTGGGGGTGCGCGTAAGCGCGTAGGGGGTTACCTATATCCAGTACGATCCAAGATCTTCTGCGCCGCGACCTGGTTCCGGCCGATCGCCCCGATGGACACGTTCTCGGCCTTGAAGGGGCCGAGCGCTTCCAGCGCGGCGTTGTCGGTCTTCACCGAACGCACGGCCGGCCACTCGTTGTTGCCGGCGGCGAAATAGTTCTGTGCCTCGTCGCTGGCCAGGTATTCCAGGAACTTGACCGCGGCTTCCCTGTGCGGCGCGTGGCGGGCCACCGCCCCGCCGGCGACGTTCATGTGCACGCCCTGCCCAGCCTGGTCGGGCCACAGGAAGCCGACCTTGGCGATGGCGGCCTTGTCCTCGGGCTTGTCCGAGCGCGCCATGCGCACGTAGTAGTAGTTGTTGGTCAGCGCGACGCCGCACTCGCCCGAGGCCACGCCCTTGATCTGGTCCGTGTCGCCGCCCTGGGGGCTGCGCGCCATGTTGGCCACCATGCCCTCGGCCCATTTCTCGGCCGCGGCCTCGCCGTTGCGCTCGATCAACGAGCCGAGCAACGACAGCATGTAGGGATGCGAGCCCGAACGCGTGCAGACCTTGCCCTTGTTCTTCGGGTCGGCCAGCTTTTCGTAGGTGTCCACGTCTGCCGGGTTGACGGTGGCCTTGTTGTAGACGATGACGCGGGCGCGCGTGGAAAAACCGAACCACTGCGGATCCTGGCCCGGCTCGCCGCCTTGCAGATTGGCCGGGATGCGCTCGGCCAGCACTTTGGACTTGACGGGCTGGAACAGGCCGTCCGCCTCGGCGCGCCACAGGCGGGCCGCATCGACCATCAGGATGACGTCGGCCGGACTCTTGGCGCCCTCGCTCTTCAAACGCTCGACCAGAGCGGCGTCGCCCGCCTCGATGCGGTTGATCTTGATGCCGGTCTGCTCGGTGAACCGCTTGTAGAGGATTTCGTCGGACTGGTAGTGGCGGGCGGAGTAGATATTCAACTCCTGCGCCTGGGCGGTGGCCGCGGCGGCCAGCAGCGCGGCGGTCAGCAAGGAAGCCTTGAGCATGGACGAAACCTCGATAAAGGACGTGATCGGACGGAGCTGGGAATTATTATCATTCCCACCCTCGGCGTCAAATCGTTCAGCTTTTTGTAAGCCTGTCCTTGCGGGAGATGGCCCGCGCCAGCACGATCACCGGCAACAGCCCTGCGAGGACGATCGTCAGGGCGGGCACGGCGGCTTCGCCCAGCCGCTCGTCCGAGGCGAGCTGATCGGTGATCACCGCCAGGGTGTCGAAGTTGAACGGCCGCAATACCAGCGTCGCGGGCAGTTCCTTCATCACGTCCACGAACACCAGCAGGGCCGCGGTGAGCAGGCTGCGCCGCAGCAGCGGCTGGTGCACGCGGGCCAGGAGTTCCCAGGTGGTGGCGCCCAGGCTGCGGGCGCTGGCATCGAGTGCGGGCGTGATCTTGGCCAGCCCGGCCTCCGCGGTTTGCAGCGCCACCGCCAGGAACCGGACCAGGTAGGCGTAGACGAGCAGGGTCAGCGTGCCCGTCAGCGTCGCTCCCCACGACCCGCCCAGGGCCTCCAGCCAGCGGTCGAGCGCACCCACCACGATCAGCAACCCCACGGCCAGCACCGCGCCGGGTACGGCATAGCCCATGCTGGCCACGCTATTGGTGAAGTGCACCAGCCTGCCGGGCGTGAGCCGCGCCGCGTAGGCCAGCGCCAGGGCCAGGGCCACGGCCAGCGCCGAGGTGACGGCGGCAAGCTGCAGCGTGTTGGCCAGCCAGGCGGCATAGCGTTCCCAGTTGACGACGTGCAGGTCCTGCGCGGCGAATCTCAGCATGATGGCCACCGGCAGCAGAAAGCCGAGCGTCAGCGGCAGAAGGCATGCCAGGTGGGCCCATGCCACCCCCTGCCCTTTCAGTCGCCTTGGCGCCGGCGCGTGCCGGTGGGCGCCGGCATGGAAGCGCAGGCGCGTGCGGCTGCGCCGCTCCAGCCATACGAGGACGAAGATGAACGCCAACAGCGCCGAGGCCAGTTGCGCGGCGGCGATCCGGTCTCCCATGGCCAGCCATGCGCGATAAATGCCGGTGGTGAAAGTCTGTACGCCGAAGTACGACACCGCCCCGTAGTCGGCCAGCGTTTCCATCAGGACCAGTGTGACCCCCGCGACCGCCGCGGGCCGGGCCAGCGGCAGCACCACGGTGAAGAATGCCCGGGTCGGGCCGCAACCCAGCGTGCGCGCGGCCTCGGACAAGCGCGGACTGCGCTCGAGAAATGCGGTCCGCGCCAGCAAGTACACGTAGGGATAGAACGCGAAGGTGAACACCAGTGCCGCGCCATACCATGAGCGGATGGCGGGAAACCAGGGTAGCCGGGGCTGGCCGGTGAGTTCCCGCAGCAGGGTCTGGACCGGCCCCGAGAACTGGAAGAAATCGGTGAAGGCGTAGGCCATGACGTAGGTCGGCATGGCCAGCGGCAGGATCAGGGCCCATTCGTAGATGCGGCGCCCGGGAAAGTCGTACGCGGCTACCACCCAGGCGGTAGCGATGCCGACCACGGCTGCTCCGGCGCCCACGCAAACCATCAGCAGCAGCGAGGTGGCGACATAGGCCGGCAGGACCGTTCCCGCAAGGTGGGAAAGCACGTCGCGGGCCCCCGCATCGGCGATCAGCACCGACAGCAGCAGACCCAGGATTGGGATGGCGATGAACGTGGCCACGGCTGCGGCCGGCCAGGAAAGCGCGGTGCGTCGGTGCATCGGGTACCAGGAGAAAGCGACGGACGACGCGGGCGCGCAGGTCCGCCTCGCGTTGGCGGCAAGCAGGAATACGAATTATATTCATGCGCTCTCGCAGCCCGCCTCGTCTCATGTCCCATCCTCACCTGCAGCTCGATCACGTACGCCTCGGTTACCGCATGCCGGACGGCATGCACGTGGTGGTCGACGATTTATCGCTCGTGCTGCATGAAGGCCGCATCGGCTGCCTGCTCGGGCCGTCGGGTTGCGGCAAAAGCACCGTGTTGCGCGCCATCAGCGGCTTCGAGCCGTTGATGGCCGGCAGCATTGCGCTGCACGGCCAGGTGGTGGCCACGTCCCGCCGCAGCCTCGCCCCGGAAAAGCGCCGGGTGGGCGTCATGTTCCAGGACTATGCCCTATTTCCCCATTTGTCGGTGGCCGACAACGTGGGCTTCGGCCTGCGGCGCGAGCAGGCAGCCGTCCGGGCGCGGCGGGTAGCCGAACTGCTGTCGCTGGTCGGGCTGGCCGCCCTGGCCGGAAAGTATCCGCACGAGCTGTCGGGCGGCCAGCAGCAGCGCGTCGCACTGGCCCGGGCGCTGGCGCCGCGCCCCGAATTGCTATTGCTGGACGAGCCCTTTTCCAGCCTCGACGTCGACCTGCGCGAGCGCCTGGCGGACGAAGTGCGCGGCATCCTCAAAGAGGCCGAGGCAACCGCCATCCTGGTCACGCACGATCAGGCCGAGGCATTCGCCATGGCCGACGAAATCGGCGTGATGGCGCAAGGCAGGATCGTGCAATGGGACAGCGCCTACAACCTCTATCACTATCCCGCGACGCCGTTCGTCGCCGGTTTCATCGGCGCCGGCGTGCTCGTGCCGGGACGGCGTCTCGGCAATGGCGAGCGTATTCGCCTGGAGTTCGGCGAGGCTGACGCCGCAGGGCCGCCTCCGGACACCGGCTCGGACGGGGCGGTCAGCGTCCTGCTGCGGCCCGACGACGTCTGCCCGGATGCCGACAGCCCGGTCAAGGCCCGCCTGGTGCACAAGGCTTTCCGCGGTCCTGACTACCTCTATACGCTGCGCCTGCCCTCGGGCAACGAGGTGCTGGCCTACATGCCCCGGGAAGACGGCCACCGGGTGGGCGACCACCTGGGCATACGCCTGCGCGGCAGCCGATTGGTGGCTTTCCCGGCCGCTTCGCCCGCGGATCGGCAGTAGTCTCGGCCGCCTCAGCGACCCAGGCGGCGCTGGCGGTCGAAATTCAGGCGCTCGACCAGGTCGTTCGCCAATTGGGTATTGGCGGCGTCGCGTCCGACCTCGACCGCGTTCTTGCCTTCGTCGTTGCGCACATAGCCGTCTGCCCCTTCGTCGAGCAGCAGCTTCACGGTGGACGCATGGTTGTAGCGCATCGCCATCATGAGCGGCGTCATCTTGCCGGGCGACTCGGCATCGATATAGGCATAGTGCTCGATCAGGAGGCGCACGGCGTCGTCGTGACCTTTCGAAGCTGCGTAGTGCAATGCCGTCCAGCCCGGCTGGTTGACCTCCGCGCCACGCTCGATCAACGCTTGCATGCGAGCGGTTTCTCCGCGGATGGCCAGGTACATCAAGGGCGATTCGTTCAGGCGGTTCCGGCGGTTGACATCGATGCGCTTATCGGCCAGCAGTACGTCGTATACGGCCCAGGCTTCCTCCTTGATTGCTTCCAGGAGCGGCGTGTTGCTGAGCTCGTTGACCATGTTCGGATCAATGCCTTGCCCGAGCAGCGTCTTGACCGTGGAGGCCCGATCGTTGCGGATGGCAATCCAGAAATCTTCGGCGGCTCCCGCCTGGGCCGCCGACAGCGCGACGGCGCAGCACCAGAGGGCAAGGAAACCCCATGCCGAGCGGACCAGTGCGGAAATCATGCCATATTCCTTTAAGATTTTTATTTAACTAGTTGATTTTAAATAAAAAATTCTTTCAATCTTCTGACCGATATAAAGTTATTTCTAGCTTTAAATTAGTGCTGTATGTGCCTGAAAAGTCTAAAAAAATTATCGGTAGAGACCCTTGAAACTTCTTCCACGGATATGCCGCGCAATTCGGCGATCTTCTCCGCGACGTGCACGACCTTGGAAGGATCGTTGAGCTTGCCCCGGTGCGGGACTGGCGCCAGGTAAGGGGAATCGGTTTCGATCAGGACCCGGTCCAGCGGCACGTTGCGCGCTACGTCCTGCAGTTCTCGGGCGTTCTTGAACGTGACGATGCCCGAGAACGAGATGCAGAAATTCATCGCGATCGCGGCATCGGCCACCTGCTGCGACTCGGTAAAGCAATGCATCACGCCGCCGACGTCGGCAGCCCCCTCTTCTTCCATGATCCGCAAGGTGTCTTCCGCCGCCGAACGCGTATGGATGATCAGGGGCTTGCCTGTTTCCCGGGCGGCGCGGATGTGCCGCCGGAAGCGGTCGCGCTGCCACTCCAGGTCGCCCGTGAGGCGGTAGTAATCCAGGCCGGTCTCGCCGATGGCCACGACCTTGGGCGTGGCGGCCAGGTCGACCAGTTGCTCGACCGAAGGATCGGGCGTGTCCTCGTAGTCGGGATGGACGCCGACGGAGGCCCAGAGGTTAGCGTGCTCCTGCGCCAGTTTCACCACCCGGGGCCAGTCCGGCAGGTTCACGCTGACGCACAGCGCATGCGTGACGCGGTTGGCGCGCATGCGCTCGAGGACATCGGGCAGTTGCGAAGCCAGTTCGGGAAAATCCAGGTGGCAGTGCGAATCGACAAACATGGAAGACGTAGCGGTTGGAAGCGGAATCTATAGTACCAGCGGACGTTTTCCCGGCGGCGGAGCCGAAGGCGCCTAGGCGGCGGCCCGCTTCGGCCTGCCCAGGCAGGCGGCGCAGGCCTGCGTCAGCACGTCCTGGGCGAACAGGCGCGCGTTGAGCGGATGGTCGGCGATTCTGCGCTGGCGGCTGAGCCAGCGCGACAATTCGGCCACGCGGGTACGCGCCGCCCGTTCGCCTATCTTCGCCGTTTGCGACGCCAGTTCGGGGAAATAGCGAGCCGCCATGCCCGCCTGCGCAAGCGCCACGTCGGTGACCAGACGCTGCAGCGCGTCTATCCATTCGGCGGGCGGAATCTTGTCCAGCGCGTCCACCAACTGCCCCACGTCCGGCGGCTTGGCCTGGGCCAACGCACCCGCCAGCGCATCCAGCCACGGGGCGCGAGGCGGGACACCGGCTTCGGCGCGCCGCCATGCCGCGACCGGGGCGCCCCCCGCGGCCGCCAGTTGCGCGGCCGCGTCCTCGACGCCCTGCGCCTGCAGCCAGGCCAGCGCCGGTTCGAGCGCGGGGGTGCCCAGGGGCAACCGCCGGCAACGGGACACCAGGGTCGGCAGCAGCCGGTCGGGCGCGTCCGAAACCAGCAGGAAGACCGTTTGCGGCGGCGGTTCTTCCAGAATCTTCAAGAGCCCGTTGGCCGATATCGTATTGAGCGATTCGGCCGGGTACAGCACTACGACCCGCAAGCCGCCCCGGTGAGTGCCGGTGTTGGCCCACGATTCCATCGCGCGTATCTGCTCGATGCGGATCTCCCGCGAGGGCGCGCGCTTGCCGGCCTTCTTGCCATCCGCGTCGGCGCTCTCCTCCTCCGCTTCGCCCTCTTCGGCCTGCCCTTCCGCCAGCGCAATGGCCTCGGGACGGATGCGGCGAAAATCCGGATGATTGCCGGAGGCGTACCAGGTGCAGGCCGGGCAATGGCCGCAGGCCATGGCCCCATCGGGCGCTTCGCACAACAGGCTCGCGGCCGCGGCGCGGGCGAACTCGACCTTGCCGATTCCCGCCAGGCCGTGGATCAGCCAGGCATGGGCGAAGCGCCGCCGCTGCTCGGGGCCGAGCCAGGCGCGGGCCACCTCTTCCTGCCAGGGGTAGAAACGCGGCAGGCTCATGGATGGTTCGTCGCGATGACGCAGGCTTGAAGCTCGGCCAGCAGGCCGGCGCGTACGACATCGATCGGCCGGGTCGAGTCGACGATGCGAAAGCGCGCCGGATCCGCGGCGGCACGCGCGTGATAGGCGGCGCGCGTGCGTTCGAAGAAGGCGTCGTCCTCGCGCTCGAAGCGGTCCAGCGTGCGGCTGCGGCCCAGGCGTTCGCGCGAGACGGACAGCGGCACGTCGAACAGCCACGTCATGTCGGGTTGCAGGTCGCCATGCACCCAGTGCTCGAGCACCGCGATGCGCTCGGCGGGCAAGCCCCGGCCGCCTCCCTGGTAGGCATAGGTGGCATCGGTGAAGCGATCGCAAACCACCCACTTGCCTAGTGCCAGGGCGGGCTCGATCACGGTGCGCACGTGCTCGCAGCGCCCGGCGAACATCAGCAGCGTTTCGGTGTCGAGCCGCATCGGCTCGTTCAGCAGCAGGTCGCGCAGCTTCTCGGCGAGCGGCGTGCCCCCCGGCTCGCGCGTCTGCACCACGTCCAGCCCGAAGCTGCGCAGTTGCTCGACGAACCACGCGAGGTGCGTACTCTTGCCGGCGCCGTCCACTCCCTCGAGCGTGATGAACTTGCCGCGGCGCAAAGAGGATGAGGTCATGGTTGCACCGTTTCGGCTTGCGTGGACGGGGCCGCCTGTCCGCCCTGCCCTCTTCCGAGCTGGTAGCGGGCGACGTAGCGGTTGTGCCCGTCCAGCGTTTCGGAAAAGGCGCTGCTGCCGTCGCCGCGGGAGACGAAGTACAGGTATTTGTGCTTTTCGGGCTGGACCGCCGCCAGCAGCGAGGCGCGGCCCGGATTGGCGATAGGCGTGGGCGGCAGCCCGCGGCGCGTATAGGTGTTCCACGGCGTATCGGCCCGCAGGTCGCGGCGCCGCAGGTTGCCATCGAACACTTCCCCGAGGCCGTAGATGACGGTGGGGTCCGTCTGCAGCGGCATGCCCAGCTTCAGCCGGTTCACGAACACGCCGGCGATGCGCTTGCGGTCGGCTTCCATGCCGGTTTCCTTTTCGACGATGGAGCCCAGGATCAGTGCCTCGTAGGGCGACCCCAGGGGCAGGTCCGGATCGCGCTTGCTCCAAATCTCGGCCAGCTCGCGCTGTTGGGCGCGATAGGCGCGGCGCAGGATGTCGATATCGCTGGAACCGACGGCAAAGAGGTAGGTGTCGGGAAAGAACAGTCCCTCCGGATGGCTGGTCGAGGCGCCGATCATCGCCGTCACCGTGGCGTCATCCAGTCCGTCCAGCGTTTGCCGGACATCCGGATGGCGTCGCAGGGCCGCGCGTATCTGCCGGAAGTTCCAGCCTTCGATGAAGGTGATCTCGCGCTGGGTGACGTCACCGCGCGAGAGGCGGTTCACCAGCGTCCACAGCGATTCGCCGCGGACGATTTCGTAGCCGCCGGCCTTGATGCGCCGATCGGCTCCGGTCAGGCGCGCGTAGGCTATGAGGGCTTCCGGCGGCACGGCGATACCCGCCTCGCGCACCTGGCGGGCGATGCCCCGCATCGTCGTGCCTTCGTCGATGACGAAATCCACCTTGTCGGCGGGCAGGGAAAGCGGCATGCGCAGCCACGCCACGCCAGCGCCGACGGCGGCCACCAGCAACAGCAGCAGGGTCAGGATCGACGCGGCCAGCGCGCGTTTCAGGGAAAAATGTCGTTTGGGCATGGGCTGCCTATAATACTTCGATCGACCTCATCGACCGTTTCAAGATGTCCGTCCAAGAGATTTTATCCGCGAGGGAGCAGGATGCCGTCCCGGCGCGCATCGTGCCGCTCGATCATTTGACCGTGATCGAGGCCAGGGGTGCCGACGCCGTCGACTTCCTCCAGGGCCAGTTGACGCAGGACGTCAGGAAGCTTGGCGATGCCGACGCGCGGCCCGCCGGCTATTGCACCGCCAAGGGCCGGCTGCTGGCCAGCGCCGTGGTATGGCGGCCCGAGCCAGATTCCGTCGACCAGGCGCCGCGCGTGCTTGCCCTGGTCGACGCCAGCATCGCCGCGGCGCTGCAAAAACGCCTCTCGATGTTCGTCCTGCGCGCCAAGGTCAGGATCGCGGCGGCGCCGCTGCGCGTGGCGGGTGTCTGGCGCGGCGCCGACGCGGCCGTGCTGCAGGCGGCGGCTGGCGGCTTGCTGCCGGCTGCGCCCTGGTCGCGTGCCGACCTGCCCGGCGGGACCTGGATCGCAGCGCCCTCGGCCGATGCCGCGCCGTCCCGCTGGTGGTGGATCGGTACGGACGAGCAACTGCAGCAACTCGGCGCCGCCCTGTCCCCGCCCGACGCGAACCTCGTCCAAGCGTGGCGCGCGGCCGACATCGCGGCCGGCTTGCCGTGGATCGTCGCGGCCACGCAAGATCTCTTCGTGCCGCAGATGGTCAACTTCGAGCTGGTGGGCGGGGTCAGCTTCACCAAGGGCTGCTATCCCGGACAGGAAGTCGTGGCGCGCAGCCACTATCTGGGCAAGCTCAAGCGCCGCATGTTCGCCGGCCGTATCGCAGCCGCTTCGGATCCCGACGCCCTCGTCGGCGCGGACGTGTTCCAGGACGGGGACGACCAGCCGTGCGGACGCATCGTCAACGCCGCGCGCGACGGCGATGCCCTTCTCATTCTCTACGACAGCCCGCTGGCAGCCGTGGGCGGCCCGGCCACGCTGCGTGCCGGCTCGCAGGCGGGCCCGGCCATCGCGCCGCTGGCGCTGCCCTACGCCCTGCCCGACGATGCCAAGTCGGCCTGAACACTGCCGCCGAGACCCGCGATGAACCACCTCTACGTGTACTACAAACTGCGCGATGCGCAACGGCCCCAGGCGCTGGCGCCCGCCCGGCGCGTACTCGAGGCCGGGCGGGCCTGGAGCCGGCGGGTGGCGCTGCTGGCCAGGCCGGCGTCCGAGGGCGGGGTCGCCACCTGGATGGAAGTCTACGAAGGCGTGGAAGACATGGCCGGGCTCGAGGCCGCGCTGGCTGCGGCCGTGGACAAGAGCGGGCTCGCGGGCTTCCTGCTGGCGCCGCGACGGAGCGAAATCTTCGCCGAACTCCCCGCCGATGCGGCCGCGCTGGACGGCTGAGCCATGTGCCTGATCGCCTTCGCCTGGGATCCGCGCGGCCCGACGACGCTATTGATCGTTGCCAATCGTGACGAGTTCTACGCCCGGCCTACCGCCCCTGCCGACTGGTGGCCGGACCAGCCCGACGTGTGGGCCGGCCGCGACCTGGCTGCGGGCGGCACCTGGATGGGCGTCACCCGGCAGGGACGCTTCGCGGCGATCACGAATTACCGCGAAGCCGGCCGGCACGACCCCAATGCGCCCTCGCGCGGCAAGCTGTTGTCCGATTTCCTGACCGGCGACAGTTCGCCCGCTACCTACGTGCGGCAGCTGGCCCGTCGCGCCGAGCCTTTCAACGGTTTCAACCTGATCGTCGGCGAACTCTTCGGCCGCGCGCCTTCGCTCTGGTATCTGTCGCATCGCCGGGGCTATCCGGCCACGTCGCCCGAGGCGCTGGCCGCCGGCGTATACGGGTTATCGAACGCCGTGCTGGACACCCCCTGGCCCAAGGTCGTGCGCACGACCGCCGCCCTGGCCACGCTCAAGGCGACCGAGGCGCGCACGCCCGCGTACCTGCAGATGCTGAGCGACACGGCAGTCGCGGACGATGCCCAGTTGCCCAGCACCGGCATCAGCCTGGAGCGCGAACGGGCCCTGTCGGCGGCCTTCATCATCACGCCCGATTACGGAACACGGGCGCAAACGGTGCTCCAGGCCACCCGCGACGGCCGGGTCGAAGCGGCCGAACGGAGTTTCGACAACGCCGAGCAGGCGCGCCGCCTGGTGCCGGCCGCCCTGCGTCAGGTGACGTTCGACGTTCCGAACACCGAACGCAGATAATCCACGGTATCGCGGTGGGCCTGGCGGGCCGCGCGCAACGCGCCGCCCATGTTGTAGAAACTGTGGATGGCGCCCTCGTACACCTCGATCTCGACCGGTACCCGCGCATCGGCCAGCTTGCGTCCGTAGGCCAGGCCTTCGTCCACCAGCGGATCGCACTCCGCCAGCTGCAGCAAGGCTGGCGCGAGGCCCGAGAACTCCGGCGCGTCCAGCGGCGCGAAACGCCAATCCATGCGGTCCGCGTCGTCGCGCAGGTACTGGTTGAAGAACCACTGGATGGTCTTGGCGTCGAGCAGATAGCCTTCGGCGTAAATCCGGTGCGAGGCGGTGTCCTGCCAGGCGCTCGTGCCGGGATAAAGCAGGACTTGCGCCGCCAGCGGCAGCCGGTCGTCCCGCGCCCGCAGCGCCGCCTGCGCCGTCAGCGTCCCCCCGGCGCTGTCGCCCATGCCCGCCACACGCGCCGCATCCACGCCCAGCCGCGCATGTCGGTCGAAGGCCCACTTCCAGGCGGCATAGACGTCTTCGGCCGCGGTCGGGAAGCGGTGCTCGGGCGCAAGGCGATATCCGAGCGACAGCACCTTGCAGCGGGCGCCGTTGGCGAGCATGCGGCAGACGGCGTCGTAGCCCTCCACGCTGCCCAGGGTGAATCCCCCGCCATGGGAAAAGATCAACAGCGGCGCCGGTTCTTTGGCCTCCATGCCGGTATAGAGGCGCGCGCCTATGGTCGCGTCACCCACCGGGATGTCCAGATCGCGCACGTCGGCCACGGCGGCCGGCGCGATCTCGAGGACCTTGCTGGCCTTCTCGTGGAAAGCGCGCGCGTCCTGGGGGGTGTACTGCCAGTAAGGCGGCCGGTTGGCCCGCTTTATGCGCGCCACCAGGTCGGCCACCTGGGGATCGAGCGGCCGGGGGCTCGCCGCTTCAGCCATCGACACCCTGGTCGCTGCGCTTCTTGATGTACTTGAACGTACCGCTCGCGCGCGCCACGAGGCCGCCGCCCTCGTCCCTTACCTCGGCCTCGCAAAAGGCCATGGTGCTCGAACGGTGGTAGCACTTGCCATAGGCCACCAGGTTGCCCGCTTCGCCCGGCCGCACGAAGCTCGTCGTCATGTCCACCGTGGCGCTGCCGCGCAGCTCCGGGTGCAGCGAGCGTGCGGCGGTCGCCATGGCGGCGTCCAGCATGGTCATCAGCACGCCGCCATGGCAGACGTGCCAGCTGTTGCAGTGATGCTCCAGCACGTCGAGCCTGACCTCCGAATGCCCGCCTTCGGCCTTCACCAGCTTGGCCCCCAGCCAGGCCAGGAACGGGATCGGCACGTCGGTAACGGTCTGCTGCCGGTCGTCCATCGACATGTCGCCCTACCTCGCCGCCGGCAATTCGTAATCCATGCAGGCGCGCGCCGACCGCACCGCCGCCATGAACGGCTTGATCGCCACGTGGCGAGGATGGACCTGATAGGCTTCGAGCGCTTCCTTGCTGGCGAACAGCGAATTGAGGACGACGTCGTAGGTCGCCTCGTAGCCTTCTGCGGCGAGCCCGACTTCGAACTCCAGTATGCCGGGCACGCAATCGCGGCAACTTTCCAGCAGCCTGCGGACTTTCTCCACGTTGGCCTGCCGGTCGGCGCCTTCGGCTTCGTCCTTGAGTTTCCACATCACGATATGGCGGATCATGGCGGGTCGGGTCCTCCTCGTCTTCAAACGGAAATCAGCGGCGCGCCATGCGATGGCCGAGGATGGCCACCACGATCAGCCCGCCGATGACGGTAACGTGCTCGAGCGCGACCAGCATCTCGAACATGGCGGTCTCGCCCTCGAGCTGCCAGAACGGGTGCGCGATCGGAATGGTCAGCGCCGTGAACACCGCCAGCGCGCCCGCGCCGAGCCAGGCCGCGCGGTTGAAGATGATCAGCAACGAACCGCCGATCTGCACGATGATGGTCAGGACGTTGAACAGCCAGGCCGGCTCCAGCCCGAAGTGGCTCATTTCGGCCACGCCGCCCTGGAAGTTGAGCAGCTTGGCGAGGCCGCTGGCCCAGAACATGAACGTCAGGACGACGCGCCCGATCAGCAGCAACGCGCGCGAATCGAGCAGGGATTGTATCGGTGCAGGGGTCATGATGGTGGTTCCGGTCACAGGTGGGGAACATGCCGATACACGGGCGTTCCCCCTGTCCGGCGCCGCGGCTGCCCGAGAGGCGGCCGGCGCCATCTTACTTGAAACAATCCGAAACGAGGCGCCCAGGCATCAGAAAACGGATTTGCCGATCCACCAGGCGCCGGCCGCCACCAGCGCCGAGGCCGGAATGGTGAGTATCCACGCCCATACGATGTTCCCCGCCAGGCCCCAGCGGACGGCATTGAACTTACGGCTGGATCCCACGCCCACGATGGCGCCGGTAATGGTATGGGTGGTCGAAACCGGAATGCCGAGCAGGGCCGCCAGGAAAAGCGTCAGCGCCCCGCCCGTTTCGGCGCAGAATCCGCCCACCGGCTTGAGCTTGGTGATGCGCTGTCCCATGGTCTTGACGATGCGCCAGCCGCCGAACATCGTGCCCAGCGCGATCGCGGCGTAGCAGCTGACGATGACCCAGACCGGGACATGATCCTTGGCGCCCGGGACGTTGGCCGCGATCAGCAGCAGCCAGATGATGCCTATGGTCTTCTGCGCATCGTTGCCGCCGTGTCCCAGGCTGTACAGCCCGGCCGACACCAGTTGCAAGCGGCGGAACCAGCCGTCCACCCGCAGCGGCCGCGTGCCGCGCAGGAGCCACGAGACCAGCAGCATCAGGAATCCCCCGAGCACGAAACCCAGCAGCGGCGACACCACGATGAAGGCGACGATGTACAGGATTTCCCGGACCATCAGGACGCTGGGGCCGGCACTGGCCAGGCCCGCGCCGACGATGCCGCCGATCAGCGCATGCGAGGAGGACGAAGGAATGCCGAAATACCACGTGATCACATTCCAGGCGATGGCGCCGACCAGCGCGCCGAACACGACGTAGTGGTCGACCACGGACGGGTCGATGATGCCCTTCCCCACGGTGGCGGCCACCTTCAGGTGGAAGACGAAAATCGCGACGAAATTAAAAAACGCGGCGAAGACGACCGCGTGGTGAGGCTTGAGCACCCCCGTGGAAACCACGGTGGCGATGGAATTGGCCGCATCGTGGAACCCATTCATGAAATCGAAGATGAGCGCCAGAACGACCAGAAATGCAAGTGTGGCAAGGCTGATTTGAAGCGTATCCATGAAGTGTCCCGACTAGGCGTTTTCCAGGACGATGCCTTCGATCAGGTTGGCAACGTCTTCGCACTTGTCGGTGATTTCTTCCAGCAGCTCATAGATGGCTTTCATCTTGATCAGCTGGCGGGTGTCGGCTTCATCGCGGAACAGCCGGCCCATGCCGCGGCGCATGACCCGGTCGGCGTCCGATTCGAGGCGGTCGATTTCCTCGCAGATCTTCATGATGCTGGCCGTGTCGTTCAGGTCGTGCAGCAGGCTCACCACCATGTAGAGCCGGTCGCAGCATTGCACCGCGATGTCGGCCAGGGCCTTGGCGTCCGGGGTGACCGTCCGGATGTCGTACAGGTTGATGCACTGGGCGGCGTCCTCCATCAGGTCGAGGATGTCGTCCATGGTCGTGATGAGCTGGTGGATCTGGTCACGGTCCAGCGGCGTGATGAAGGTCTTGTGCAGCAGGTCGACCGTATCGTGGGTAACCTTGTCGGCCTTTTTTTCCAGCGTCTCGATGTTCTTGACGCGTTCCTCGGCCTGCCCCAGATCGGCCATCAGCGCCGCCAACTCCCGGCTGCCCTGCCGGGACAGGTCGGCATGCGCCGTGAACATATCGAAAAAGCGGCCCTCTTTGGGCATCAAGCGTCCAAACATCACGTCCTCACGATACGCCACATGACAGTTACATGACGTGTTAAAAACCGCGCGCAGTGTAGCACTATATGAGGCTCCTCCCTACGCGCTTCGGCGCGTAGGGGGGTCAATAATCAGAGTCGACGAACGCGTTGCCCGAGAAATTCTGGAACTTCGTATACATGCCCTGCCAGGTGAGCCTGACAGTGCCGATCGGGCCGTTACGCTGCTTGCCGATGATGATTTCGGCGGTGCCCTTGTCCGGCGTATCGGGGTTGTAGACCTCGTCGCGGTAGAGGAAGATGATCACGTCGGCGTCCTGCTCGATGGCGCCGGATTCCCGCAGGTCGCTCATCACGGGACGCTTGTTGGGGCGCTGTTCCAGGCCGCGGTTGAGCTGCGAAAGCGCGATCAGCGGGCAGTTCAGCTCCTTGGCGAGGCCCTTCATGGAGCGGCTGATCTCGGACAGTTCCGATGCCCGGTTCTCGCTGCTGTTGCCGCTGTTGCCCGACATCAGCTGCAGGTAGTCGATGATGATCAGGCCCAATTGGCCGCATTGCCGGGCCAGGCGGCGGGCACGCGAGCGCAGCTCCATGGGACTGAGCGCCGGCGTCTCGTCGATGTAGAGCTGAGTGTCCTGCATCTTCTGGATGGCATGCGTCAGCTTGGGCCAATCCTCGTCCAGCAGTTTACCCGTGCGCAGGCGCTGCTGGTCCAGGCGGCCGACCGAGCCCAGTACCCGCATGGCGAGCTGCGCCGCGCCCATTTCCATGGAAAACACCGCGACAGGCAGGCCTTCTTCCACCGCCACGTGCTCGCCGATGTTGACGGAGAAGGCGGTCTTGCCCATGGAGGGGCGGCCGGCCACGACGATCATGTCGCCGGGTTGCAGCCCGGAGGTCATCTTGTCGAGGTCGGTGAAGCCGGTCGGCACCCCGGTGACGTCCGAAGTGCTGTCGCGGTGATAGAGCTCGTCGATGCGCTCGACCACTTGCGTCAGCAGCGGCTGGAGCGACTGGAAGCCGGCGGTGCCCCGCGCGCCCTCCTCGGCAATCTTGAAGATCTTGGACTCCGCCTCGTCCAGCAGTTGCCGCGTATCTTTGCCTTGGGGATTGAACGCGGCGGACGAGATTTCGTCGGATACGGTCACCAGCCGGCGCAGCACCGCCCGGTCGCGCACGATTTCCGCATAGCGCCGGATGTTGGCCGCCGAAGGCGTGTTCTGCGCAAGCGAGTTCAGGTAGGCGAGCCCCCCCGCCTCTTCCGCTTTGCCCGCAGTCTGGAGCGCCTCGTGGGTCGTCACGACATCGGCGGGACGGGCCAGCCCGATCAGCTTGGCCATCTGCTGCCAGATCAGGCGGTGATCGTAACGGTAGAAGTCCTCTTCCTTGAGGATGTCGGCAATGCGATCCCAGGCGGCATTGTCCAGCAGCAAGCCGCCCAGCACCGACTGTTCCGCCTCCACCGAGTGGGGCGGGATGCGCAGGGACTCGAGCTGAGGATCGACAGGCGAATTCATAGAGCGACAAAACCTGGTGTGGAAACACGGCCGGCGGGATGCCGGGCCACGACAGTTTAGCCCGGGTAGGCGGAAGGTGAGCCAGTCCGCCCTGCCCTGGCGGGGCCCCGGCCCGGACGGGAGCGCGAGGCCGGCAACGGGGCGCGCAGGCCCGAAAAAAGAACCCTCCATTCTGCGAAGAAATGGAGGGTTCTCGTTGCCGTCCCTTCCCCGGAGGGAGGAAGACCGGCAGCGCGTCCGGCGGCACCCGTGCGAAGCGGGTGGACCGGGACGCGATTTAGGCGGTTTCGCCGACCACGACTACCGTGATGTTGGCCACGACGTCGGTGTGCAGGCCGACTTCGATCGGGAATTCGCCGATGGTCTTGAGCGGGCCGTTGGGCAGGCGGACCATGCCCTTCTCGACCGACTCGAAACCGGCGCCCTTGAGCGCGGCCGCGATGTCGAAGTTGGTGACCGAGCCGAACAGGCGGCCGTCCACACCCGCCTTCTGGGTGATCGAGACCGAGTAGCCTTCCAGGCGCTGGGCCACGGCTTGTGCGGCGGCCAGCTTGTCGGCCTGGATCTTCTCGAGTTCGGCGCGGCGCGCTTCGAACTCTTGCAGGGCGGCCTGCGTCGCGCGCTTGGCCTTCTTCTGCGGGATCAGGAAGTTACGGGCATAGCCGTTCTTCACGCGGACGACGTCGCCCAGGTTGCCGAGGTTGACGACTTTTTCGAGCAAGATGATTTGCATGATTGGACTCTCCCGGCAATCAATTGTGGTTGTCGGTGTAGGCCAAGAGCGCCAGGAAGCGGGCGCGCTTGATCGCCGTGTCGAGCTGACGCTGGTAGTGCGCCTTGGTGCCGGTCAGGCGGGCAGGAATGATCTTGCCGTTTTCCTGGATGAAGTCGCGCAGGACCTCGATATCCTTGTAGTCGATCTGGTCAACGCCGGCTGCCGTGAAGCGGCAGAACTTGCGCCGCTTGAACAGCGGATTCTGTTGACCGAACTTCTTCTTTTCCTTGCGTTTGCCGAATGCGGCCATGATGTACCTCTTGGGTATTCAATCCGTTTCACATCTGGAGCTGCCCTGCCGGCCCGCTTCGTCGCCCTCTCGGGCAATGGCGGCCTGCTGGATATGCAGCCTCAGTCTGCTTGAACCTTTCCGGGTCGGTGCCAGGAACCCTTCGATCCGTATCGACCGGCCCAGCGCCTCGCGCTCGAGCCTGCCGGCCAGATCGCCGACGACTACCGCATTGACGAGCATCTCGACCCGGCGGGGTCTGCCGCCTTCGATCAGCTCGGATTCATGGGCAAGCGCCAGTTCCAGGACCGGAATTCCGGCCGGGGTGTACCTGAGCGGCTTGCACTCGACCACCTGGGCGGTCAGATGAACCTTGTTCAACGCCGTGTCGTCCGTGGCATCGCCGGGGATCCGCGCCTGCGGGCCTGCGATGCGGGCGGTCGGCAACGACCTGTCATGCCAGTCCAGCCGGGGCTCAGGCCTCGGCTTGCGTGGTTTCGGTGGACACCTTGCGGGCCTCCTCGCGCTCGACGATCTTCATCATCGGCGACGGGGCGGTCTCGGCCTTCTTCATCTTGACGACGAGATGGCGCAGCACGGCATCGTTATAGCGGAAAGCGTGTTCGAGTTCGTCCAGCGTGGGTTGGCCGCACTCGATGTTCATGCACACGTAGTGAGCCTTGACGAGCTTCTGGATCGGGTACGCCAACTGGCGGCGACCCCAGTCTTCCAGGCGGTGTATCGTGCCGCCCTGGCTGGTGATCAGCGATTTGTAACGGTCGACCATGGCCGGAACCTGCTCGCTCTGGTCCGGGTGAACGATGAAAACTACTTCATAGTGACGCATCGAAGCTCCTTATGGATGGTCCCGCAGGCTCCGGATGGAGCCCTGTAGGCGCAAGTCCGCTCAAGCGTCTAGAGTCGGACAAGGGATCAATCTGGCGAAAATGGCTTCCGCCAAAAATCAAGCCCTCTATTATCGCTTGCATGCCGGCAAAAAGCAATTGGCAACCAGGAACGAGGCGTCTACGTCACATCGCGGGCGGCGGCATGCCGGACCATTGCCCGCCCCTCTTTCGCTGCCCTTTGGGCGGTGCGGACCCGCCGGTCATGGCGCGCGGCCGGGCCAGGCGTTCAGTAGGTGTCGAACGCGGTTTGCACCGCCTGGGTTCCCTCCGCGCCGGCGCCCAGCACGAGCATCAGCAACACCCTGGCCTTCCACGGGGACAGCGTCCCGGCGCCGGGGAGACGGCCGGAGGCGGCGACGCACCCGCTACCGGTGCGGCTGGCCCGCACCACCGCCAGGCCCGCCCCGCACAGGCGTTCGAGCGCCGCCAGTGCTTCATTGCTGGCCGAGCCGTTGCCCGGGCCGGCCCACACCAAGCCGTGCGCGCCCGTGGCGGGTACCGCTTCGATCAGGGCCGCAGAGCCGCCGGCATAGCCCGCGACCACCTCCACCGGCGCCAACGGCGTGGCGGCCGTGAACGGCGTAGACGCGGTATGCGGGCGCTCCGGCCGCGCCAGCCAGGTGACGCGGCCGTCCTGCACCAGTCCCATCGCGCCGGCGTTGGGCGAAGCGAAGGCATCGGGCCGGTTGGCATTGGTCTTGGCCACCTCGCGCGCGCCGAAGATCTGATGATTCAGGGTGACCAGCACCCCGCGCCCCGCCGCGCCAGGCGCCGCCGCGACCGTGGCCGCGTCGAGCAGGTTCAGCGGTCCGTCCGCCGACAGCGCCGTCGCGGGGCGCATGGCGCCCACCATGACGACGGGCTTGTCGGTCTTGAGCACGAGGTGGAGGTAGTAAGCGGTTTCCTCGAGCGTGTCGGTGCCGTGTGTCACCACCACGCCGTCCACGCCCGGGTCGTCGAGCAGCTGTTGCAAGCGGGCCGCCAGCGACTGCCAGAAAGCGGGCGTGGCGTTCTTGCTGTCGATCGCGGCGAACTGTTCGGCGGCGATGCGGGCCACTTCGCCGAGCCCCGGCACCGTCGCGCACAACCCGGCTACGTCCAGGGCGGCGGCGGCGTAGGCCTGGGTGGCCTGCGGCCGGGCGCCGACGCCGGCGATGGTGCCTCCGGTGGCGACGATGCATAGGCGCGGCAAGGACATGGCGGAAGTTTGGGAGACGAAACAGCCCGATGATACCTGCGGCGGCCGATTGGCGTTCCCGCGACAGCCGCGCTTTCCGCTTGCGCTGGACGCGGATACTGTATAAAAATACAGTTACTGGATAAAACCACAGAAGGTCGATACGGGCCGCCCATCCCGGGCGCCGCGTTCGATTCCGGAGCCAGACATGTCCAAGCTCACTGCACGCCAACAAGAGATCCTGGATCTCATTCGCCAGACCATCGTCAGGACCGGTTTTCCACCCACGCGTGCCGAAATCGCCCAGGCGCTGGGATTCCGGTCGCCCAACGCGGCGGAGGAACACCTGAAGGCGCTTGCGCGCAAGGGCGTGCTGGAGCTCTCGGCGGGCACGTCGCGCGGCATACGGCTGAAGGAGCCGGCCTTGGCCGACCCCGCCCCGTTGCAGCTCACGCATCCGGTACTCGCGCAGTTGGTGCTGCCCTTGGTCGGCCGGGTGGCCGCCGGCAGCCCCATCCTCGCCACCGAACACATCGACAAGGAAATCGGCGTCGACCAGGCCCTGTTCTCGCAGCGTCCCGACTACCTGCTCAAGGTGCGCGGCAACAGCATGCGCGATGCCGGCATCCTCGACGGCGACCTGCTCGCGGTCAAGAAGGCCGCGCAGGCCCGCGACGGGCAGATCGTCGTGGCCCGGCTGGGCGACGACGTCACCGTCAAGCAGTTGCGCTACACCGATACCGGCTTGAGCCTGCTGCCCGCCAATCCCGATTTCCAGCCCATCGAAGTCGAACGCGACCGCGACGACTTCGCGCTCGAGGGTATCGCGGTTGGCCTGATCCGGGCCGGCCTCGTGCATTGAAGGACCTAGACGGACGACCATCATGAAACACTGCACGCCCAGTTCCAGTCTCTCCAGTGGATTTCCCGCGCTCGACGCTGCCCTGCCCCAGGCCGGATGGCCCGTCGGCGCGCTGACGGAAATCCTGGTCCCGCACGTCGGGCATGGTGAATTGAACCTGCTCGGCCCGCTCCTGAGCCGCCTCACCAAGGCCGGCCGTACCGTGGCACTGCTGGTGCCGCCCTATTTGTCCTACGCACCCGCGCTGATCCAGCATGGCGTGGCATTGGAGTGCGTCAAGCTCGTGCGCACCGCCCGCCCCCTGGAAGGCCTGGACCAGCTCGAATCGGCCGTGCATGCGGGCGAACTCGGCGCGCTTGTCGCCATCCTGCCTCCCGATCAAGCGGCCGTGCAATCCGAAAGCACCGTCCGCCGGCTGCATATGGCCGCGCGGTTGTCCGGATGCCCCGCTTTCCTGTTCCATACATGCAGCACACCCGCCACGACGTCGGCTTCGCAATTGCGGCTGTTGGCGGACATGAGCCAGGCCGGGCAAATCCGGCTCCAACGCATCGCGCCCGAGGACGAAACCAGCCTGGGCTCGGTCACGCTGGATGTCGGCCAAGGTTTGGTACGCGCGGGATTCAAGCGGGTGGCAGGTCTTGCCGTGGCGGGATCTCATACGCGCGCCACCGAAGAAACAGACCCGCAGGGCACGGATGCCGATGCGTTGCCGGCCCAGCGGCCCGCAAATCCGCGTGCCGGGCAGCACGGGCCGCATGGCAAGCCGACTCCGTCGACTCGCAGCCCATGGCCTTTCAAGCAGCGTCGCAGCGCAAGTAGCGGCCGGGGCTATTCGTCGGCGCTGGCACTGCTATTTTCCAGGGGCTGGAACGCCTGACAGGATCCGCCAGACCTAAGAGACACGCCATCTTGGCGAGTACAGGCCATCGAGACCAAACGATATCGATGCTGCTGACCGCTACTTCGAGGCTCTTTGCCTCAGCGTCTCGTACATGCAGACGGCCGACGCAACGCTGACGTTCAGGCTCTCCACCGATCCCTGCATGGGAATGCGGACCAGTTGGTCGCAGGTCTCGCGCGTCAGGCGTCGCAGGCCCTCTCCTTCGGCCCCCATGACCCAGGCAATGGGTTGGCGGGCGTCGACCTCGTGCATGGTCTCGGTGGCTTCGTCGTCGGTTCCGACGACCCATACACCGCGCTCCTTCAGGCTGCGCAACGTCCGTGCAAGATTGGTCACGGTCAGGTAGGGAACGGTATCGGCGGCGCCGCAGGCCACGCGCTGGACGGTCGTATTCAGGCCCACCGCGCGGTCGCGGGGTGCGATCACGGCATGCACGCCGGCGCCGTCCGCGGTTCGCAGGCAGGCGCCCAGATTGTGCGGATCCGTGACCCCGTCCAGCACCAGCAGGAAGGCTGGGCCATCGGCATCGTCCAGCACTTCGTCCACGTCCATCGCCAGTTCCAGGCCGGTTGCCAGCGCGACCACGCCCTGGTGGCGCTGGCCTTTGGCCAGCCCGTCCAGGCGGGGCTGGGCCACGGGATGCACCTTGCACCCGGCGGCTTGCGCCTGCTCGATCAGCGTCAACATGCGGCGATCGCGGCGCGCCTCTTCGACGTAGATATCCTTGATCGATTCCGGCGCATGGCGCAGCCGTGCCGCCACGGCGTGAAATCCGACCAAAACCTGGCTCGCTGCCATGTAGTCACCCCAACATTGATACATGCCGCAGACCGGCAAAAACGACACGGCGCTGCCCGAGGCAGCGCCGCAATGCCGCTATTAGACCAGAGATTCAGTGCCGCTTGCGCCCATGCTTGGCCGCCGCGCGCTTGCCGCTGCGGGCACTGGGCGTCTTCTCGGCCGCGGCGTGCTTCTTGGACGAGGCACCCTTGCCCTTGGGCAGCTTGGACATGTCGGTCAGCAGCACGGCCTTGGCTTTCTGCGGCTTGCGTTCGGGCGCGGGCGCGCTCTCGCGCTTGATGGCCTTGCGCAGTCCTTCGTAGCTCACGCCCTTGACCAGCTTGAATTCGATGCGCCGGGCCTCGAGATCGACCCGCGCCACCTGCACCTGCATCTTGTCGGTCAGGCGATAGCGCATGCCGGTCCGCTCGCCGCGCAACTCGTGCAGGCCATCGTTGAACTGGAAATACTCGGCACCAAGCTCCGAGACGTGGACCAGCCCTTCGACGTGCAGCTCGTCCAGGGTCACGAACACACCGAATGCCGCAACACCCGTCACGGTGCCGCTGAAGACGTCGCCGACCCGCTCGCGCATGTACCAGCACTTGAGCCACGCTTCCACGTCGCGCGAAGCATCGTCCGCCCTGCGCTCGTTGGCCGAGCAGAACAGGCCAAGCTTCTCCCACAAGCCGTGTTCCTGCTCCTTGGCAGTGCCAGGCATGATGGGCGAGTCTTCCAGCGCGTTGGGCACATAGCGCTTGCCGTGCAGCAGGGCCTTGATGACGCGGTGAGTCAGCAGGTCGGGATAGCGCCGGATCGGCGAAGTGAAATGGGTATAGGCCGGATAAGCCAGCCCGAAGTGGCCGACGTTGTCCGGGCTGTACATGGCTTGCTGCATGGAGCGCAGCGCCATGGTCTGCAGGAGGGGGGCGTCAGGCCGGTTCTTCGCGCTTTCAAGCAGTGCGGAGTAGTCGGCCGCGGTGGGTTTGTCCCCTCCGCCCAGCGACAGGCCCAGGGTTTTCAGGAAATCGCGCAGCGCCTGCAGCTTCTCCGGTGTCGGCCCTTCGTGGATGCGATACAGGCCCGGATGCTTGCTGCGATGCATGAAATCGGCCGCGCAGGTATTGGCGGCCAGCATGCATTCCTCGATCAGTTTGTGGGCATCGTTGCGTACATAGGGCACGATGCTCTGGATGCGGCCGAGTTCGTTGCAAACGATCTTGGTCTCGACCGTATCGAAGTCGATGGCGCCTCGCTTCTCCCGCGCCTGCGCAAGCAGCTTGAACAGGTCGTAGAGGTCCTGGATCTGCGGCAGGACATTTGCATGCTTGCGCGCGGCCGGGCCGTCGGGTTGCTGCAGCGCCGCCCAGACCTCGGCGTAGGTGGTGCGCGCATGCGAGTGCATGACGGCGTTGTAGAACTGGTAGGCCTGGACCGTTCCGGCCTTGGCGCCGGAGGCCGGGATCACCATGTCGCAAACCAGTACCAGCCGGTCGACGTTGGGATTCAGCGAGCACAGGCCGTTGGAAAGCTTTTCCGGCAACATCGGAATGACCTTGCGCGGAAAGTAAACGCTGGTGCTGCGCTCCAGCGCGTCGGCGTCCAGGGCGTCGCCCGGCGTGACGTAGTGGGCCACGTCGGCAATGGCGACGATCAGGCGCCAGCCGGGACGCTTGCGCGCGCCCGTGCCCAGCTCCACCCTTTCGCAATAGACGGCATCGTCGAAATCGCGCGCGTCCTCGCCGTCGATGGTGATCAGCGGCACGTCCCGCAGATCGAAGCGTCCCGCCAAGTCGCCCTTGACGACCTCGGAAGGCAGGCGTTCGGCGCGCGCCAGGGCCTTGGCCGAGAACTCGTGGGGCACATCGAACTTGCGGACCGCGATCTCGATTTCCATGCCGGGATCATCGATCTCGCCGAGGATCTCGACCACGCGCCCGAGCGGCTGCGTATGTCGCGTCGGCTGCTCGATGATCTCCACGGTGACGACCTGGCCATGCTGGGCTTGGGCGGTTTCACCGGGCGGTACAAGGATGTCGTGCTTGATCCGCTGATCCTCGGGCACCACCAGGAACAGGCCGCGTTCGTTCAGGAAGCGGCCGACCAGCTTGTTGGTGCGCCGCTCGAGCACCTCGACGATGACGCCCTCCTGCTTGCCCCGGTAGTCGGCGCCCGACAGCCGCACCAGCACCCGGTCGCCATGGAGCACCTTGAGCATTTCCTTCGGCGGCAGGAAGATGTCGGTCTGGCCGTCGTCGCGGATGAGGAAACCGAAGCCATCGCGATGGCCCTGCACGCGCCCGGCAATGAAATCGAGCTTGGTCGACAGCAGCAGCGCGCCCTTGCGGTTCTGCATCAGCTGGCCATCGCGCTCCATGGCAGCCAGGCGCCGCTCGAACCCCACGCTGCCCAGATCCACCCCCAGGCGCCTTGCAAGGTCGGCGGGGGCTATCGGCGCGTTGGCCTCTCGCAGCACCCCCAGGATCTGCTCACGGCTGGGTACCTCGGGATCGAAATCCGCGGGCGTGGAGGGAAGGTTGTTGTGGGATCGAGTTGTCAAAGTCAAAGGTTCTCTTTATAATGCGCAGCTTCTGTTGCTACTGCCTACGCGCAACGGTTCACGCAAGGATAACTTGAGTTTACCGCAGCAAATGTTTGGCGGTTGCGACAATGCCCAGATGGCGGAATTGGTAGACGCACTAGTTTCAGGTACTAGCGCTTAGCGGCGTGGAGGTTCGAGTCCTCTTCTGGGCACCAATCATGTGGCGGCATGCCGCAAACAGGGTTGGCAAGCCCGTTCGAACGGGTTTTTTTGTTTTTCGGCAGTGCCCAGGTGGCGGAATTGGTAGACGCACTAGTTTCAGGTACTAGCGCTTAACGGCGTGGAGGTTCGAGTCCTCTCCTGGGCACCACAAGATTTTGCAGCCCTAGCATAGCAAGACCCCGTAAATTTCCGGTTTACGGGGTTTTTTGTTTTATCAGCCGCGGTTGCCGTCCCCCGCCCTCGCGGCCCCCAGCAGCACGAACAGCATGGTCGCCGGCCGGCCGCTCAAGTTGCGCCAGGCGTGGCGGTTGCCATGCTGCACGGCCACCTCGTGCCGCCTCAACACGACCTGGCGGCCGTCGTCGAGTTCCAGCGTCATTTCGCCATCGAGCACGACGTCGTAGTCGATGCTGTCCGTCGCGTGCATGCCCGGATGATCCCGCTCGAAGGCTTCCGCCAGCCCGGGCACCCGCCGGGCGAACTCGGCGCCGAAAGCCGCGGCATCGAAATCGGCGCGCGCCATCACCGCATCGGGCGGGAACGTCACCATCATCAGCCGCGATGCCCCGGCATCGGGCACGAATCCGTCCGCCATCGTCCGATCCGCGACGTCCAGGCCCGCCTCCACCCGGGGGCTAGCGGGCGTCGACCAAAGCAGCGCCGTCGCGAAGCCTGGAAGCGTCTCGAACTCGGCATGGCGCGGCGCGACGCCGTCCGACAGCACGCGTGCCTTGCCGTCCGCGCCGGTTGCCGCCACTACCCGCCTGATGAGCATGTCCGCCCTCCTTCACGGATTGATGACGAAATTGCTGAAGCCGCCGTTGCGGGTGGCGATGCCGGATATCGCCTCGTTCACCTGTTCGAGCGGATGGCAGACGTGCTCGAAAATAGACAGGTCGAGCGCACCGGCCTGCGCCATGTCGGCGATGTCCTGTCCCTCGCCCGCGGTGAACCATGCCGAGCCCTCGAGGCTTTGCTGCTCGTCCATCATGGTGTGCAGGTCCAGCCCCACCATGCCCGCGATGGCGCCGATGTTGTAGGCGCGGCCGCCCCGCTTGAGCGCCCGCACACCTTGCTGCAGCGTCTCGTGCGGCGCGCCGGGCCCGAGCGCGTCGATGAAGATGTCGACGCCCAGCCCGCCGGTGCGTGCCTTGGCCCAGGCATCGATGGCCTGGCCGTCGGCAATGGAAAGCACCTCGATACGATCCGGCGCCAGGGCCTTGACGCGTTCCAGCAGCGCCGGGTTGCGCCCCGTCCCGAGGATGCGCGTGGCGCCCATGGCCAGGCCGAACAGCGCGCCGCCTATGCCCAGCGTGCCGCTGATGCCGTTGACCAGGACGCTGCGGCCCGGCGCCACGCCGGCCTTGCGCATCGCCGAATACATGGTGCCGAGATAACCGAAGCGGGCCGCCTGGTTGTAGGTCACGTTGTCCGGCAGTTTCACCAGCGCATACTGCGGCGCGATCATGTATTCGCACAATCCGCCGTACGGGTAGTTCTTGAACAGCGCGAGAGAGTTCTGCGAGAACCCGAAGTAGCCGCTGAAGGCGTAATGCGTGCAGTTGATGAGATCGCCGCTGCGGCAGGCGCGGCACCCGCCACAATACAAGCCGGGATTCACGTAGACGCGGTCGCCGGGTTTCCAGGCATGCACATGCGACCCCACGGCGGTTACCTCGCCGGCGGGGTCCAGGCCGAACACTGCGGGCAACGGCGGCAGCGGGAGCTCGGGGAACCACGTCGTCCAGTTGGCGAGGATGTTGCCGAGATTCGGCACGATGCCGCAGGCATGGACGCGGACCTGGACATCGTTGGCAGCCGGCTCGGGGATGGGAATGCGCTCGATCTGCATCGGGCCCCCGACGCGATGGAGGCGGGCCGCTTTCATGGTCGACATGGTGTCTCCTTGGTTTTGTCTGCACGAAATGTGGGGGGATTGTCCGGATGCGCCGGGCCTTCTCCCATTCGGAACATCCATTAATGCACAAAACATAATTTTGTGCATAATTTTATTTTTGTGCGAAAAATGGAGCCGACATGCAGGCTGGCGGAATGACGGAAAGCTACGATGTCGCGATCGTGGGATTCGGCCCGGTGGGCGCAACCCTGGCGGCGCTGTTGGGCCAACGCGGGCGCCGGGTGGCCGTGCTCGACAAGTCCGAGCGTATCTATCCCCTGCCTCGTGCCTTCGCGCTGGACCATGAAGCCATGCGCATCTTCCAGCAGATCGGCATCGCCGACGAACTGGCGCCACACATGACGCCCTACCGGCCCACGTTCTACCTGGGCGCCGATGGAGAGCCGATCCAGCATTTCGACATGGGCGCGCCGCCCTATCCGCTTGCCTGGGCGCCCGCCTACACCTTTAACCAACCTGCCTTGGAAACGGCCTTGCGCCGTACCGTGGCGGCCCAGCCGACGGTGACCGTCCGGCTGGGAACCGAAGCCGTGGACGTGCGGCAGGAAGACGGCGGCGCGGCGCTCCGGGTCCGCACCCAGGACGGCCGGGAGGCCATCTGGCGCGCTCGTTACGTGGTGGCCTGCGATGGCGGCTCAAGCCCCCTGCGCAAGCTCCTGGGACTGCGGCTGCGGAGCCTGGAGTTCGACGAACCGTGGATCGTCGTGGACCTGCACGTGCACGACGACCAGCTCGCGCGGCTGCCCGCCACCAACGTCCAATATTGCGACCCCGCGCGGCCATGCACCTACGTCGTCGGTCCGGGCACGCACCGCCGATGGGAATTCCTGCTGCTGCCCGATGAGGCCGAACGGCGCGATACCTCCGACGAAGCCATCTGGAAACTGCTGGCCCCCTGGCTTTCACCCGGCCAGGCGCGGATCTGGCGCGCGGCCGCGTATCGCTTCCATGCCGTGGTGCTCGAGCAATGGCGCCGCGGTGCCGTGCTGCTGGCCGGCGATGCCGCCCACCAGATGCCGCCGTTCCTCGCCCAGGGCATGTGCCAGGGCCTGCGCGACGCGGCGAATCTCGCCTGGAAACTGGACTGGGTGCTGGCCGGCCGGGCCGCCGCTTCGCTGCTCGATACCTACGGCGCCGAGCGAGGTCCCCAGGTCGAAGAGACGACGGCCACGGTCAAGCGCCTCGGCCGCATCATCTGCGAACGCGATCCCGGTCGCGCGCGGGAGCGGGACCGGGAGCTGCGCGGGCGGCAGGATGGGCAGGTCCGGCCGCAATTGCGCCAGAGCCTGCTGCCGGGCATACGCCATGGCTTGGTCGATGGCGACCGGCTCCCGGCGGGGACGCCTTTTCCCCAGCCGCTCTGCCGGACGGGCGCGGCGCAACCGCCACGCAGGATGGACGACCTGCTTGCGCACAGTTTCGTACTGGCGCTGCGCTCGCCGCCCGACGCCGGGATGGCGCGGCAGTGGGCCGAGTGCCTGCGTGTCCTCGATGCGACGGCGGTCTGCTTCGAAAGCGCAGGCCCGTCCCCTGCCCCTACCGGCATAGCCGTGCTGGACGAGGCCGACGGCATCATGGCGGACTGGTTCGCGCGTCACGAATGCGACGCGGCCCTGGTCCGCCCGGATCGGGTCGTATACGGCACGGCACGCCGCCTGGCGGACGTCCTGCAGCTGTTGCAAGGAGCGGTTCGGCGCCTGGAAGGGTTGAAGGAAGCGTCGGATACCACCGCCTGAGGCCAACGGCCAACAGGCCGAGCGCTGCCGGCGGCGCTTCAGTCGATGCGGATTTTCGCCGCCTTCACGACCTCCGCGTACTTTTGCAGGTCGGCTTCGATCTGGCGCCGGAACTCCGCCGGCGTATTTCCCGACGCCACGATGCCCAGCCCGGCCAGCCGCTCCCTGACCTGCGGCTGGTGGACCACCGCATGCACTTCCCGCTGCAGACGCTCGATGATGCCGGCGGGCGTGCCGGCCGGCGCCAGCAGACCTATCCAGGAAGTGACCTCGAAGCCGGGCACCGATTCGGACACCGTGGGCACGTCCGGCAACGATGCCAGCCGTTGGGCACTCGAGACCGCGATGGCCCGCATCTGCCCGCGCTGGATGAACGGATAGGCTCCGGCCACCGCGGTGTAGAGCATGGGCAGCGTGCCGCCGACCACGTCCGCCATGGCCTGGCCGCCGCCTTTGTAGGGAATGTGCACGAAATGGGCGCCGGTGCGCACGCGCAGCAGTTCTCCGGCCAGGTGCGGCGTACTCCCGGTACCCGCGCTGCCGTACGACACGCCGGCCTCGTTGCGCTTGGAATAGGCCACCAGCGATGCGAAGTCGGTGACCGGCAGCGTCGGCGCGGTCACGATCACCAGCGCGGCATCGCCGATCTTGCTGATCGGCGCGAGGTCCTTGAGAGTGTCGAACGGCACCCTGGCATACACATGCGGATTGATCACCAGGGTGCCGTCGAACCCGACCACCAGCGTATAGCCGTCGGGGGCGGCGGCCGCCGCCATCTGCGTGCCGATATTGCCCGAGGCGCCGGGCTTGTTCTCGACGATTACCTGCTGGCCGAGCCGGTGGCCCAGCTGTTCCGCCACGATGCGCGCGCCGGTGTCCGTCACGCCGCCGGGCGCGAACGGAACGATCAGCCGGATCGGCTTGCCGGGATAGTCCCCGGCCTGCGCGGCGCCGGCGAGCAGGCATAGTGCGGCGAGGCACGGCATGCGGAACCGGGTAAGCCATCTCATCGCCATGGTGTCTCCTCCTTGGGGCGAGTTTTGTCGTTGTCGAAAGCGCCTGCTGGCGCGCCGTGGTCCGCGTCGTTCAGCCGATCGCTCCTTCCGCGCGCAGCCGCGCAAGCTTGTCCGCCCCATAGCCCAGCCAGCCGCCGAGCACGGCGTCGGTCTGCGCGCCCAGGCGTGGCGGCGCGCCGAACGATGCCGGCGCCGCGCCGGAGAGCTTGACCGGATTGCCCGGCATGCGCAGGGATTTGCCATCGCCAAGCGGCACGGTCGCGACCATGCCGCGCGCCTGCACTTGCGGATCGGCCAGGGCCTGCGCGAAATCGTTGACCGGCCCGCAAGGAATGCGGGCCGCCTCCAGCCGTTCCAGCCAGTGGGCGGTAGGCTGCTTGCGAAGTTCGGCCGCGATGATTTCGTCGATGCGGGCCTTGGCGGCAAAGCGCGCCGCCTGCCGGCGGTATTCGGGCTGCCTCAGCTCAGGTAGATCGATGAACTCGACGAAACGCTCGAAGAACGCGTCGCCGATGCAGGCGATGATGATGTGGCCGTCCGCCGTCGGGTAGCAGTTGTACGGCACGTGCACGAAGTGGCCGTTGCCGATCCCCTCCGGCACTTCGCCGGACATGAAGTACATGGTGGCCATGTAGTTCAGCAGCGATATCTGCACGTCGAGCATGGCGATGTCCACGTGCTGTCCGCGGCCCGTCCGCTCGCGTTCGACCAGGGCCGCCAGCACGCCCAGCGCGCCGAATACGCCGCCGCCGAGATCGCCGATGGGAATGCCGCTGCGCATGGGCCCGGTAGCCGGCGTACCGGTGATCGACATGCCGCCGCCCATGGCCTGCACGACCTGGTCGAAGGCGGGGCGCTCGGTGGCGGGACCGGTCTGGCCGAAGCCCGTGACCGAGCAGGTGACGATGCGGGGGTTGATCCGAGACAGCGCCGCGTGATCGATGCCCAGGCGTTCCGTAACGCCAACGCTGAAGTTGTCGAACACCACGTCGGCCTGCCGCACGAGGTCCAGGAATACGTCGCGTCCCCCGGGCTGCTTGAGGTCGACGCAGACGCTTTCCTTGTTGCGGTTGAGCGTGAGGTAGTAGGCGCCCATGCCGTCGTGCGAATACTGCGGATCGTTCTCGAGCAGGCGGCGTGTGCCCTCGCCGCGTCCCGGCGGTTCGATCTTGATGGTGCGGGCGCCGAGGTCGGCCAGCAGCATGGTGCCATAGGGGCCCGAAAGCATGTGGGTCAGGTCCAGCACGGTGATGTGTTCGAGGGCCAAGCCGGTATCTCCCGAAAAATGGATGCCGGGATCCTGCAATCGGCATGCCACGCGGGCCGCCACCGCCAAGGCATTGATTCTTCATTGTTTTCCCCGGGGACCGACTTTGTCCGGACGTTTCATGGGACAATCGTGAAACGACACAGGCGTTTCATCGAGACGATCCCATGCCCCCCTTTCCTCCTCCCGCCGCCGACTTGCCGCGTCTGTGTTTCGCCAGCTATCGGCATATCCGCGAGCTGGCCATGCCCGTGGTGTCCGAATACGCCGCCCGGGCGCAAATCGAAGTCGTCGATGCCACGTTCGGCGACGCCCTCGCCCTGGCCGAGGACCGGATCGAGCGCGGCATGGTGGATGCCTTCGTCAGCGCGGGGTCGAACGCCGCCATCCTCCGGGCGGGCCTGCAGGCGCCCGTGGCCACCATCCACCTGGGCGGCTTCGACCTGCTGCAGGTCCTGATCAAGGCACGCCGCATCGCCGACCGGGTCGGCGTGGTGATGTATGGCCAGACGATTCCCGAACTCGACGCCGTCAAGGACTTGCTCAACATCGGCATCAGCCAGCATGCCTACCTGACGCCCGACGATGCCCGGCATCGCTTCGAGACGCTGCGCCGCGAAGGATTCGAAGTGATCGTGGGTTCGAGCCTGGTGGTGGAACTGGCCGAGCAAGCCGGTCTCAAGGGCCTGCTTGCCTATTCGCTGGCCAGTATCCGCAAGGGATTCGACGACGCGCTGGACCTGGCCCGCGTCGCGCGGCTCGAGGCGGGCCGCTACGAGCAATTGCACAGCGTGCTGCACAACCTGCAGGAAGCGGTCGTCGCCGTCGACCGCGAAGACCGCATCATCGCCATCAATCCGCCGATGCAGCAATTGCTCGGCAAACCGGAGCTGCCGCTGCGCGGCCAACCACTGGGAGCGCTGGAGCCGGCGCTGTCCTTGCGCGCCACGCTGGATAGCGGTCGCCAGGAACGGGCCATCGCGCTGCGCTTCGGGCAACGCGACTGGGTGGTCGATCGCACGCCGATACGCGAACATGGCGACATCGTCGGCGCTGCGCTTACCTTGCACGACGCGGGCGCCATCCAGGCGGCCGACACCAGCCTGCGCATGCTGCAGCGGCGCCAGCAGCACACCGCTCGTCATACGTTCTCCAGCCTGGCCGGGTCCGGGGCGGCGATGCGCGCGGCCATTGCCAGCGCGCGCCGCTACGCCTGCACCGAGCTGGGCGTGCTCATCACGGGCGAGAGCGGCGTCGGCAAGGAGTTGTTCGCGCAGGCCATCCACAACGAAAGCCGGCGCGCGCAGCGGCCCTTCGTCGCGGTCAATTGCGCCTCGTTTCCCGAATCCTTGCTGGAAAGCGAACTCTTCGGCTACGAGGAAGGCGCGTTCACCGGTGCCCGGCGCGGCGGCAAGCGCGGCCTGTTCGAGGCGGCACATACCGGCACGCTGTTCCTCGACGAGATCGGCGACATGCCCCTGCCCCTGCAGACGCGCCTGCTGCGGGTGCTGCAGGAACGGGAAATCACCCGGCTGGGCGCCACGGCCCCCATCCCCATCGATATACGGGTCATCGCCGCCACCCACCAGCCGCTCGAGCGGATGATCGCCCAGCAACGCTTCCGCCAGGACCTCTATTACCGGCTCAATATCTTGCGGCTGGCCTTGCCGCCGCTACGCGGGCGTCGCGAGGACATTCCCACCCTGGTCACGCCCATGGTCGCGCGGTGCCTGGCTCGCCTCGGGGCGAGGCTCGACCCTGCCGCGGCGCTGGCGCCCTGGATGGCCAGGCTGCAGGCCTACGACTGGCCCGGCAACGTTCGCGAGCTGGAGAACCTGGCCGAAAGAATGGCCGTGGCGCTGGCGCAATACGAACGCCCCGAGGACGTACCGGCCGATGCGTTGCGGCACGATTGCCCGGAGCTTTTCGCCGGCGATGCGCCGCCGGAGGAAGACGGGATGCCCATGGCCGAACGCGTGCGCCGCGCACTGGCCCAGGCCGGCGGACGGCGGGCCGAGGCGGCGCGCCGGCTCGGCGTGAGCCGTTCCACCCTCTGGCGCTGGCTGGCCGAGCTCGAGCGCGAGGCGGCCCCGGGCGAGACCCGCTCCTGGCCTTTCAGCGAGGCTTCAGATCGCCCAGCACGACGCCGGTAATGTGCGCCAGCCAGGCGTCGCGGCGCTGGCTCTCCATCAGGTCCACGCCCAGCCAGCGTGAGCAGGTATGGTGGTTCGAGACGTAGAAAAAGCCCAGTGCCATGACCGTCATCAGTACCGTCTCGGCATCGACGTCCTTGCGGAACACCTGTTTCTGCTGCCCGCTTTCTAGAAGACTGCGGATCGTTTCGACCAAAGGCATCGAGACGCGCTTGATCTTGGCCGATTTCTTCACGTACTTGGCGCGCAGCAGGTTCTCGGTCATGAGCAGGCGCACCAGGTCCGGATTCCGGTTGTAGTGATGCCAGGAGTGGGCGATGAGTTGCTTCATGCCCTCCACGGGATCGCTTTCGGTCTGGACGAAGCTGCGCTGCTCCTCGACCATCTCGGCGTACAGGTGCTCGAGCACCGCCTGGTAGAGCCGCTCCTTGCTGCCGAAGTAGTAGTAGAGCATGCGGTCCACGGTCTTGGCCCGCTTGCTGATCTTGTCGATGCGCGCGCCCGAATAGCTGTGCTCGGCGAATTCGGCAATGGCGGCCGCCAGGATGCGCGCCTGCAGCTCCTCGGGGCTGCGCCGCCCCTTGGTCGGGCGGGTGGGCGCCCCGGCCGTGCCGGTCTTGGCGGCGGACCGCTTCCTGGCCGGCCGCTCGGGCGCTTCCTGCTCGATCTGCTGCTCCACTGCGGTGCTCTCTTTCATGCTTTGGACCTTGAAATTCTAGTGCATAGGCTGCACGAAGCGCTGCGCACCGACCGCGCAACCGCGGCCACGTGAGCCCTCTTGCAGTGCGGCCGGCACATCGGCGGGTCGCGCAAGGCATGCCTGCGCACAGGTTTCGTGCATCGGTATTTTCCCCTCCCAGTTTAATGTAGAAAATCCTCCATAAGTGGAGTATCTTCTTTTCGAAATGCGCATATGGCCCGGAATTTGCCTGCCACCATGGCATGGCCATCCGGCGCCACGCCGAACGTTCTTCCATCCGGGCTTGGCCCGGCCCAGCGAACAGGAGTGAAGAAGTGGGTCGATATGCACGCAATACCTGGTATCCCATCGCGTGGTCGCGCGACATCGGCCGGGCGCTCGCGCGCCGCACGGTCATCGAGGAAGACGTCGTCCTGTACCGCACCGAGGGCGGCGAGGTCGTCGCGCTGGAAGACGCCTGTCCCCACAAGCTTGCCCCGCTTTCCATCGGCCGCCTGGTCGGCGACGAAGTGGAATGCGGCTACCATGGCCTGACTTTCGACTGTGCCGGCCGCTGCACCAAGGTGCCGGGCATGGCCCATGCGCCGGCCAACATCCAGGTGCGCAGCTTCCCTACGGCCGAGAGCATGGGCATGGTGTGGATATGGATGGGCGACCCGGAGCGCGCCGCCGCCACCAAGGTGTTCGATCTGCCCCAGTACCACGATCCGGCCTTCAGCCTCGTCGAGGGCGACGCGCTGCTGGTCAAGGCGAATTATCTGAACCTCGCGGACAATCTCTGCGATCCGTCCCACGTCGGCTACGTGCATCGGTCGACTTTGTCGAACAGCCACCACGAAGCCGTGCCCGTCATGAACGAACGCCAGCGCGACAAGGTCGTGACCTGGCGCTGGGTGCTCGATTCGCCGCTCATCCCGGTCTTCCAGGGCCTGAAGGATTTCGGCGGCAACGTCGACAGGTGGCACTACTACCACTACTACGCGCCCAGCATCGCCGTCATCGATTTCGGCTCCGCCAAGACCGGCACCGGCGCTCCCGAAGGCAACCGGGACGACTGCATCCAGATGTATGCCTGCCACTTCATCACGCCGGTGGACGAGCGCACGTGCGTGCAGCATTGGCTGTGCCTGAAGAACGTTCCGTCCGATCCCGAGATCGACGCCCGCCTGCTGGCCGGCTTGCGTACCGCCTTCGACGAGGACAAGGCCGTGCTCGAAGCCATACAGCGCAATGAGGACCGCGTGCGCGACTGGCGGCCTGTCAAGCTCGCCATCGACGTCTCGTCCGTGAAGATGCGCAAGATGGTCGACGAAATGATCCAGGCGGAACACGCTCTCTCCTAGGGCCGGGACGCCGGGCTCCGCCCATGGGCCCAGCAACGGCCCGAGGGGCGTGGTTCCGGCGGCTCGCGGCCTCCTTGCAGCCTCCACTCTCGACCCACTGAGGAGCATTACATGAATCGGATTTTCGGGATCGGCGCGCTTGCCGCCGTCGTGCTGTCGGCAGCCTGCGGTCCGGCGTTCGCCGCGGACGACGTCATCCGCATCGGCGAGATCAACAGCTACAAGCTCTTGCCCGCCAACATGGTGCCCTACAAAAAGGGCTGGGAGCTGGCCCAGGACGAGATAAACGCCGCGGGCGGCCTGCTCGGCAAGAAAGTGGAAACCGTTTTCCGCGACGACAACGGCAACACCGGCGATGCCGTGCGCATGGCCGAAGAGCTGCTCTCGCGCGAGAAGGTCGACATCCTGGCCGGCGTCACGCTCTCGCACGTGGGCCTGGCCATCGCCGATTTCGCCAAGCAGCGCAAGGTCTTCTTCCTGGCCTCGGGCCCCTTCACCGACAGGGTGGTCTGGGAGAACGGCAACCGCTATACCTACCGCCTGCGCTATGGCACCTATTCGATGACCGCGGCGCTGGTCCAGGAAGCCGCCAAGATGAACAAGAAGCGCTGGGCCATCGTCTACCCCAACTACGAGTACGGCCAGTATGCCGCCAAGACCTTCAAGGAGGTGCTCAAGCAGGCCCAGCCGGACGTCGAGTTCGTCGCCGAGCAGGCCCCGCCCTTCGGCAAGATCGACGCCGGCGCGGTGGTGCAGGCGCTGGAGCAGTCCAAGCCGGATGCCATCTTCAACGTGCTGTTCGGACCCGATCTGACCAAGTTCGCGCGCGAAGGCCAGACACGGGGCCTGTTCAAGAATCGCGAGGTGGTCAGCCTGCTGACCGGCGAACCGGAATACCTCGATCCGCTCAAGCGCGATTCGCCCGACAACTGGCTGGTCACCGGCTATCCCTACCAGCTCATCGATACGCCGGAGCACAAGCAGTTCATCGACGCCTATCGCAAGAAATACAACGACTATCCGAGAATGAACTCGGTCATCGCCTATGCCACCATGAAGGCCATCGCGGCCGGCGTCACCAAGGCTGGCTCGACCGACACCGAAAAACTCATCCAGGCATTCAAGGGCCTGGAGTTCGATACGCCGCAAGGCCGTACCTCCTTCCGCACCCTGGACAACCAGTCGACGTTCGGCATCTACATCGGCCGCACCGCGGTCAAGGACGGCAAGGGCTACATGAAGACCGGCCGCTATGTGGACGGGTCCACCGTCATGCCGCCTGACGAGGTCGTGCGCAAGCTGCGCCCGGGCACGGACGGCTGACCCCGCTTTCCGGCCCTTCCCCGGTCCGCCGGCGCATCCGCCCGGCGGACTTCCGTCCCGCGCCAGGCGCTATACGCTCAAGTACGCCCGGCGCACATCCTCGTTCGCCGCCAGGGCCTCCATGCTGCCTTCGTATCGGATCTCGCCGCGTTCCAGCACATAGGCGCGATCCGAGACCAGTTCGGCGAAATGCATGTTCTGCTCTGACAGCAGGATGCTCACGCCTTGCTCCTTCAGCTCCAGGATCATGTGGGCCATTTGCTCGACGATGACAGGAGCGACGCCTTCGGACGGCTCGTCCAGCAACACCAGGTAGGGATTGCCCATCAGCGTCCGCGCCACGGCGAGCATCTGCTGCTCGCCGCCGCTCATGCGGCCGCCCGGCCGATCGGGCATCTCGCCCAGGTTGGGAAAAAGATCGAACAGGCGCTCGGGCGTCCAGACCGGCGCCAGTCCTCCAGAGGGCCAGGCACGCGACGGCTGGCGCCCGACCTCCAGGTTCTCCATGACGGTGAGGTCCGTGAAGATGCGGCGGTCCTCGGGAACGTAGCCCAGGCCGGCGGCGGCCGCCTCGTGCGGCGCCGCCCTGGACAAATCCTTGCCCATGAAGGATATCCGGCCTTTGCGCTTGGCGATCATGCCCATGATGGCCTTCAGCGTGGTGGACTTGCCGGCACCGTTGCGGCCCATCAAGGCCACGACCTCGCCCCGGCGGACGTCGAGCTCGACGCCGAACAGTATCTGCGCGGCGCCATACCAGGCGGCCAGGCCGCTGACTTCCAGCAGCGGTTCGATCGTCGTTTCGGACATGGGCATGGGCACCTGCAAGGGAGTTTGCGTGGGAACGGCATACAGAGCCATCAGGCGGCCTCCTTCTTGGCGGCTTTCTCGAATGTCTTGCCTGTGCCGAAGTACACCTCCTGCACCTTGGGATGGTCGCGGATCTGGAGCGGCGTCCCTTCCGCGATCAGCCGGCCGCGGGCCAGCACGATGACCCGGTCGGAATGGGCGAACACCACGTCCATGCTGTGCTCGGTGAACAGCACGGCCATGCCGCGTTCGACCACCAGGCGCTTGGTCAGCGCCATCAGCTCGTTGCGTTCGCCCGGCGCCATGCCGGCGGTGGGCTCGTCCATCAGCAACAGCTTGGGCTGGTTGGCCATGGCGATGGCCAGCTCGACCCGCTTGACGTCGCCATAGGCCAGCACGCTGCACGGCCGGTCGGCCTGGCCCGCCATGCCGACTTGTTCCAGCAGTGCCAGCGCATCGGCACGCCGGTAGTCACCCGCCCGGCGCCACATCGAGAACAGTTTGCGATCGGCCGACAACAGCGCCATCTGTACGTTCTCCACCACGGTCAGCGAGGCGAACGTCTCGGCGATCTGGAAAGTGCGGCCGACGCCCAGCCTCCAGATCTGCCTCGGCCGCAGGCCGACGAGCTCATGGCCGTCGAACCGGATCGAGCCGGCATTGGCGCGCAACTGCCCGTTGACCATGTTGAAGGTGGTCGATTTGCCGGCGCCATTGGGTCCGATCAACGCCAGCAGCTCGCCCGCCGCGATCTCGAAGTCGATGCCGTCGACCGCCTTGACGCCGCCGAACGACTTGCCTAGCCCCGAAACTTTCAACAAGCTCATTTCGCCACCTCTTGTGTACGGCGCTGCGCCAGTTGTCTGGCGAAGCCGGCGATCCCTTGCGGAAAGAGCAGCACGAGCACCAGGATGATGAAGCCCAGCATCGCACGCCAGTAGTCGGTGTTGCGTGCGACGGTATCCTGCAGCCAGGTGAAAGTCACCGCGCCGACGATGGGACCCGCCAGCGTCTGCAAGCCTCCCAGCAGGACCATGACCAGCCCGTCGATGGACTTCACCACGTTCAGGGTCTCCGGAGAAATGCTGCCTTTCGAGAAGACGAAGAGCGCCCCGGCCACGCCGGCGAACAGCCCGGCCACCACGAACGCCACCCATTGCATGCGCTTGACGTCGATGCCGATGGCGTCGGCACGCAGCGGCGAATCGCGTCCTGCCCGCAGCGCATAGCCGAACGGTGCGAAGAGCGCCCGCCGCAGCAGCAGGATGCCGGCCACCACGAACGCCAGCGTCAGGTAGTAATAGGCCCGCTTGTCCTGCAGCCACTCGGCCGGCCAGACGCCGGTCAGTCCGTTGCTGCCGCCGGTCAGCTCGTCCCACTGGAAGCAGACGGCCCAGACGATCTGGGCGAAGGCCAGCGTCAGCATGGCCAGGTAGACGCCCGACAGGCGGACGCTGAACCAGCCGAACACGAAGGCGCCGGCCACCGCGGCCAGCGGCCCTATGACCAGCGCCACCTCCATGGGCGCGCCCAGGGTCCGGACCAGCAAGGCCGCGCCGTAGGCGCCAAGTCCGAAATACGCGGCATGGCCGAACGAATGCATGCCTCCGGGCCCCATGATGAAATGCAGGCTGACCGCGAACAGCGCCGCGACCATCAGATCGATCAACAGAACTGTCGTATACGACGAGGCATCGATCGACAAGGGAAGCACGCACAACGCGGCCAGGAAAACCAGCGCGCCGCGCCGGACCCAGGGGCCGGCCAGGCGCAGCGGTGCCTCGATGGCCGCCGCGTTGCGGCTGGCTCCCTGGGGCCGCCCGAACAGGCCCCAGGGACGCAGGACGAGCACGACGGCCATCACCAGGAACTCGACCACCAGCGTCAGCTTGGAGAAATTGACGTCCATGCCGAACAGGTGCACGACGCCCATCCAGATGCAGAGCGCCTTGATCTCGGCAATCAGCAGCGCTGCCACGTAGGCGCCGGGTATCGATCCCATTCCGCCCACCACGACCACCACGAAGGCCGCTCCGATCGTGTGCATGTCCATTTCCAGATTGGCTGGCTCGCGCGGCAGTTGCAGCGCCCCGCCCAGGCCGGCCAGCAATGCGCCGAGCGCGAATACGGCCGTGAAGAGCCAGGCCTGGTTGACGCCCAGCGCCCCGACCATCTCCCGGTCCTGGGTCGCCGCCCGCACCAGCGTGCCCCAGCGCGTGCGAGTGAGCAGCAGCCACATGGCCGCCAGCACGACCGGTCCGATCGCAATCAGGAAGAGGTCATAGGCGGGAAACTGGCTGCCCAGGATTTCCACTGCCCCTTCCAGCCCTGGCGCGCGCGGCCCGAGCAGTTCTTCCGGCCCCCAGTACCAGAGGACGAGATCGCGTATCACCAGGACCAGCGCGAAGGTGGCGAGCAACTGGAACAGCTCCGGTGCGCGGTACACGCGGCGCAGCAGGACGATCTCGACCAGGCCGCCGAGGAGGCCTACCGCCAGCGCCGCCAGCACCAGCGCGGGCCAGAATCCCAGGCCCCCGCCGAGGTGCTCGACCAGGGAATAGGCTACATAGATGCCCACCATGTAGAACGAACCATGGGCGAAGTTGACGATGCGCGTCACGCCGAAAATGAGCGATAGTCCGGCGGCCACCAGGAATAGCGATGACGCATTGGCCAGGCCGTTGAGCGCCTGGATGAAGAATCCCGAAAAATTCATGCAAGGCCCCTTCTACACGGAAGGCTGGGTTGAACAGGCGGTGCGCGCGACATGCCGCACCGCCGCCTGGGCCGCTCGCCTAGCGCAGGCCATCCTTGCCCTGGATCTCCGACGCCTGCAGCCCGCCCACCCGAGGCAGGGGCCGTCCGCTGTCGGTTACCGCCACCGCCACCACGATCTCGCCGGCGCGCGGCGCATCGGCCACGCGCGCCTCGATGGCGTCGAAATGGCTGCGCACGTAGGCTGCGTCCTTGTGCCCCAGGGGCACGTCTATCGCCGCCCCCAGTCCACCGATCTTCTTGGCCGACGGAACCAGTGCCGCCCCCTGTCCGACCGCGGTGCGCAGCGGCGCGCCCAGCCGCGGATGCAGGATGGCCGCGGCGTGCTCGAGCTCGCCCGCCGAGCCGACGATGGCCGCCTTGCCGTAGCTGTGGGCCTGGGCGGGCGCGATGCCCAGCGCCTGCACGCACTTGCCCCCCAGCAATCCACCCAGTTCCTCGCCGATGGCGACCAGCTCGTCGAGGTTCTCCGCATAGCGGCCGGCGTACGGATTCTCGATGACTGCCATCGCCACCGCCTTGCGCGTGGGCGTGGCCAGCGCCTGCCCCATCTCGACGCGGGTCTCGTCCACCTGCACGATCAATTTCCGGATCTTGGCCGACATTTTCGATGCTCCTTGATTACCCTGTTTTCCATGGCGCTACGCGCCCCCCACCCCGATACAAGACACGGTCCCCGCAACCCCGGGGAAGGGGCTACCTCTGTCCGTCCCACTTGGATATTTCCGCAGCAGTCAGGCCGCCCACGCGCGCATGGACCCGCGGGCCGGTGCTCATCACCAGGACGACCACCAGTTCCCCGGCGCGCGGCGCGCCTGGCACGCGAACTTCCATGGCATCGAAATGGCTGCGCACATAGGCCGCGTTGATGTGGATCAGCGGCACATCCAGCGTGGTGCCCGGCGCTCCCACCTTCTTGGCGGACGGTACGATGGCCAGCGCGTTGCCGTGCTGGCCCGTCTGCGCATCCGCCTTGCGGTCGCCTTTCCAGCCCAGCAGCTCGCGCATGGCATAACCGCCCGGCACATGCCACAGGGCGCCGTGCTCGAGCTCGCCCGCCTCGCCCACCACGGCTCCCTTGCCGTAACCCTGGATGCTGTCGGCCGGCACGTCCATGGCAGCCAGCAACTGGCGGGCCATGTCGATGCCTACCGGCTCGAGCGCCTGCATGGCGGGCAGGATGTCCTCAACGTAGCGGCCGGCATACGGATTCGTCAGCACCGCGCCGATGGCCCCCCGCCTCAAGGGCCGGGCCGGGGCGGGGCCGAATTCGTGGAAGATATCTTCGACCTGGGTAAAGACTCGTCGGATTTCTATCATGCCTGCCTCTGGATGAATGAATCGCCGGCGCAGCCTCGATCGCGGACGCCCGGCGCGGATGACGCACATCCCGGGCGCCGGCGTGGCGCCACGGTGCGAATCAAGCAAGTACCGAACCAACCTCCTTCATGCCCGGTTCGCGCAATCGGCAAAACGTCCGCCCGGCGAACCTCGCCTGCCCCTGGCACACCAGCGCAGCGCCCGCAATCAGGCCTTGCCTCTCCAGTTCCTGCGCCCTTGCGACCCCGGCGTCCAAGGCTGCGCGCACCGCCGCCGCCGGCAGTGCAGGCACATCCACGGTGACCAGCCTCTCGCCCAGGTCGGAATCGTCCTTGATTTCGCAGGCCGGCCGCCGCACGATGGCGGGATGGAAGGTGTCCACCGCATTGGCGATCACGGTGGCCGCCGCGTCGGCCGCCGCGGCATCGGCCGCCAGCACGGTCACGCTGTCGGCGATGCCCAACGAGAAACTGCGCCCGCGCCAACCGCTGGTCGCCACGCCCCGGACCGGCGCGGCGGCGTCGATCTCCATCCCGCCGTCCAGCGCGGCGGCGCGCGGCGCCCATCGACGGGCTGGATCGCTGCACAGGCCGATGCGCGTACGGGAACCCGGCGTCAGGTGCAGGGCGATGTCCCCGCCGTTGTTCACCCATGCCCGCGCGATGCCCGGGCGCCGGTAGGCCATGATGATTTCATCGGCCACCGCGCCGGCCACGGCCGCCATGGCCGTGAGCGCATGGCGCGACAGGGGCGCACAGGCGTGCCACATCCGGCGTGCCACCGGGCCGCACACCGCGCAGCGCCGGCCGACCAGGCGGCGCAGTTCGGGCAGTTCCGCCACCAGCTCCGCCAACAGACCGCCGAAGCGCGCCCAGGCCGCGGCGTGCGCCTGCTCCACCGCGTCCCGGGCGCCATCGGCGCGCAGGATCAGGTCGATGGGACCATGGCAGAAATGCCAGCGGTCATCCGGCAGGCGCGCGCGCTGGGCTTGCATCGCGTCCTCAGCCCAGCATGGGAGGCCGGCCGAGCGGCCAGGGGTTGAGTTCCCCCCCTTTTTCCCAGCGCCGCCCCGTAGGAGCGCCATCGTGATGCCACGCCCCGGCGCGCAGGACCTCGTCCAGCGGGCGGACATAATCCATGTGGCCGCCCAGCGCCCGGTAATCGTCCAGTCGCATGCTGAACTCGATGGGGGCGACGATGGCGGGCGTGGGCACCGTGCCGAAACTATGGTCTGGCATGCGTAGCACGTCGGCCATGACGGTGATCCCGCCACCCGGCCAGACGTAGGCCGGCGCGCCGCCCATCGTCACGTTCACCAGGAGCTTCTTGATCGACCGGGTCAGCAGCACGGGATTCTCCGTCACGCCCGCGCGCAAGCTGCCGCCCGCCCCGGCCAGGAACATGACCGAGGCCAGGGACGGTTCGCAGTTCTCGCCGATGCGCGCCACCACCGCCGCCACTTCGGGGGGCATCGGCGCCTCGCGCGGCACCAGGGCTTCGTCCAGCACATACCATGCGGCGTGCTCGCCCGTGGTCGAGGTCATCAGCAGCCGCAGTCCGGGCCAGGCCACCTTTTCGTCCCAGCCCTCGATGATGGACAGCGGATCGCTGATATCGGTGCCGCCCCACCCGGTGCCGGGATTGGCCACCTGGAAATAGCGGCCGGGCGTGGACTTGCGCCCCTTGATGCGGATGCCGGAGTCGCGCGTCGCCAGGCAGCGTCCCGCCTGGTGCTCGGTCAGCACGCCGGTGATGTGATCATCCACCACGACCACCTCGTCGACCTTGCCGTACAACTGCTTGGCAAAGATGCCGATGGTGGCCGATCCGCAGCCCACGCGCATGCGCTGCTCCTCGACCCCGTTCACCACCGGCGGGCGGCCCGCCTGTACAGTGATGCGTGCCCCACCCTCGATCTCGAGCTCGACCGCCTGCTTGTTGCCCAGTGTCTGCATCACGTCGAGCGTGACGCGCCCTTCCTTCTTGCTGCCGCCCGTGAGGTGGTGGACGCCTCCCAGCGACAACATCTGCGATCCGTATTCGATAGTCGTCACATGGCCGACGACCTCTCCCTTGCAGCGCACGTTCGCCTGCTCGGGCCCCAGGTAGCGGTCGGTGTCGATCTTCACCTTCAGGCTGCAGTAGCTGAAGATGCCTTCGGTCACCACGGTGACCATGTCAACGCCGTCGACCTGCGAGGAAACGATGAAGGGCGCGGGCTTGTAGTCGGGATACGTGGTGGAAGACCCGATGCCCGTCACGAAGACCTCGTTCGCCCGGAGCAGGTCGCCGTCCCAATCGGTGGGCTGGGGCGAGCCGCCGTCTTCGCCGGCGGGCGCGAAAGGCACCAGCGCTGCGGCGTCCTCGTCCAGCTTGCGGCGCAGCAGCACCACGGGATCGACCCGCACCAGGTTGCCGTCCACGTTGGCGTAGCGGTCGCAAGCACCCGAGCGCCCTTCTGTTATCTGGCACAGGACCGGACAGGCATTGCACTCGATCTTGCTCGAGCTCATGCGCTCGTTGCGCGGCTTGGCGCGCTCGAGGACCACCACGTCCTGGCTGCCTTGCGAGGGGCTTGCGGTATCGATCGGTTCGGACATTTTGCTCAAACCCTTCAGATGCGACACAGGCCTTGCCGTGCCAAATATTTTCTATGTAGTATTCACTACATTGAATGTTGTAAACACTACATTGAGCACAATCTAGCGCAATTGGTTGGGCTTCGCAATGTGTTTTTCCCTGCCCCTTTCCGGGGCGAAAAGGAGATCTGGATGACGCATGTGGTGAGCGATGCATGCATCCGGTGCAGGTACACCGATTGTGTCGACGTCTGTCCGGTCGACTGCTTCCGGGAAGGCAGCAATTTCCTGGTCATCGACCCCGACGAATGCATCGACTGCGCGGTCTGCATTCCCGAATGCCCCGTGGGCGCGATTTATGCAGAAGAAGACCTGCCCGAGGACCAGAAGATATTCGCCGGCATCAATGCCGAACTGGCAAGCCAATGGAAGAGCATCACCCGGCGCGCCGGTCCGCTGCCCGATGCCGAGGACTGGAAGGACAAGACCGGCAAGCTAGCCTATCTCGAACGCTAAACGCCCTGGAGTCGATCATGGCCGCATTCCACGAGGAAACCGTCCTCTCCGTCCACCACTGGACCGACCGCCTCTTCACCTTCAAGACTACCCGCGACCAGTCCCTGCGGTTCAGCAACGGCCACTTCACGATGATAGGACTGAAGGTGGACGGCAAGCCGCTGCTGCGCGCCTACAGCATCGTCAGCGCCAACTACGAGGAGCACCTTGAATTCCTCAGCATCAAGGTGCCCGACGGCCCCCTCACCTCGCGCCTGCAGCACATCCAGGTCGGCGACGCCATCCTCGTCGGCCGCAAGCCCACCGGCACGCTGCTCACCGACTACCTACTTCCCGGCCGCCGCCTTTATCTGCTGTCCACGGGCACGGGGCTCGCCCCCTTCATGAGCATCGTGCGCGACCCCGAGTCATACGAGAAATTCGAACAGATCATCCTCGTGCACGGCGTCAGGCAGGTGGACGAACTGGCCTATCACGACCTCCTGGTCGAACACCTGCCCAATCACGAGTTCCTGGGCGAGCTGGTCAGCAGCAAGCTGCGCTACTACCCCACCGTCACCCGCGAGTCCTACCGCAACATGGGACGCATCACGGAGCTGATCGAGAGCGGCAAGCTGTTCGCCGACCTGCAGACGCCGCCGCTCGACCCCATGCACGACCGCATCATGCTCTGCGGCAGCCCTTCCATGCTGCGGGACCTGAAGTCGATGCTGGAGAAGCGCGGTTTCAACGAGGGCAATACCTCGACGCCGGGCGACTTCGTCATCGAACGCGCGTTTGCCGAGCAGTAGCGCAACCTTCCCCACCCCAGACAGAGGCAGAGACATGGCAGAAGCCGCAAGCACCGCGAAGTCCGGCAAGGTCGTCATCAGGAACATCGGCCTGCTGCTCTCCGGCGACATCGACCGGCCCATCCTCGAGGCCGATACCATCGTCGCGCGCGATGGCATGATCGAGGCCGTCGGCAAGGAGGCGGACTGCGACACCGGGCAGCCGGACCTGCTGGTGGACGCCCGCCGCACCTGTGTGGCCCCGGGCCTGATCGACAGCCACGTCCATCCTGTCTTCGGCGACTGGACGCCGCGCCAGGGACAGCTCGGCTGGATCGATTCCACCATGCACGGCGGCGTCACGACCATGATATCGGCCGGCGAGGTTCACCTGCCGGGCCGGCCCAAGGACATCGTCGGCCTCAAGGCCCTGGCGATCACCGCGCAGCGCGCCTTCGACAACTTCCGCCCCGGCGGCGTGAAGGTGCTGGCCGGCGCGCCGGTGATCGAACAAGGCATGGTGGAACAGGACTTCAAGGATCTCGCCGATGCCGGGGTCAAGCTGCTGGGAGAAATCGGCCTCGGTTCGGTCAAGGCCGGGGCCGAGGCCGGCCGGATGGTGGCCTGGGCCCGCAAATACGGCATCCAGAGCACTATCCACACGGGCGGCCCTTCCATTCCCGGATCGGGACTGATCGACAAGGACGTGGTGCTGGAGGCCGACGCCGACGTGATCGGCCACATCAACGGCGGCCATACCTCCTTGCCCGAAAGCCATGTCTGCGAGCTGTGCGAACGCTCCTCCCGGGCCATCGAAATCGTCCACAACGGCAACGAGAAAATCGCCATCGCCGCTGCGCAGGCAGCGCTGCAGCTCAAGTGCCCCCATCGCGTCATCCTCGGCACCGACAGCCCCGCCGGGTCGGGGGTCCAGCCGCTGGGCATGTTGCGCCTGATCGCCCTGCTCTCCAGCCTGGGCAACCTTCCCGCGGAACTGGTGTTCTGCTTCGCCACCGGCAATACCGCCCGCATCCGCAACCTCGATTGCGGCCTCATCGAACCCGGCCGCGCGGCCGACTTCGTCTTCATGGACAAAGCCCAGCACACCGCCGGCCGCACCCTGCTGGAAAGCGTACGGGCCGGCGACATTCCCGGCATCGGCATGGTCATGATCGACGGTATCGTCCGCTGCGGCCGCAGCCGAAACACCCCGCCGGCCACGGAAGTACCAACGGTCGTGACCGGTCACTGACTTCACGCAATAGCGTCAGTCAGTCGATTGCCGTCGTAGCGTTCGCATCGCCCCCGGGATTCGGCGCCGAGCCGCCCCCAAGCGGGTCCGCCCCCCTCGGGAGGCTGCCGCGCAGCGCCTGGGGGCCCGCCGGTCCAGGCGCGCGTCAGCGCGTAGGGGGCTCTCTATCAGTCGCTCTTTCCCTTCCTGACCCAGGCCTCGAGCTGATACGGCCGGATGCTGTCGTAGTCCTCGAAGGGCTGGTGAATCCACGGATTCGTCGGCAGCTTCTGCACGTAGTAGTCGGGCACCACCTTCGAGTGCCCCTTGAACCACAGCACCGCCGTGCGCATCTCGGTGATCGAGGAGAACTGGTTCAGCAAGTGCTGGTGCACCTTGTCGAAGGTGACGCCGGTATCGACCATGTCGTCGACCAGCAGCACCTTGCCTTCCAGCGTCCCGCGCGTGATCGTGATGAATTGCGCGATGTCCAGGCGCCCCTGCTCCGTGCCCGCGGCCTCGCGGTAGCTGCTGGTGGCGAGGATGCCGAGCGGCACGTCGTAGATCCGCGACAGCACGTCGCCCACGCGCATGCCGCCGCGCGCCAGGCAGACGATCTGGTCGAATTTCCAGCCCGACTGGTGGACCTGCAGGGCCAGTTGCTCGATGAGTTGGTGGTAGCGTTCCCAGCTGATCCAGAGGTCTTTGTCGGTGTCTTGCTGCATGGCGTATGCGTATTGCAAAAAATGCCCCCACGCTAAGCCCTTCAGGCTGTCGCTGCCCCCCAGGGGGCGCTTTTAGCCTTGGGGCGGCCCGGCGGCAAAAAAGCCCCGGGTTCTACCGGGGCGCTCGGGTTAAGCCTGGATCAAGCCTTGAACGGATGCCGCAGCACGATCGTTTCGGTGCGGTCCGGACCGGTGGAGACCAGGTCGATGGGCACGCCGCACACTTCGGACATCCGCTCGAGGTAGCGGCGGGCGTTGACCGGGAGTTTATCGTATTCGGTCACGCCCACGGTGGATTCGCTCCAGCCCGGCATTTCCTCCAGCACCGGCTCGCTGCTGGCCACCGCCGCCGCGCCGTAGGGCAGCACGTCGCGGAACTCGCCGTTGACCCGGTAGCCCACGCCCAGCTTGATGGTTTCCAGGCCGTCCAGCACGTCCAGTTTCGTGATGCAAAGGCCGGAGATGCCGTTGAGCCGGATCGAGCGCTTGAGCGCGGCGCCGTCGAACCAGCCGCAGCGGCGCGGCCGGCCGGTGACCGAACCGAACTCCTTGCCGACCGAGGCCAAGTGGGCGCCGATGTCGTCGGCCAGCTCGGTCGGGAACGGGCCGGATCCCACGCGGGTGGCGTAGGCCTTGGTGATGCCCAGCACGTACTCGAGCTTCTGCGGCCCCACGCCGGCGCCGGCCGAGGCCGCGCCCGCCACGCAGTTGCTGCTGGTGACGTACGGATAGGTGCCGTGATCGACGTCCAGCAGGGCGCCCTGGGCACCCTCGAACAGCAGCTTCTGGCCGGCGGCCGAAGCTTCGTAGAGCGCGTTGGCGACATCCGCCACCATGGGCTTGAGCACCGGCGCCAGGGCCATGGCCTGGTCGCGCACCTGGGCCGCGTCCACGGCCTGTGCGCCCAGGTAGTTGGTCAGCACGAAATTGTGGTAATCGAGCGCTTCCTCCAGCTTGGCGTCGAACGCCGCCGGATCGTAGAGATCCTGCACGCGGATGGCGCGCCGGGCGACCTTGTCCTCGTAGGCGGGGCCGATGCCGCGCCCGGTCGTGCCGATCTTGCCGGCGCCCTTGCGGGCCTCGCGCGCCTGGTCGACCGCGACGTGATAGGGCAGGATCAGCGGGCAGGCTTCCGAGACGCGCAGCCGCGCGCGCACCTCGACGCCGGCGGCCTCGAGCTCTTCGATCTCCCGCAGCAGCGCTTCCGGCGACAGCACCACGCCGTTGCCGATGTAGCAAATCATGCCCGGGTGCATGATGCCCGACGGAATCAGGCGCAGGATGGTCTTCTTGCCGGCGATCCAGAGGGTGTGGCCGGCATTGTGGCCGCCCTGGAAACGCACTACGCCCTGGGCCGATTCGGCCAGCCAGTCGACGATCTTGCCTTTGCCTTCGTCACCCCACTGGGTGCCGATAACCACGACGTTATTAGCCATGTTGCTTCTGCTTCTCTACTAAGTCCGCCCGCGACGGGCGTCAGATTGCGGTGGATGAGGATGGCCGGGCGGCCACAGGGGCCCCGGTCAGCGATTCGACCTGCCAGACGCCGTCGCGCAGCACCAGCTCACGATCGCAGACGAATTCCTGCTGATCGTGCTCGTGTCCCGGCAGGATCTGGACGACGATCTGCCCGGCCGCGCGCAGGGCCCGCACGGCCTCGACCAGATCGGGTTCCAGCCCCCAGGGCGCGCGCACCGCGGGACTGGGCATGGCGGGTGCGAGCAGCCCCGCCAGTTCGCGCAGATCGAGACTGAAACCGGTGGCCGGACGGGCCCGGCCGAAGACCCGGCCGATGTCGTCGTAGCGGCCGCCGCGCACCACGGCGTTCGGCCAGCCGCCGCAATAGACGGCAAACACCACGCCCGTGTGGTAATGGAAGCTGCGCACGTCCGCCAGGTCGACGCCGATGTCGACGTCGGGCAGCGCCTTGGCCAGCGCCGCCAGCATGTCCAGCGCCTGCCGGATGCGCGGCAGAGCGGGCAGCTGCGCGCGGGCCCGTTCCAGCACGTCCAGTTCGCCATACAGGGTGGGCAGGACCTGCAGCGCATGGGCGGTGGCCGGCGCCAGTCCGGATGCCAGGGCCGCGAGGCCGGGCACGTCCTTGTCGCGCAGCAGGCCGAAGATCTCGTCGGCGCGGGCGGCCGCGACCGGATCGGTCTCCAGCAGCGCGCGGACCACGCCAAGGTGGCTCAGGTCGATGCGGCAATCGGCCACACCGGCTCGCCGCACGCTTTCGAGCGCAAGCTGGACGGCCTCGATGTCGGCCTCGGGACCGGCATGGCCGTACAGCTCGGCGCCTATCTGCAGCGGCTCGCGTGTCGCCCACAGCCCGCGGGGCAAGGTGTGCAGCACGCTGCCGCAATAGCACAGCCGGGTAGTGCCGGCCCGGTTGAGCAGGTGGGCGTCGATGCGTGTGACCTGCGGCGTCATGTCGGCGCGGATACCCAGCGACCGGCCGGACATCTGGTCGACCAGCTTGAAGGTGTGCAGGTCCAGGTCTCCCCCGCTGGCCGAGAGCAGCGAGTCGAGGTACTCCACCAGCGGCGGCATGACGAGCTCATAGCCGTAGGTGCGGTACAGGTCCAGCAACAAGCGGCGCAGCTCTTCGATGCGCCGGGCCTCGGCCGGCAGGATGTCTGCCAGGCTCTCGGGCAACAGCCATTTGCCCATGCGGGGATCTCGCAATGATTCAGTAAAAACGATGGACGAAAAAAAAGCGGCTGCGGGTATGCACACGGTGCAAGCCCTTCAACCGCTTCTTCCAAGCTTGGGTAGCCCGCTTTATGCACCATTCTGGTGCAATGGGAAAACCGGACGTACCTCTTGGCTTACACGCTATTGTCTACTCGAATCCCTACAAAATCAAGTTTACGTGGCACGACGCCCACGCATTGTTCACGTTCTTCTATGACGTGATCCAAATGTTTTGCTTACGCGCGCCGAGGCGGTGCATTTAAATATCGCGGCAGCATGGGAAGGACGGCTACCGGCCGCCGGCGCGGCGGAACGGGCCCGCTCCCTCTTTTCCCGGACCCAACCGGAGACCGCCTTGGCCCCCTCTTCCGCTCTGCCCGACTTCGACGCCTTCCGCCTGAAGCGCTTCCTGCAATCCCTGAACGAGGACGCCTTGCTGCGCCAGCCCGAAGCGGCCCTCGGCGACGTCGCCGCGATCCTGGAGCGCAGCCCGCGCGCCGTGCTGATCGAACGGCCCGGCGGCGGCGACACCCCGCTGTGCGGCAACGTCGCTGGCAGCCGAGAAAGGCTCGCCCATGCCTTCGGTACGACGGCCGCCGAGCTCCCTACCGAAGTCATCCGCCGGCTGCGCAACAAGCCCGAGTTCATCGAAGTGCCGCCGGCGCAGGCGCCGGTACGGGAAGTCGTCCTCGAGGGAAGCGATTGCGACCTGACCCGGCTGCCCGTGCATCTGCAGCACGGCCTGGACGGCGCCCCCTATATTTCCGCCTCCATCGATTTCGTCAGGGATCCCGATACGGGCTGGACCAACGTCGGCGTACGCAGGCTCATGCTGCGCGGCCGCCGCGTGGCCGGCATCGACCTGGTCGCCCCCTCGGACCTGCGGGCGATCTACCTGAAACAGTCCGGAAGGGGGGCACGCGTACCCATCGCCTTCGCGGTCGGGTCGCACCCCATCGACCACATCGCGGCCACCATGCGCATTCCCGGCGACGAGCTCGGCCTGCTCTCCAGCCTCCGCGCCGCCCCGCTGCCCGTGGTCAGGTGCCTGACCAACGACCTGCTGGTGCCCGCGGACGCGGAATTCATCATCGAGGGCTATCTGGACGAGGCGGGCCACGTCGAGCCCGAAGGCCCTTACGGCGAGTTCCTTGGCTATTACGGCGTGGTCAAGAAGAATCCGCTGTTCCACGTCACCGCCATCACCCATCGCCGCGACGCGATTTTCCAGACCGCCACCATCAGCGGCCCCAACATGGCCTGGACCGATACCGCGCAATTGAATGCCCTGCGGACCGAAGTCATGGTGTGGCGCGCGCTGGAGACCGCCGTGCGCGAAGTCAAGGGCGTGTTCGCGGCGCCGGCCAACGGCGGCATGTTCAACGTGCGGGTCGCCCTGCAGCAGCGGGTGCCGGGCGAGGCGCGCAACGCCATCGCTGCCGTGTTCGGGTCCCTTTCCAACGTCAAGCACGTGTTCGTGGTCGATCCCGACATCGATATCTTCTCTGACACCCAGATGGACTGGGCGCTCGGCACGCGCTTCCAGGCCGACCGCGACCTGGTCGTGCAGACCGGCATGCGCGCCATGCCGCTGGATCCGTCCCTGCAGGGCAGCCGCCAGGGCGCCAAGGCGGGTTTCGACCTGACGCTGCCCTTGCTGGGCCCGGGCGAGTCGCGCCCGCTGGAGTACCGCGTCCCGGAGGCGCCCCGCTTCCAGGGACGCCGGTTCGATTCGCTCGAAGCCGCCCTCGAGGACGGGCCCAAGTACTTCGAGGAGCTCATGGCGGCGACCGGCAGCGGAGATGGCCGCGAGATCGTCCGCTGGCTGGAAGACATGGCGGCCGTCCGGCCCCTCGTCCGCGACGACGAAGGCCGCTACCGCTTCCGCTGATCGTTCCCCCGCACGCATTCCCCACCAAGAAAGAGGACGGCGGAGCCTCCGCTGTTCCCAGAGGAGACATGGCAATGACGAAGAGGCTATCGAGGAACGCCCAAAACGTGGATGGACACCGCCGCGCCGCGCTCGTGGTCACCCTGGCGGCCGCCCTGGCCGCGTGGCAGCCCGCCGCCGCCCAGGACGCCGCCGACTATCCCAGCAAGCCGATCAAGATCGTTTCCCCCCATGCCGCCGGCGGGCTGGGCGACACCTTCGCGCGCTACATCGCCCAGCAACTGGCCTCCACCTTCGGCCAGCCGGTGATCGTCGAGAACCGGCCGGGCGCCAGCCAGACCATCGCCGCAGAAACCGTGGCCAAGTCGCCGCCCGACGGCTACACCCTGCTCATCGCCACGCAAAGCGCCATGGTGTTCAACCCCCTGCTGCGCAAGCAGCTGCCGTACGACCCGCTGAAGGATTTCACGCCGATCTCGATGCTGTTCGACACCCCGACCTACCTGGTGGTGAACAAGGCCTTGCCCATGCGCACCGTGGCCGATCTCATCGCCGCCGCCAAAGCCTCTCCCGGCAAGTTCACGTATGCCTCGCTGGGTACCGGCAGCTCGCATCACCTGCTGGCGGAGATGTTCAAGAAACAGGCCGGCGTGGACATCCTGCACGTGCCCTACAAGGGGAGCTCCAATGCCAGCACCGACCTGATCGCCGGCCAGGTCGACATGATGTTCGAAGGCGGCGCATCCTCCCTGCCGCACGTGCGCGCCGGCAAGCTCACCGCGCTCGCCTCCACCGGAGAAAAGCGCACGGAAATCATGCCCGACCTGCCCACGGTCAGCGAAACCCTGCCCGGATTCAGCGCCAACGTCTGGTTCGCCCTCTCCGGCCCAGCCGGCCTGCCCGCCCCCATCGTCGCCAAACTCAACCGCGAAGTCGTGCGCATCCTCAAGCAGCCCGCCACCCACGACAAATTCGTCGACATAGGCGTGGAACTGCTGCCCAGCACCCCCAAGGAAATGGCCGACCGCATCCGCACCGAAATCCCCGAATGGCGCACCGTCGTCATGGCCGCCGGCATCCAACCCGAATAACGCGCCCAACAAAAAAGGCAGCCAAGCTGCCTTTTTTCACTGCCGCTGCATTCGCGCAGCCACACCTCCTGCGCCACACCCTCAAAGACGCTTCCTGGACCCAGGATGCGGTGGATCCGGCTCCGCCGGTCCACCCGCATCGCCCCCTGGGGGGCGCGCGTAAGCGCGTAGGGGGGGCCTACTTCCCCTCAGCCGACTTCATGAACCGGAAGAACTCCGAACTCGGATCCATCACCAGCATGTCGGCCTTGGAGCCGAACGACGCGCGGTAGGCTTCCAGGCTCTTGTAGAAGCGGTAGAACTCGCGATCCTGGCCGAAGGCCTGGGCGTAGATGGCCGAGGCCTTGGCGTCGCCCTCGCCTTTCATCTGCTGCGCCTTGCGATAGGCTTCGGCCAGGATGACCTCGCGCTGGCGGTCCGCATCGGCGCGGATCTTCTCGCCCTCGGCGGCGCCGATGGAACGCTGTTCGTTGGCCACGCGCTTGCGCTCGGCCTCCATCCGGCGATAGACCGACTCCGAGATCTCGGGCACGAAATCCACCCGCTTCAGGCGTACGTCGACGATCTCCACGCCCAGCAACTTGGCCGCCGCTTCGGTATTGGCGCGAATTTCCTGCATGATCTTGTCGCGCTCCTTGGACGTGACGTCGTTCACGGTGCGGCGGTTGATCGAGGCGTTCAGGGCATCGCGGATCAGTGCCTGCAGCCGCTCCTGGGCGGCGCGCTCGTTGCCGCCGAAGGTCACGTAGTAGGTGCGCGGATTCGAAATGCGCCACTTCACGAAAGAGTCGATCAGAAGATTCTTCTTCTCGGAAGTCTGCACCCGCTCGCTTTCGGCCGAGTCGATGGTCAGGATGCGCTTGTCGAACTGCTGCACGTTCTGGAACGGCGGCGGGAGCTTGAAGTACAGGCCCGGTTCGTCGATGACCTCCTTGATCTCGCCCAGGGCGAAGACGACGGCATAGTTGCGCTCGTTGACCACGAAGACGCACGAAGACAACACAGCCAACCCAACGAGCAGACCAATCACCGCCGGAATCAAACGGTCCATGGTGGTATTCCTTGTCAATAATCCAGTTACTGCGCGCCCCGCACCGCATCCGGCCAGGACGCCGCGGATCCGGTTCCACCGGTCCGCCGGCACGGCCCTGGCGGGCGCGCGTCAGCGCGCAGGGAAAGCATCACCTAGCGTTGCGGTCGCGCGAACGCAGGGCGTCGCGTCCGGCCTCGGGCAGCACGCTCCCCGTAAGCGGCTGCGGCAGCCCGTTCGAGCCAGCTCCCGCCGCCGTGGACGACGAGCGCGCCCCCGTCGAGGCTTCCTGGGAAACCTGCTGCATCAGCTTGTCGAGCGGCAGGTACAGCAGGTTGCTGCCGTTGCGCGTATCCACCAGCACCTTGGAGGTGTTGGCGAAGACCTGCTGCATGGTCTCGAGATAGAGGCGGTCGCGCGTGACCTGCGGCGCCTTGCGGTACTCGGCCAGGATCTGCGCGAACCGGGCGGCATCGCCCTCGGCGTTCTCGACGATGCGCTGGCGATAGCCCTCCGCTTCCTGCAGCAGGCGCGAGGCCGCGCCCGCAGCGCGGGGCACCACGTCGTTGGCGTAGGCCTGCCCTTCGTTGATCTGGCGCTCCCGGTCCTGGCCGGCCTTGACCGCGTCGTCGAAGGCTGCCTGGACCTGTTCGGGCGGCTGCGCGTTCTGGATCGCGACGGTGCTGATCAGCACGCCGGTGCCGTACAGATCCATGATCTGCTGCATCAGCGTGGCCACTTCCGAGGCGACCTGTGTACGGCCTTCGTACAGCACGAAGTCCATCTTCTTCTTGCCCACGATCTCGCGCATCGCGGTTTCGGCCGCCTGCTTGACCGCTTCGTCGGGACCTCGGTTGTTGAACAGGTAGTCGCGCGCGCCGGTTTCCTTCAGGCGGTACTGGACGACGAACTGCATGTCGACGATGTTCTCGTCGTCCGTCAGCATCAGGGATTCCTGCAGCACTTTGCTGCGGGAGGTATTGCGGAAGCCGACCTCGATGGTCCGCAACTGCGAGAGATTGACGATCTCGTGGCTCTGGATGGGATACGGCAGGCGCCATTGGAAGCCGGCGCGCGTGGTTTCCTTGTATTTGCCGAACTGCGTGATGACCGCGACCTGGCCTTCCTGCACGATGAAGAAGCCCGACGCCAGCCACAGCAGCGCCACCACCACGACCACCACCAGCAGGCCGACGCCAGTGCCGCGGGAAGAAGGCGAAAAACGGCCGCCGCCGTTGTTGCCGCCGCCCGGAGGCCCGGAGGGCTTGCGGCCGAACAATCCGCCCAGCTTGCGGTTGAAGTCGCGCCACAGCTCGTCGAGATCGGGAGGTCCGCCGCTATTGTTGTCCCGTCCGTCGTTGGGCGGTCGCCGGGGAGGCTCGTTGCCGGAGCCGCCGCCGCTTCCGCGGCCCCAGTTGGAGTCGTTCAGATTGAATATTCGAGTTATCGAAGGCAGACGCATCTTTGTAGTAAGCGAAGCGGACGGGACGAACCCGTCGCCTAGGATCGGGCGTCAGCCGCAGGGCTGACGGACGAAGACAGCGTACGAAAGCGCGGATCGCCACTATTATTACCCAGGGCAACCGGATCTGCTTGACTGGCCTCGACAATCGCACCCCGCAGTGCATCCAGGCCGCAACGCTCGATCGCGCTCACGAACACCCGCGAGATCGTACCATGCTCGTTGCGCTCGACTCCGGCCTCGTGGCTGCTTTGGTCGATCTTGTTGTAGACCAGGATGCGCGGGATGTCCGCCGCCCCGATTTCCTCGAGCACCTTGTCCACCTGGGCGATCTGTTCGTCGCGCTGGGGGCTGGCGGCGTCCACCACGTGCAGGAGCAGGTCGGCGTGGACGGTCTCTTCGAGGGTGGCGCGGAATGCCGCGATCAGCGTGTGCGGCAGTTCCCGGATGAAGCCCACCGTATCCGACACGACGACCGAGCCCGCCCCTTCGATCCAGATGCGTCGGGTAGTGGTATCGAGAGTGGCGAACAACTGGTCGGCCGCGTAGACGTCGGCGCGCGTCAGGGCGTTGAACAACGTCGACTTGCCGGCGTTGGTGTAGCCCACCAGCGAGACCGAGAACGCCCCGCCGCGCGCCCGCGAGCGGCGCTGCGTCTGCCGCTGGCGTTCGAGCTTGTCGAGCCGGTCTCGCAGGGTGCGTACCTTGTCGCCGATCATGCGACGGTCCATTTCCAGCTGCGACTCGCCCGGTCCGCGCATGCCTATGCCGCCACGCTGGCGCTCCAGGTGGGACCACATCCGCGTCAGGCGCGTGGCCAGGTGCTGCAGTTGCGCGAGCTCGACCTGCAGCTTGCCTTCGTGGCTCTGCGCCCGCAGCGCGAAGATGTCGAGGATGAGCGCGACCCGGTCGACCACCCGCATGTTCAGGGCGCGCTCCAGGTTGCGTTGCTGGGCCGGGGTCAGATTGTGGTTAAACAGGATGATCTCTGCCTGGCCCGCCGCGGCCGCCAGGGAGATTTCTTCCACCTTGCCCGAGCCGACGAATAGTGCGGCGTCCGGCCGCGCCCGGCGGGCAACGATGGTATCGACGATATGCGCGCCGGCCCCTTTGGCCAGCATGACGAATTCGTCGGTTTGTGCCTGGAATTCGGGCTCGCCGAAATCGACGCTGACGATCAGCGCCCGCATCAGCGGCCCGGCATTCCGGTTTGGGATTGGAGGATTAGTCTGCAGCGGCTTCAACCTGGAAGTTGACCGGACGCGAAGGCACCACGGTCGAGATGGCGTGTTTGTAGACCATTTGCGTCACGGTATTGCGCAGCAGCACGACGTATTGATCGAAGGATTCGATCTGGCCTTGCAGCTTGATGCCGTTGACGAGGTAAATGGAAACGGGAACGTGTTCTTTACGCAGCACGTTAAGGAACGGGTCTTGTAGCAATTGCCCTTTATTGCTCATTAGTGGGCTCCTGGATGTGTTTTTCTTGGCGGATGCCAACTCTGTTACTGTACCGGGTTTTCCCCAGGGAAACTAGCGAATCTCAAAACTG
>Ga0180216_1000119_pt1 | contig 98260 bp, 102 predicted proteins | sample eDN3rd37CBELigMG_FD_128879 | JGI IMG/M metagenome (GOLD analysis project Ga0180216, IMG submission 128879) | Enriched Miracle-Growth compost microbial communities from Emeryville, California, USA - eDNA 3rd pass 37_C BE-Lig MG (version 2)... ... | reverse complement strand
CTCCTGCACCTTGGGCATGCGCGTCATGCCGCCGACCAGGATCACGTCGTCGATGTCCGAGACCTTGACGCCGGCATCCTTGATGGCGATGCGGCAGGGCTCGATCGTGCGGTTGATCAGGTCTTCGACCAGCGCTTCCAGCTTGGCGCGGGTGATCTTCAGGTTCAAGTGCTTGGGACCGGAGGCGTCGGCCGTGATGTACGGCAGGTTGACCTCGGTCTGGGTGGCCGACGAAAGCTCGATCTTGGCCTTCTCGGCGGCTTCCTTCAGGCGCTGCAGGGCCAGCACGTCCTTCGACAGGTCCACGCCCTGCTCTTTCTTGAACTCGGCGATGATGTAGTTGATCAGCACCTGGTCGAAGTCCTCGCCGCCCAGGAAGGTGTCGCCGTTGGTGGACAGCACCTCGAACTGCTTCTCGCCGTCGACGTCCGCGATCTCGATGATGGAGATGTCGAACGTGCCGCCGCCCAGGTCATACACCGCGATCTTGCGGTCGCCCTTTTCCGTCTTGTCCAGGCCGAACGCCAGCGCGGCCGCCGTGGGCTCGTTGATGATGCGTTTGACGTCCAGGCCGGCGATGCGGCCGGCGTCCTTGGTGGCCTGGCGCTGGCTGTCGTTGAAGTAGGCCGGTACCGTGATCACGGCTTCGGTCACTTCCTCGCCCAGGTAGTCCTCGGCCGTCTTCTTCATCTTGCGCAGCACTTCGGCCGACACCTGCGGCGGCGCCAGCTTCTTGTCGCGCACCTGCACCCAGGCGTCGCCGTTGTCGGCCTTGACGATGGCATAGGGCATCAGGTGGATGTCCTTCTGCACCGCCTCTTCGTCGAACTTGCGGCCGATCAGGCGCTTGACGGCGTACAAGGTGTTCTTGGGGTTGGTGACCGCCTGGCGCTTGGCCGGCGCGCCCACCAGGATCTCGCCGTCTTCCATATAGGCGACGATCGAGGGCGTGGTGCGGGCGCCTTCGGCGTTTTCGATGATTTTGACCTGCGCACCCTCCATGACTGCCACGCAGCTGTTGGTGGTACCCAGGTCGATGCCTATGATTTTGCCCATAATCCTATTCCTGAAAGATCAGAGAACTTTATTGACTAGTAAATAAATAGGTGGAGTTTTCGTTATTTCAATGCCTGCGATAGCGTTATCCAATCGCGGCGCACCGGAGGCCTACTTGGGGCCCGCGACGGTCACCAGTGCCGGACGCAACACGCGATCGACGATCATGTAGCCCTTCTGCAGGGTCTGCAGGACCGTATTGGCCGGCTCGTCCGACGGAACCGACGCGATGGCTTGGTGGTGATGCGGATTGAACTTGTCCCCGGGAACGGGCGCGATCTCGACCAGCTTGTTGCGCTCGAACGCGCCCGTCAGCTGCTTCAAGGTAACGTCCACGCCTTCGCGCAGGGTCTCGAGGGACTGATTTTCCTGGGCCAGCGCGGCCTCCAGGCTATCCTTGACCGGCAGCAGGCTCTCGGCGAACGACTCGATGCCGAACTTCTGCGCCTTCGCCACTTCTTCCTGGGCGCGCCGCCGGACATTGTCCGCCTCGGCCCTGGCCCGCAGCATGGCATCGTAGTTGTCCTTGGCCTCGGCCTGGACCGCGGCCAATTGGGCTTGCAGCGCGGCGATAGGATCCTCCTCGACCGGGGCCTGGGGCTGCTGCTGCGCCGCAGCATCGTTCTCGGTCTGGTCCGGATCCGGAATGGGTTGGTCGCCAGGCTTGTGCTCAGCCGACATTGATGCCTCCATAAAAAACCAAATAAATCAGCGACTTGTTTGAACTCTATGCGCGAGATGGGGATTAAATCCTACTTTTCAAGAGTGAGATATCCCCCTACGCGCTGACGCTCGCCCCCCAGGGGGCGATGCGGGTAGACCGGCGGAGCCGGATCCACCGCATCCTGGGGTACTACCAGGCTGATCGGGGGCGGCGTTTTTTCGTCGGCTTTCTACCAATGTGGAAAAAGACGCCGTACGCTGTCAGCCTGGTTGTACCCCAGGGCACAGCGGATCCGGCTTTGCCGGTCCGCCAGTGCCGCCCCCTCGGGGGGCGTGCGTCAGCGCGTAGGGGGGGTCTTAAACCTCTCCAGCTGGCGGCGGTCGTGCTTCGTGGGGCGGCCCTTGATATGGGCGGAAGGATCGAGGTTTTGCTTGCGCAGTTCCAGGGCTTCCAGCCTGCGCTTGAGCCCTTGCTGGGTCTCGTCGTAGAGGGTGCGGGCGAAAACCGCGGGGCCGCGCTGAGCGGACAGGGCCCGTACCAGGACCTCCCAGTCCTGCTCGCCCGCCCGGATCTGCAGGATGTCGCCCGGCCGCACGGACCTCGACGGCTTGACGCGTTCGCCCCCCACCTTGACCTGCCCGGCCTCGACCGCGGCCTGGGCCAGCGTACGGGTCTTGTAGAACCGCGCGGCCCAGAGCCATTTATCAATGCGTAACTCTTCCGTCAATCGGCGGCTCCCGGCAGCAATGCGCTTTCGCGCAGATCGGGCCCCTCAGCCGCGGCCGGGCTCCTGCCCCCCGTGCGGGTCGTCCAGCCCTGCATGTGGCGTTCGGCCAGGTCGGCCAAGGCCCGTATCCACGGCGCGAAGTCGTTCAGCGCGGGGATGTACCGGAGCTGCCGGCCGCCGGCCAGCAGGAACGCCTCTTTCCCCTGCACGGCGATTTCTTCCAGTGTCTCGATGCAGTCGGCGACGAAACCCGGGCAGAACACGTCCACGTCGGTCACGCCCGCCTTGGCCAATTCCTTCAACCTCGGTTCAGTATACGGCTGCAGCCATTCGGCGGCCCCGAAACGGCTCTGGAAAGTGACTTCCACTTGCTCGGCGTAAAGACCGAGCTTGCCGGCGAGCAGGCGGCCGGTTTCCTGGCATTGGTCGTAATAGGGATCGCCCTGTGCGATCGACCGCTTGGGCAGGCCATGGAAACTCAGCACCAGCTTCTGGCCCCTGCCGTTGTGCTGCCAGAACTCCAGGATGCGGGCGGCCATCGCTTCGATATAGCCGGGATCGTCGTGAAACTGCCTGACATAGCGGATCTCGGGCGCGTTGCGCAGTTGCGCCAGGCGCTCGCCGACGGCATCGAAGACGGAGGCTGTCGTGCTCGCCGCGTATTGCGGGTACAGCGGCAGCACCAGGATGCGTTCGCATCCCGCGTCGCGCAGCGCGCCGATGCTGTCGGCCATGGAAGGATTGCCATAGCGCATCGCCAGCGCGACTTCCACGCCCAGGCCCCGGCCGGAAAGCTCGCGGGCCAGGCTTTCGCTCTGGCGGCGGCTCCAGGCCAGCAACGGCGAGCCTTCGGGCATCCAGATCGACGCATAGCGCGCCGCGGCCTCCCGCGGCCGCAGGGTCAGAACCAAGCCATACAGGATGGGCAGCCAGACCGCTCGGGGGATCTCGACGACGCGTGGATCCGAGAGGAACTCGGCCAGGTAGCGGCGCACGGCGGCTGGGGTGGGAGCGTCGGGCGTGCCCAGGTTGACCAGCAGCAAGCCGGTGCGGGTGGGATGGTCGGCGGGCGGGGACGGCTCGGGGAGGAAGCGCATGCGAGGGGCGTTTTCCGGCGTATGGGTGGGCGGGAGTCAGTGATGGCTCAATGCGTTCGACAACAGCCGCGCCGTAATGTCGACGATGGGGATGACGCGCTCGTACGACATTCGCGTCGGGCCGATCACCCCCAGCGTACCGACGACCTTGCCGTCCACCCCGTAAGGCGCGGTGATGATGCTGACCTCTTCCATCGGCACCAGTTGCGAATCCCCGCCGATGTAGATCTGGACGCCCTGGGCCCGGCTCGACATGTCGAAGAGCTGCATCAGATCGGTCTTTTTCTCGAACAGCTCGAACATCTTGCGCAGCTTGTCCATGTCGGCGGCCAGGTCCGACACGCCGAGCAGGTTGAGTTCGCCGGAAATCACGACGCCCTCGTCCTCCGTGGCGGCCTCGGCGCTGGCGTCGACCGCCAGTTCCATGAGGCGGGAAATGTCCTCCCGCAGCTGGCTCAGCTCCTTCTGCAGGATCTGCCGGGCATCGTCGAACGACCTCCCGCTGAAATGCTGGTTGAAGAAATTGGCCGCCTCGGTCAGTTCGGCGGCGGAATAGTCGCGCTGGACGGACAGGATGCGATTCTGCACGTCGCCTTCCGGCGTCACGATGATGAGCAGGACGCGCTTGTCGGACAGGCGGATGAATTCGATCTGGCGGAAGGTCTGGCTGCGCTTGGGAGCCATCACCACGCCTGCGAACTGCGTGAGATTGGACAACAGCGACGCCGCAGCCGCGATGACGCGCTGCGGTTCGGCCGAGGGCAGCAGGTTCTGGATATGGGTGGCCTCCGACACTTCGTACGGCTGCACGGTGAGCAGCGAATCGACGAACATGCGGTAGCCGCGTGGAGTAGGAACCCGCCCGGCCGAGGTATGCGGGCTGTGTATGAGGCCGTGCTCCTCGAGGTCAGCCATGACATTGCGGATCGTGGCCGGCGACAGGTCGAAGACCTTGGAGAGTGTGCGCGAGCCGACAGGCTGTCCGTCAGTAATGTAACGCTCGATGAGAGCCTTCAATAACGTACGTGCGCGATCGTCCATGACCATAGTTTACCCGCCCGTGCGCCTAAAGGAATGGCGGTGGATAGTCCCACCCCCTCCGCGCTTGGCGCGTCCCCCTCAAGGGGGCGGCACCGGCGGACCGGCAAAGCCGGATCCGCTGTGCCCTGGGGCCTTCCAACCATATAATGGCTGCATGCATTTTCCCATCGTCGCCCTGGTTGGCAAATATCACGACACCGGCATCGCCGCTCCGCTGCGCGCCGTCGCGCAGATGCTGCGCGACGCCGGGCGCGAGGTCGTGTTCGAAAAGGACACCGCCGCCAACATCGGCGTCGATGAATACCCGGCCGCCACCGTCGAGGAGATCGGCCAGCGGGCGTCGCTGGCCATCGTCATGGGCGGCGACGGCACCATGCTGGGGGTGGCGCGCCAACTGGCGCCCTGGGACGTGCCGGTGGTGGGCATCAACCACGGCCGGCTCGGGTTCATCACCGACATCCCGCTCGAGGACGCCTGCACCGCCGTGGCGGGCATGCTGAACGGGGAGTTCGAATCCGAAACCCGTACCCTGCTCGCTTCCAGCGTCATCCGGGGCGAGACCACGCTGGTGTCGGCCCTCGCCCTCAACGACGTGGTGCTGAGCCGCGCGGGCCTGGGAGGCATGCTGGAAGTCACGGTGCAGGTGGATGGCCTGTACATGTCCAAGCAGCGCGCCGACGGCCTCATCATCGCCACGCCCACCGGCTCGACCGCCTACGCGTTGTCGGCCAACGGCCCCATCCTGCATCCGTCGCTGCGGGGCCTGGTGCTGGTTCCCGTGGCGCCGCAGGCGCTGTCGAACCGGCCCATTGCCATCCCGGACGACTGCACCATAGAAATCACCCTCACCCGCTCCCCCGGCGGCCGCGACGAAAGCGCGAGCGTCCACTTCGACATGCAGAGCTGGTCCTCGCTGCAGGAAGGCGACCGTGTCCTGGTGAGACGCGCCGAACATACCATCCGCTTCCTGCATCCGGCCGGATACAGTTATTTTTCCACCCTGCGGCGCAAGCTGCACTGGAACCAGATCTCCGGCACCGCAATCGACTAGCTTCGTCCCCGTCCTCCACCACCGGCTTCATTCGTATGCTGCGCGCCCTGCACATCAGCGATTTCGTGATCGTCGACCACACCGAGGTCGAGTTCGGCCCGGGCTTCACCGTCTTCTCCGGCGAAACGGGCGCCGGCAAGTCGATCCTGATCGACGCCCTGGCCCTCGCCCTGGGTGAACGCGCCGACGCCTCGGTGCTGCGGGAAGGGGCGAACCGGGCCGAGGTCAGCGCGGTGTTCGACGTGCCCGCGACCCTGCACGACTGGCTGGCCGAGCGCGAGCTGGACACCGACAGCCTCGTGCTGCGCCGGGTCATCGACGCCCAGGGGCGCAGCCGGGGCTACATCAACGGCGTGCCGGCCACGCTGACCCAGTTGCGCGAACTGGGCGAGCAGCTGGTCGACATCCATGGCCAGCACGCCCACCAGAGCCTGCTCAAGGCCGATTCCCAGCGCGACATGCTCGACGACCACGGCGACCACGGCGCGATGCGACGCGCGGTGGCCCAGGCCTGGAAGGCGTGGCGCGAGGTCGCGCGCAAGCTCGAGGCCGTCGAGCGCGACGCCGCCTCGTTGCGGCAGGAGCGCGAACGGCTGCAGTGGCAGGCCGACGAACTCGACCGCCTGGCGCTGAAAGAAGGCGAATGGGAACAGTTGCAGACCGAGCACGGCAGGCTGGCCCACGCCCAGTCGCTGATCGACGGCGCGAGCCAGACCATCGCCGCGCTCGAGGAAGACGACGACGCGGCCCACGCGCGCCTGGCCGCGGCGTCGCAGCGCATCGCCCAGCTGGCCTCCCACGATGCCGCGCTGGCGCCGGTCTCCGAGGCCCTGGAATCGGCCCGCATCGCCCTGCAGGAAGCGGTTTCCGACCTGAACAGCTACCTCGCGCGCCTCGAACTCGATCCCCAGCGCCTGGCCGAGGTCGAGGCTCGGCTGCAGGCGGTGTTCGACACCGCCCGCAAGTTCCGGCTGCAGCCCGAGGAACTGGTGGAACGGCACGCCACGCTGCTCGCCCAGCTCGATACGCTGAAGGAAGCCGAGGACGTCGAGGCGCTGCGCGCCAAGGTCGCCGCCGCCAAGGCGGCCTACGACGAAGCCGCCGGCAAGCTCAGCCGCGCGCGCCGCAAGGCGGCCGGGTCCCTCGGCAAGGCCGTGAGCCAGGCGATGCAGACGCTGGCCATGAGCGGAGGCCGGTTCGAGGTCGCGGTGGAACCGGCCGAACCCGGCCCCGGCGGCGCCGATGCCATCGAGTTCCGGGTGGCGGGCCATGCCGGCACCACGCCCCGGCCGCTGGCCAAGGTCGCCTCGGGTGGCGAGCTGGCCCGGATCTCGCTGGCGCTATCGGTGATCGCCAGCCGTGCCGCCCGCGTGCCGACGCTGATCTTCGACGAAGTGGATACCGGCATCGGCGGCGCCGTGGCCGAAGTGGTCGGGCGCTTGCTGCGGGAATTGGGTAGCCTGCACCAGGTCCTGTGCGTGACGCACCTGCCTCAGGTCGCGGCCTGCGGCAATACGCATCTGCGGGTGGACAAGCGCCAGGCGGACGGCGCGGCGGTCTCCACGGTCAGCGTGCTCGACCGGGGCGGCCGGGTGGACGAGATTGCGCGCATGCTGGGCGGCATAGAGATCACCGCCACGACGCGCAAGCATGCGCGCGAGATGATAGGCAACAACTGACGGGCGGGCGTGGCCGCCCGCCACGCTTACTACCTGTTCTTGGCGCAGTTCTGGCAGATGCCGTAGAGCGACAGGGCGTGCCCGGTCAGCACGAAGTTGTGGTCCTTGGCGATTTTCTGCTGGCGCTTTTCGATCTCGGCGTCGAAGAACTCCTCGACCTTGCCGCAATTGGTGCATACGAGGTGGTCGTGGTGATCGCCCTCGTTCAGCTCGAATACCGCCTTGCCGCTGTCGAACTGGCTGCGGACCAGGAGCCCGGCCTGCTCGAACTGCGTCAACACGCGATAAACCGTGGCCAAGCCGATTTCCACGCTTTCGCCGATCAGGGCACGGTATACGTCTTCGGCGCTCATGTGGCGCACTTCAGCCTTGCGGAAGACATCCAGGATCTTCAGCCGGGGAAATGTCGCTTTCAGGCCTATACTTTTGAGTTCGCTTTGATCTGTCATGATGGTCCCTTGGAAAGCGGTTCTGTGTATCGGTTCCTTCCGGACGCCGTAGCCCCAGTGCCGGCCGGCGTGGCAACCGCCGGACCGCCAGCCGCGGAACCCGTTCGCGCCTACAATTGGCCTGGCGGCGGGCGGCGGCAGTACGGCCCGGCATGGTGGGGCGCGCCTAGCGCCCCTTCCGTCCTGCGACAACCGCCCGAGAAGGTCGGGAAGGCACCGAAAAACCCAGGCACTCCCCGAGAGCTTTATGATAACGGTTTCCCCAATCAAGACGAGTGCGGATCTGTGCCAAACGCTCTGATTTCCTTCATCCACGGCCCCGCGGGCGCTCTGCGCCGGCTTGCGCCGGTCGCGCTGCTGGGCCTGGCCGCATGCAGCACGATCAACAACTACGTGCCCGGCTTCGTCAAGCCCTACCGGGCCGACGTGCAGCAAGGCAACTGGCTGACCCAGGAACAGGTGGAATTGCTGCGCCCGGGCATGACCCGGGAGCAGGTCCGCTTCGCCCTGGGCAGCCCCACGCTGACGAGCATTTTCCACGCCGATCGCTGGGATTACCCCTACCTGTTCACCCCCGGCCATGGCCAGACCGAGGAGCGCCGCTTCACCGTCTACTTCGTCAATGACCGGCTGGACCGCTGGACCGGGGACGAACAGCCCGCCCGCCAGCCGTTCCAGCAGAAGGATACCCGCCGGGCCCTCGGCACCGGCACCTCGGCCACACCGCCGCAAGCCCAGGCCGGCGAGCAGCCGGCAACGCAAGGGTCTGCAGGCACCGCCGCGCAAAACACCCAGGCAGGCGCCGTGAACAACACGCCCCTGACGGTCGACGGCAATGCCGCCCCCACTTCGCTCGACCCCAGCGCGCCGCCGCCTCCGGTCGCCACGCCCGTGGCGCCGCCCGCGGCCGATCCCGCGCCGTCCCAACCCGCCACGAATACCAAGGAATGACCTCGATGCGTATCGCCATTGCCGGGGCCACCGGCCGCATGGGCCACATGTTGATCGAAGCCGTGCTCGCCGCCCCCGACCTGGAACTCGCCGTCGCGCTGGACCGTGCCGGCAGCCCGGCCATCGGCCGCGACGCCGCCGAATTCCTGGGCAAATCCAGCAAGGTCCTGATCACGGACGACCTGGACGCCCTCGCCCAGGCCGACTGCCTGATCGACTTCACGCGGCCCCAGGCCACCCTCGCGCATCTCGAAGCCTGCCAGCGCCATGGCGTCAAGCTGGTCATCGGCACCACCGGCTTCGACGAGGCGGGCAAGGCCGCGATCGAGGCGGCCGCGCGCAAGATCGGCGTCGTGTTCGCGCCGAACATGAGCGTGGGCGTCAACGTCACGCTCAAGCTGCTCGACATCGCCGCCCGCATCCTGAAAGACGATTACGACGTGGAAGTCTTCGAGGTCCATCACAAGCACAAGGTCGACGCCCCCTCGGGGACCGCGTTGAAGATGGGCGAAACCGTGGCCCGGGCCTGGGGCAAGCCGCTCTCCGAGGTCGCCGAATGGGCGCGGCACGGCGACACCGGCGCCCGCAAGCACGGCACGATAGGTTTTTCGTCGGCCCGCGGGGGCGACGTGGTCGGCGACCACACCGTCTTCTTCTGCGGACCCGGCGAACGGATAGAGATCACGCATCGCTCCGCCAGCCGCGTCACCTATGCCGAAGGCAGCCTGCGCGCCGCGCGCTACCTGGCCGACAAGTCCACGGGCTTGTACGACATGCAGGACGTTCTGGGTCTGTAGGAAGCCCCCCTGCGCGCTGACGCGCGCCCAGAGTGGTGAGCCCCCAGCGCTACGCGGCAGCCCGAAAGGGGGCCGGCACCCGCCTCGGGGCGGCACTGGCGGCGTGCACCGCCGCTCAGTTCAGTGGCGACGCGAGCGCGCGCTGGCGGGCTTCTACCGCGGACTGGAGGCGTTGCGCCATCTGGGACAGCGGGACCACTTCGTGGATGGCGCCCAGGGCGATGGCTTCGCGGGGCATGCCGAAGACCACGCTCGAGGCTTCGTCCTGGGCCAGGTTGTAGGCCCCCGCCTCGCGCAGCGCCAGCATGGCGCGTGCGCCGTCCTTGCCCATGCCGGTCAGCATGACCGCCACGGCGCCGTGGCCCGCGGCCTGGGCCACCGACAGGAACAGCACCTCGACCGAGGGACGGTGGCGGTTGACCGGCTCGCTTTCCGACAATTGCGCGTAGTACCCGACCAGCGGCAGCTGCCGCACGGCCAGGTGCGCGTGGCCGGGCGCCACGTAGGCGCAGCCCGCGCGCAGGCGCTCGTTGTGCTCGGCCTCCTTCACATGCAGCCGCGAATGCTTGTCCAGGCGCTCGGCAAAGCTGCGCGTGAAACCGGGCGGCATGTGCTGGGTGATGACGATGGGCGGCAGACTCGCCGGCAGGCCGCCGAGCAGTTCGCGCAATGCCTCGGTGCCGCCCGTGGACGCGCCGATCGCCACCAGCATCCGGCGGTCGTAGGGGGAAGGCGATGCCTGGCTGCCGTCGGCGGGCTGGGCGGAAATGTCGGTCATGGTGAGTGCCGTTCAACCTGAACAGCGAGCATAGACGGTGCGCCCCTGCAGCACGAAATTCTGCTGCCCCTGCGAGAAATTCTCGGAATGGCCGACGAACAGCAAGGCGCCGGCGGGCATCAGCGACGCCATGCGCTCGACCACTTTCAACTGCGTCGCCCGGTCGAAATAGATGAGGACATTGCGGCAGAACACCGCGTCGAGCGGGCCGTGGACGGCCCATGCCGGGTCGAGCAGGTTCAGCTGGCGGAACCCGACCAGGGCGCGCAGTTCCGGCCGCACGCGATACTGGCCCTCGGACTCCTCGCAGAAATACCGCCGGATCTGCGCTTCGGGAATCTTGGCCAGCTGGTCGCGCCGATAGAGGCCTTGCCGGGCCGTTGCCAGCACCTGGGTATCGAGATCGGTCGCCAGGATCCGTACCGGCGGCGCCAGGCTGTTGAATGCCTCGGCCGCCGTCATGGCGAGGGTCCAGGCCTCCTCGCCGGTGGAGGCGGCGGCGCACCAGAGCTGCAGGGTCTGTCCGCCGCGTTCGGCCGCTTTGCGCTTGAGGTAATCGGCGAGGATCGGGAAGTGATGGCTTTCCCGGTAGAAATAAGTGAGATTGGTCGTCAGCGCGTTGACGAAGAACTCCCACTCCGGCGCGCTCGTGCGCAGGCCCTCGAGATAGGCGCTGAACGACGAGCGGCCCGTGGCGCGAAGGCGACGGGCCAGGCGGCTGTAGACCATGCTGCGCTTGGCGTCGGACAGCGAAATGCCTGTGTGCTGCCGAAGCAGCGTGCGGATCTGGTCGAAATCCTGGCTGCTGAAGGCGAATTCGGTGCCGGCCAGGGAATCGGCCATGCCCGGCGCGCCGTCGGCCATGGCCAGGGGGCTGGTTCTGGATGTCACGGTTTGCCCTAAAAAGCGCTCTTGAAGGCAACCGCGCCACAGCGGAACGACAGGCCCCCACGCTATCATTGAAGGGATTATCGGCAACTGTTAACGATTCATTAAGCATGTTCAATCGCGGCTCGGTCCCCGTGCAGAATGCCCCCTCTCCGGCCGGCGGCACGCCTCGCTTCATGATGACGGCGCCCGGCCAGGCCTCCGCGGGCCTGGGAGCCGACGGGCGCGACACGAACCAGCTGGCGATCCTGTTCATCGAGGATTCGCTTGCCGATTTCACGCTGATGAGGGCAGTGCTGGTGGATGCCGGCCTGAATGTCACGGCCCAGTGCGTCGATACCGAGACCACCATGCGGCAGGCCCTGGCCGAACGAACGTGGGACGCCATCATCAGCGACCACTCCCTGCCCACTTTCAGCGGCCTGCGCGCCCTGAAGGTCGCCAAGGAAGTCGGCTTTCGCGGCCCGTTCCTAATCGTGTCGGGCGCCATCGGCGAGGAAACCGCCGTCGAGGCCATGCGGGCCGGCGCCGACGACTACGTCATGAAGAACAACCTGCGCCGGCTGCCTCCCGCGCTCGAACGCGGCCTGCGCGAAGTGCAGACGCGCGACCAGCGGCAGCGGGCGGAAACCGCGCTCGCTTCGGCGCACGACCAGCTCAATGCGATTTTCTCGGCCACGCCGGTAGCCTTGTTCGCCATTTCGCGCGAACGCGTGGTCACCATGTGGAGCCCGGCGTTCGAAGACCTTACCGGCTTGAACGCGGCCCAGACCCTGTCCCGCCCGTTCGCCCTGCCGTCGCAGCCCGATACCTGGAAACTGCTGACCCTCATCGCGCCCGCCCTGGACGGCACGGCGGTGCGCGGCCTGCCCTTCAGCATCGAGGCCAAGGGCGAAAAGCGCGAGCTGCTGGTCTCGGCCAGCCCGCTCAGCGGATCGCCGCCCTCGGGTTGCGTGGTCGCGCTCTCCGACGTGACCCACCTCGCGCATGCGCAGGCGGAACTGAGCCGGTCCGAGAGCCAGCTGCGGGAACTGTCGCGCCATACCGAGCGCGTGCGCGAAAACGAACGCGCGGAACTGGCGCGCGAGATCCACGACGACCTGGGCGCGCTGGTCACCCGCATAAGGGCCGACCTGGCGCTGGCCCGGCGCCGGTCGCGCGAGAAGGAAACCGCGCAACTGCTCGACGAGGCCGAGCAAATGGTGGCCTCGCTGGGAGAAGCCATTTCCCGCATCGCCCGTGCCATGCGCCCGCCGGTCCTGGACTTCGGCATCGTCGCGGCCATCGAATGGCAGGCCCGTGATTTCGCCCAGCACACGGGCATCGCGGTCAACGTGCACACCAACCAGGACGACCTCGCCCTGGAACTGGAACCCTCCATCGCGATCTTTCGCATCTTCCAGGAAGCCTTGACCAACGTGTTCAAGCACGCGCAAGCCACGCGCGTCGACGTCGACCTCTTCGCCGACGAAAGCACGCTGAGCCTGGAAGTCCGCGACAACGGCATCGGCCTGTCGTCCGACGCCCTGCGCAAGCGCACCTCCTTCGGCCTGCGCGGCATGATGGAACGCGTCCACGGGCTGGGCGGCTGGATGGACATCAGCGGATCGCCAAAGACGGGCACGCCGCCCTTCCGAGGCACTACACTTATGATCTCCATCCCGCTGAATCCCCAGGAAACACCCATGACTTCACACGGTGGGAAATTTCCCCATCACGAGCCGGAGGATCTGGAATGATCCGCCTGGTGCTCGCCGACGACCACGCGATCGTGCGCTCCGGACTGCGCCAGATCGCGCAAGCCGAGGAAGGCATCTCGGTGGTAGGCGAAGCGGCCGACTGCGGCGACCTGCTCGACGTGCTGCGCAAGACCGAGGCGGACGTCGTGCTGATGGACATCTCCATGCCCGGCAAGAGCGGCCTCGAAGGCCTCAAGCAAGTGCGCGAGCGTTGGCCGAAGATCGCCGTGCTGATGCTCAGCATGTACCCCGAAGACCAATACGCCGTTCGCAGCGTCAAGGCCGGCGCCGCCGGCTATCTGCACAAGAACTCGCCGCCGGAAACCGTCATCGAAGCCATACGGACCGTCGCCCGCGGCAAGAAATACATCACGCCCGAACTCGCCGAGCAACTCGCCAGCCACCTCAGCCAGGGCGACGAACGCCCGCCGCACGAACTCCTGTCCGACCGCGAATACCAGACCATGGTCATGATCGCCTCGGGCCGCACCCTTACCCAGATCGCCGAGGAAGTCTCCCTCTCGCCCAAGACCGTCTCGGTCTATCGCGCCCGGCTGCTGGAAAAGATGAAGCTCAAGAACAACGCGGAGCTTACGCACTACGCGTTGAAGCATAAGTTGGTGGAGTAGACGCCCCCCTACGCGCTTACGCGCCCCCCAGGGGGCGATGCGAGCGGACCGGCGGAGCCGGATCCGCCGCATCCTGGGTAACGCTAGCCGTGCAACGCAATCGTTCCGATGGCTTCGCGGCCTCCATCGGCGTAGGCCAGGTCCGTGAACGTCAGGGCGCGCGCCATTGCGATTCCCCGTCCGTGCATGTCGAACGCACGATCCGGCGAGATTTCCAGGTACGTTCGCCAATCAAAACCATTGCCCTGGTCCCGGACGCGGAAACGAACAAGGCCCGCCTCGCGCTCGAACGTGACGCTTGCCACCCGTTCCCGGTAAGGCAGCAACGACAGCCGCCGCTCGATCTCCGCCGCCCAGCGGCCCTCCATGCTCAGGCGCCCTTTCTCCGTGAACCCGATCTCCAGATTGCCATGCTCGACGGCATTGACCATCAGCTCGGCCAGGCCGATCACCGCCACTTCCGGCGCGGGACAGAGCTTGGCGAGGAAAAAGGCGAGCTGGCGCGCCTCGGTGAGCGAGACGAACTCGAATCTCGCCTGCCGCATGTGGGCAAACACGTCGTGCACGTCGGACAGCCGCCGGCGCAGGCCCTTCTGCCTGGCGCGGAATTCGATGGCTGCGCTGACCACGGCGATCAGCATGTCGTGCTCGTACGGCTTGGTCAGGTAGTAATAGGCGCCCCGGTGAATGCCTTCCAGCACGTCGTCGGGATGCGAAGCCGCCGTTTGCATGATCACCGGGATCTCCGCAAACCGGCGGTCCCCCCGTATGCGGGAAAGCAGCTCGATGCCGTCGATCCCCGGCATCATGCGGTCGAGCACGATCAGGTCGTAGTCGACGCCGGCGTTCTGCAGCACGTCCCAGGCCTGGATGCCGTCCTGCACGCACCGCAAGCGGTAGCGCGGATCGGACAAATGCTCGGAAATGATCTCGAGGTTCAGCGGTTCGTCGTCGACGACGAGGATATTGAACGGTTCCTGCGACATGGGCATCCGGTGAAAGCGGGGAAATTCGCTGGCAGCCCTTCGCGTCATCCGCCACGGCGGATGACGGCGTCTACAGGAAGTTGAATATCGACAACCGGGCGATCTGCGTATACGTCTGCTGCGCAGCCTGCACAGTGTAAGTGCGTTTGGCCAATTCGCCGGTCAGTTCGGTCATCGTTTCCAGATCGGACCCGACCACGCGCGAAATCTCGCCGGTGACCTGGTCGCTGCGCGCCTCTCCGGCGGTCGTGGCCGATTCGATCTCGTTCAGCCGGCTGCCGACGGACGATCGGGCCTCGAGCAAGCGGTTCAGGGCCGAATTCAGGTTGAGGTTGACTTCATAGAGCGCATTGGCCCGCGCCGTGGACTCGGTCTCGGAAGCCGGCAGGCTCAGGGCGGCGATCGCCTGGTCCAGCGTATCGAACACGCTTTGCGACTCCGCCGGCCCGAACCTCAGCCTGTCGCCCTCGGCCGGGCTGCCGCTGAAGCCGACCTGCACGCCGGCAATCTCGACCACCTGGCCGTCTCCCAGCGTACCGGTGCCGACTTCGGCGCCGTCCCTGTCGGTCACGGTATAGGCGCCGTCGGCGCCGAACTCGATCGTGTAAGGGCCGAAGGCGGCCGCCGCATTCCAGGCCTGCCGGTCGGTGATGACGCCGGAAGTCAGCGCAGCGCTGCCGGTATTGGCGCCGTCGGCGCTGACCACGAGCCCATTCTGGCCCGTGGGAATATCGCCGAACAGATAATTGCCGGTAAAGCTGACGTCGATGACCCGGTTCGGCCCGATCTGGCTCTGGCGCACGCCGGCGTCACCCTGGTAGACGACGCCGGACGCATTGCGCACGAACGGCTGGTTGTCGCGCTTGTAGCCGGCAAAGATGTAGTTGCCGTTCTCGTCCCTGGTATTGGCCACGCTCATCAACTGGTCGCGCAGGCTCTTCAGATCCGCCAGGATCGATTGGCGGTTCTCTTCGTTCAACGCGCCGCCGCCCGCTTGCACGACGCGGGCCAGGGCCGCCTGCACCGTGTTGCCGGCCTCCACCAGGTAGTTCTCGGTGGCCTCCAGCGTGCTCTTCGCGTCCGACTGGTTCCTGAGCATTTGCTCGTTGGCCTTGAGCGTCGCATCCAGCGCGACCTCGCGGCTGGACGCGACCGGGTCGTCGGCGGGACTCAGCAGCTTGCGCTGCGCGGACAACTGCTGCGAAACCTGCAACAGCGCGCCCTGCTGGCTGTTGATGGCCCGGATGCTGTTGTCGTAGAACTGGTTGGTGCTGACTCTCATGGCGATTCGGAATCCGTGGTCGGTCTTGGCGGGCGGCCCGGCGCGGCCGCGGGCGTTAATGGATGGCGGCCAGCAACTGGTCGAACAGCTCGGAAGACATGCCGAGCACCTTGCCGGCGGCCGCATAGGCCTGCTGGTAACGCAACAGATTGGCCCCTTCCTCGTCGAGGTTGACGCCCGAGAGCGACTGTTCGGCAGCGACGGCCTGGTCATAGGCCGTCTGCTGGGCCGCCTTGCTCACGTTGAGCGACGCCGCCCGCGTCCCGACCTGGGAAATGAGCGCGGCGTACGAATCAGTCAGGGTGCTGCCACCGGCGATCTTGGTGCTCCCCAGGCCAGCCAGCGCAAGCGCGTTGCGGTTGTCGCCCGACGGATCGCCTGGATCGGCCTTGACCGTGATGGTGTCGCCCGCGGCGGGCGTGCCGGCGAGATCGAAGGCCCAGCCGTTGTACGAAATCGTTTGCTGCGGCGGCTGCAGCGTGCCGGACGACAGCACGGTGCCGTCGTCGGCCAGCAGGTCGTACCCGGAGGCGGAGGTAAAGCGCACCGTGACCGACGCACCGTAGTCGGCGCTGGCCGACTCCACCGACCGCAGCCGCGACGCCACGGCCGTACCGGTATTGGCGGCCGCCGCATCCAGACGCATGGGTGCGGCGGCCGCCAGCTTGCCGAGGTCGCCGAGCAGGACCTCCATGCCGGCGGCGGCTTGGCTCGCGACGTTGACGGTGAAGGTATCGCCGTCGTCCAGGTCGCCACCGGCCATGCCGATGGTCAGGCCATCCACGTTCTGCGGCAGCGACGTGAAGGGGCCGAACTCGGTGCCGTCGTCGAGCCGGGTCACGACGTACTCCGTTCCGACCCGGGTCAGTTGGTAATCGCTGCCGGTCAGGGAGCGCGTATCCGCGATGCTCGCCGTCACCTGCGCATCGCCCGTATTGCCGCGGGTACCGAGCACGACCGGATTGCCGATCTTGAACAGCGCCTGGCCGGGCTGGCCCGAGCGGTCGAGGCCGAATTGCTGCTGCTGGTTGTAGGCGGACGCCATCGCGATCGCCAGCTTGCCAAGCTCGGCCTGGGCCTGGGCCAGCTCGTTGTCGCGGAACTGCAAGAGCGCGCCAAGCTGGCCACCGTCGACGTCTCCGCGGGTGAGCTGCATGGAATGCCCTCCCACCTTGAGCGACAGGCTGGTGCCCGATGTCGAATAGGGATCCTTCGTGTCGATCTGCAGCTCCGACGCCAGGTGTTCCATGACCAGCGGCTGGCCATTGGTCAGGTAGACGTTGACGCTCGTCCCCTGCGTGCTCGTGGTGATGCCGGTGAGCTTGCCCAGTTCCCGCACCAGCACGTCGCGCTGGTCCAGCAGCCCGTTCGGCGCCTGGCCGTTGCCGGCGGCATAGGCGTCGCTGATCTTGGCGTTGTAGGTGGCGATGCTCTGCACCAGCTGGTTGATCTGCCCCACCGTGGCCGTGGCCTGGTTGCTGATGCCCTGGCCGAGCGCGGACAGGTCTTCGCTGATGGCGCGAAACCGCGCCGCCGTGGATTGCGCCGCCGCCAGCGCGCTCTGGCGCCCTGCGGTTTCATTGGGGTTCTGGCTGAAGCTGCCGATGGCCGTGTACAGCGCGTTCAGGCTCTGGTTGATGCCCGTGTCGACCGAACCCAGCCGGTTGATGAGGCCGCCCATCTGGTCGGCGTACGTGCCGAGATAGCTCAACGCCGATGCCGACTGGCTGGCCTGGCTGGTGAGGAACGCGTTATAGGCGCGCTGCACCGTGGTCACGTCCACCCCCTGGCCGAAGTAGCCGGCCCCGCTGAAGGTGGACATGGCCGACTGCAGGACCGCCTGCTGGCGCGAATAGCCCGGCGTGCCCTGGTTGGAGATGTTGTTGGCGGTCACGGCCAGGCCGGCCTGGGCGGCCCGCAATCCTGTCAGTGCGATATTGGCGATGTTCGTGGTCATGGTCGTGTTCGAGCTGCCTGGGCGCGCGGGCTGGCCGCGCGCGGCTATGTATCACTTAACGGACGTCCGCGCCGAAGCTTGAGCCGGCCGGGACACGCCTGCCCGCCACCGCGGCCCCTAGACGACGATCTGCATGGCACGCCGGATGGTGCTGCCCAGCTTCTCGGCATAGCGGGGATCGGTGGCATAGCCGGCCCGCTGCAGTCCCTGGGCGAACTGTTCGGCGCTGCCGGTCGACTGGAGCACCTTGGCATAGCGCGGGTTCGACGCCAGCAGGCGCGCGTAGTCTTCGAAGGCCTGCTCGTACGACTCGTAGGCCCGGAATTCGGCGGTCACTCGCTCGGCCGCCCCGTTCCGGTATTCGGTCGTGCGCGTCCGCACGGTGCGGCCATTCCAACCCGTGGCCTTGATGCCGAAAAGATTGTGGCTGGGTTCGCCGTTGGCACCGCGGATCTCGCGCCGCCCCCAGCCGGACTCGAGCGCCGCCTGGCCCAGGATGTAGGCGGCGGGAATGCCGGTGGCCGCTTCCGCCCGCTTGGCCGCAGGCAGGAATTTGCCCAGGAATTCGGCCCTGACCTGCTCGGCCGAAGCCGCTGCTGGACGAGACGCTGCGGCCCGCCCTGCCCCGGTAGCGACGGCCGCAGGTGGCGGATAGGCCGCTTTCCCACCGAACTTGCCGTTCTGGATCCGGCGCGCCGGCACCGCCCCGCCCGCCAGAGCCGCCGTATCGGCGCCGCCTATCATGCCGCTCGTGGCCGTGGTCGGCGTGCCCGCGGTGCGGCCCCGCGCCAGGTCCAGCGTGGACATGGACAGCGGCAGCCCGGCCCGGCGCACGGACTCCGGGGATACCGTCTGGCGGGTCAGTTGCTTCTCCAGCATGTCGGCCAGTCCAAGGCCACTGTGCTGGGATACGTTGCCGCGATTCTCCGGCCCTGCGACGCCGGCCAGCTTCTGCGCCAGCTGCTGGTCGAGCATGCCGCGCCAGGTCTGGGAGGCGTGGCTGTTCAGCGCCTGCGCCAGCGAACTGTCGCCCGCCATCGACGACTGTCGCATCTGCGCAAGCAGCATCTGGGCGAACTGCGCTTCGAACTGCCGCGCCGCCTGCCGCGCCGTGCCGGCCTGGTCGCGGCGCGCCTGCTGCTTGAGCGCCTCCAGCGACCGGGCGTCGATGGCCATGCCTCCTGCCCCGGCGGAACGATCGAGTTTGCTCATCAAATGATCTCCAGTTCGGCGGTCAGCGCTCCGGCGGTCTTGAGCGCCTGGAGGATGGAAATCAGGTCCTGGGGGGTCGCGCCGAGCAGATTCAGCGCCTTGACGACGTCGGCCAGTTGCGCTCCGCCATCCAGGTGGACGATCTGGCCGCCGGCCTGCTTGACCTCGATATCGGCCCGCTCGGCCACGACGGTCTGCCCGCCCGAGAACGGTGCCGGCTGGCTGATCACGGGCGTGGCGCTGACCGTCACGCTCAGGTTGCCGTGGGCCACCGCCACCGGCGCCAGGCGCACGCTCTGGTTCATCACGACCGAACCGGTGCGGGCGTTGATGACCACGCGCGCCGGCGCACGGCTGCCAGCCACCTCGAGATCCTCGATCTGCGCCATGAAGGCGACGCGGGCATTGGGCGAAGACGGCGCGCGCAGCTCGATGACCCGGCCGTCGAGCGCGGTCGCCGTGCCGGCCCCGAAACTGCGGTTGATGGCGTCCACCATGGAGCGCGCGGTGGAGAAATCGGCCGTCGTCAGTTCGAGGCGCAGCGCGCCGTCGTCGGAAAATGGCGTCGGCACTTCACGTTCGACCGTGGCGCCGGAGGGGATGCGTCCGGCGCTCAGGTGGTTGATCTGCGCCCGGCTGCCCGCGGCCGAAGCGCCCGCCCCGCCCACCGACACGCTGCCCTGCGCCATCGCATAGACCTGCCCGTCCAGTCCCTTGAGCGGCGTCAGCAGCAACGTGCCGCCACGCAGCGACTTGGCGTTGCCCATGGAGCTCACCGTCACGTCGAGCTGCTGCCCCGGCTGGGAGAACGGCGGCAGCGTCGCGGTCACCATGACCGCCGCCACGTTCTTGAGCTGCAACCGGGTGCCGGGCGGCACGTTGATGCCCAGGTTCGACAGCATGGACATCAGCGACTGGGTGGTGAACGGCGTCTGCGTAGTCTGGTCGCCGGTGCCGTCCAGCCCCACGACCAGGCCGTAACCCACGAGCTGGTTGTTGCGCACGCCCTGGACGTTGGCGAGATCCTTCACGCGCGCGGCGTGCGCCTCGGGGGCAAGTTGCAGCACGGCGCACAACGCCAGCAGGGCCGAGCGGGCCAGCCACGCAAGGGGAGGAAGGCGGCGGATCATCATCTACCCATTCAGAACGGCAGGAACGAGAAGAAGAAGCGCGACAGCCAGCCCACCGTCTGCGCCTCGTCGATCGCGCCCTGGCCCCGGTATTCGATGCGCGCGTCGGCGACCTGGGTGGAGCTGACCGAATTGCCGCCCACGATATGCGCCGGGTTGACCACGCCGGAAAAGCGCACCCGCTCGGTCTCGCGGTTGGTGCCGATCTGCTTTTCGCCCGAGACGCGCAGGTTGCCGTTGGCCAGCACCTCGACCACCGTGACCGTAACCGTGCCGGACAGAATGTTGGAGGCGCCGGTCTCGCCGCGCGCGTTGAAGCGGTTGTCGCTCTCGCCCTCCACGCCCAGGCCCCGCAGGATGCCGGACCCGGGCAGCTTGTTGATGGTGGGCACGCCCACCGACGCCGATGCCGTGCGCTGGGCCGAGGTATTGTTGCGCTGGGTCGAGTTGATGTGCTCTTCGAGCCGCACTACCAGGGTATCGCCCACGTTGCGCGCCCGCACGTCCTCGAACAGCGGCCGGTATCCCGGCGCGGTGCCGAAGATTCCGCCGGTGGGACGGCGGTTGGCGTTGTAGGCGACCGGGTCCAGCGGCCGTGCCGTCGTGGGTTCGGCGATGTCCACCTTGGGCACGGCGCATGCCGCCAGCGCCGAGGCCGCCAGCGCGACGGCGATTCCCCTTGCTGCCCATGCGGCGCAGGTCGTGAGCGCTTCCTTCATGCCTTATCGCCCTCAGAGCTGCGAGATGCGCTGGAGCATCTGGTCCGACGTGGATATGGCGCGCGAATTGATCTCGTAGGCGCGCTGGGTCTGGATCATGCCGACCAGTTCCTCCACCACGTTGACGTTGGAGGCCTCGACGTAGCCCTGGTTGATCAGGCCGGCGCCGTTCAGTCCGGGCACGTTCACGACCGGCACGCCCGAGGCCGCGGTTTCCGCGAACAGGTTCTGCCCCAGCGGCTGCAGGCCCGGCGGATTGATGAAGGTCGCCAGCTGCAGCTGGCCGAGCTGGACCGGCTGGGTCTGTCCTGCCACGGTGGCCGTCACGACGCCGTCCTGGCCGATCGCGACTTCCTTGACTCCTTCAGGCACGACGATGCCCGGATCGATGATGAGACCGTTGTTGGTGACGAGCTGCCCCTGGCTGTCGATCTGGAAGCTTCCGTCGCGCGTGTAGGCCAGCGTGCCGTCGGGCAGCTGGACCTGGAAGAATCCGGCGCCGTTGACGGCGAGATCGAAACTGCTGTCGGTCTGCTGCAAGGCTCCCTGAGAATAGTTGCGCACCGTTGCCACCGGCCGGGACCCGGTGCCCAGCGTCAGGCCCGCCGGCACCTGGTTCTGTTGCGTCGTCTGCGTGCCCGCCGGACGCATGGTCTGGTAGAGCAAGTCCTCGAACACCGCGCGCGAACGCTTGTAGCCATTGGTGCTCACGTTGGCCAGGTTGTTCGAAATCACGTCCAGCTGGGTCTGCTGCGCATCCAGGCCAGTCTTGGCAATCCAGAGCGAACGCATCATGATGCTTGTCCTTTATCGCGGCATCCGCCGCACTGCTACCAAAATCACAAAAACCGACACGCCCAACGGCAACAACCCCATCCAGGATGCGGCGGATCCGGCTTTGCCAGTCCGCCCGCATGGGCGCGCGTAAGCGCGTAGGGGGGCTTAACTCATCGACAGGATCTGCGTGGCCGCACGCTGGTTCTGGTCGCTGTTCTGCATGAGCTGTATCTGCACGTCGTAGTGACGGGCGGCGGCGATCATCTCGACCATCGTGCCCACCGCATTCACGTTGCTGCCTTCCAGCATGCCGCCGGCCACCCTTACGCCTTCGGCCATCGGCGCGATGCCGCCCTGCCGCAGCCGGAACAGGCCGTCGGCGCCGCGCTCGAGCGCCCCGGGCGGCGGGTTTACGAGCTTGAGATTGGCGATCTGGACAGCCTGCACCCGATCGACCTCCGGAATGGACGAGATCGATCCGTCGGTATTGACCTGCACCTTGGTATCGGGCGGAATCGTGATGAACTCGCCGTTGGGGTCCAGCACGGGGCGGCCGGCGGTATCCACCAGCATGCCGTCGGCCGTGGTCTGGAATCCGCCGGCGCGGGTATAGGCCTCCCCCCCGTCCGCCGTGCGGACCGCGAACCAGCCGTCGCCCTGGACCGCCACATCGAGTTCGCGTCCGGTGGCCATCATCGCGCCGGGCGACATGTCGGCCCCGGGCGTCGACTCCACGGCGTACGCGCGCGTGCGCAGCCCGGGCCCGCCCACCACGGGAGCGGTCCGCTGGGCGGCGATCTCGGCCCGGAACCCCGGCGTCAGCGCGTTCGAAAGGTTGTTGGTCTGGATGTCCTGCCGCCGCATCAGCTCGCGGGCGCCGGTGGCGGCGATGTAGAGCGCTCTGTCCATGACTGCCCGCTACCCGTCAGCGCATGTTGACCAGGGTCTGCATCACCGAATCCTGGGTCTTGATGGTTTGTGCGTTGGCCTGGTAGACGCGCTGGGCGGTAATCATGTTGACGAGCTCGCCCGTCAGGTCGACGTTGGCATCCTCCAGCGCGCCCGAAGTCACGGTGCCGAAGTTGCTGGACCCCGGCACGCCGATGCGCGGTCCGCCGGACAGCGTCGTTTCCAGGAAGTTGTTGCCGCCCGCGGCCACCAGTCCCTGCGGATTGACGAAGGACACCAGCACGATCTGGCCTTGCGCACGCGACTGCTGATTGGAGTAGTTCGCCTTGAGGATGCCGTTCTCGTCGATGGTGAAGCTGGTGAGGCGGCCCGAGGTATAGCCGTCCTGCCGCTGCAGCTCGTTGCTGAACGCCTGGCCGGTCTGCGAGGTGGCCGCCACGTTGTAGCGGATGTTCAGTCCATTGGCGCCGGTGCCCAGCGTCGCGGCGTCGACCGCGATGTCGAACACGCCGTTGTTCGAGGCGTCGAGGTCGATCTTGCCGGCGGCGTCGAACACCAGCGGGAAGCCCTCGGGCGTCCCGTCGCCGTTGGCGTCGGGATTGGTGACCGTGCCGTTGAGCGCCGTGTAGACCTCCCATTGCCCGGGGCCCCGCTTCACGTAGAACGTGGACAGCGTATGGGTATTGCCCAGGGAATCGTAGACCGCGATGGAGGTGGCGTGGGTATAGGTGGAGGAATCGTCCGGGTCGAATGGCTTGACGGCGGGATCGATCGCGTCCGAGCGCGAATCGAGCACCGCGCCCTGGGTCACCTCGGAAGTGCCGCGAGCCTCGATGGAACTGACCGTCAGTCTCAGCGGCTGGGGCTGGGCGGTGTTGATGTTGCCGTTGGCATCGGCCACGTATCCGGTCAGGCGCAGGCCGTTGGCGTTGACCACGTAGCCGTTGGCGTCCAAGTGGAACTGGCCGTTTCGCGAATAGACGACGGACCCGTTGTTGTCCATCCGGAAAAAGCCCTCGCCCGAGATCGCGACATCGAAGGGGTTGGAGGTGACGGAAATCGCCCCTTGCGTGAACATCTGGGTGACGGAATTGAGCTTGGTTCCGATGCCGATGTTGTTGGAGAACGTGCCGAGCACCGTCGACGCGTAGACGTCCGCGAATTCGGCGCGCGACGCCTTGAAGCCCACGGTGTTGGCGTTGGCAACGTTGTTGCCGATCACGTCGAGGTTCTTGCCTGCGGCGTTCAGGCCGCTCAATGCCTGCTGGAAGCTCATCGCATGGTTCCTTGTCTGACTCTGTATCCGGGAAATCGGGCGTGGGCAGGGTCCGCGGCTACCAGACCTGGTAGACGTCGGACAGATTGACGATGTTGCCCTTGGCGTCGACGACGGTGGTCGAACCCGACGACGGGCGTACCGAAGTAATCTGGGACACGGTGAGGGGCGGCGCCGCGCCGACCTCCGTACCCTGGCCGACCTGGACCTCGAACTTGTATTCGCCGTCGGGCAGGGTGTTGCCCTTGCCGTCCTTGCCATCCCAGGCAAAGGCATGCACGCCGGCCTCGACGTCGTCGAGCTTGCGGCGCGCGACCTCGACGCCGTCGGCATTCTTGACGACGAGCTCGGCGCTCTCGACCGGGATGCTGAGCACGTAGCCGCCCTCGGCCTTGCCCTCGGCCAGCGTGAGCCCGTCGCCCGACAGCATGACCTTGCGGCCGATCAGCGAAGCGGCCTGGGTGGCCTGCAGGCTGCCCATGCTGTAGCCCAGCCACTGCATGGTGGTATTGAGCTGACTGATGCCGGTGACCGAGCTGATCTGGGCGAGCTGCGAAGTCAGCTCGGCGTTGTCGAGCGGATTGAGCGGATCCTGGTTGCGCATCTGCGCGGTCAGCATGGTAAGAAAGCGGTTCGACAGCTCCTCGGCGGAAGCCGCGCCGAGCGAGTTGGCGGACGCATTCGTACCGGTGCTGCCGTTGACGTTGGAGACGGCCATGGCGATTCCTTAGCTGCCGAGAGTCAGGGTTTTCTGCATCAAGGTCTTGGCCGTGTTCATGACCTCGACATTGGTCTGGTAGGCCCGCGAGGCGGCGATCATGTCGACCATCTCGTCCACCACTTCGACGTTGGGCATGCTGATATAGCCCTCGGCGTCGGCCATGGGGTGCCGGGGATCGTAGATGCGCTTGGGCGGCGACGGATCGGTCACGACCTCCCTTACGCGCACGCCGCTGCCGCCGTCGGCTGCGCCCGGCACGAGGTAGGACTCGAATACCACCTTGCGGGCCCGGTAGACCTCCCCGTCGGGACCGCTGACGCTTTCGGCATTGGCGAGATTGCTCGCCACGGCGTTCAGGCGCTGGCTATTCGCGGTGAGCGCCGAGCCGGCGATCTCGAATGCCTTGTTCATGGACATGGTGTTGCAGCCTCGCTCAATTGTTCTGGATCGCGCGCTGGAGCGTCTGGATCTGCCCGTTCAGCATCCGCAGGGCCGCGTCGTAGCGCAGCGCGTTGTCGGCGAAGCGGGTCCGCTCCAGGTCGGGATCCACGGTGTTGCCGTCGATGGATGCCTGGGTGGGCGTGCGGTACCGGAGCGCCACCGGAAGGCCGGCCGCGGCTTCGCCCCGAAGGTGGCGGGCATCGGTGGTGGCCAGGCGCAGCGGCGCGAGCGCGGCGTCCGGTTCCGGGGTTCCGGTGGCCGCGCGCAACGCGGCGCCGAAATCGAAATCCCGCGCCTTGTAGTTGGGCGTCTCGGCATTGGCCAGGTTGGACGCCAGCACCTCCTGGCGCTGGGCGCGCAACGTCAGGGCTTGCGCATTGAACATCAGTTCGTCGCCTATGCGGCTGATCACGTGACCTCCTGTACTCGCGTGCGGCGGTGGGCCTTTTCGCAGGCCTAGCCATTATTCGCATTCCCTGCCACGAGGAAAGGCGGAGTAAGGCCTCTTTTTCATCCTTGTTTTCACCTTCCTCGCCACGGGTGCGCGATAGAGTGTCGCCTCACCTCCAACCTCGGAAACAGGCATATGAAACGGTCCGGTTGCGCCGCCTCCGCGGCCCTCGTGCTGGCCTCGATCGGCCCTGTTCCGCTGTGGGCGGCGCCCACGGCGGCGCCGTCCAGGAGCGCCCAAGCCGAGGCCGCCCCGACGGCGCCCCTGGAACGGCCCTCCGCGGCCGATCTGCTCGAACGCGGCCGCCAGCTTCTCGAAGCGCGCGCCGCCGCCACCGCCGCCGCGCTGGGCGGCCGCATCGACGTCCACGTGGCCGACCAGGCGGCCGAGCGCCTGGCCCAGGTCCCCTGCTCGCCGCAGGTCTTCCTGCCTGCCGGCGGCCGGCCGACGGGCAAGACCTCGATCGGCCTGCGCTGCACACACCAGCCTTGGCAGGTCCGCATCCCGGCCGAGGTCGCGCTGCTCGTGCCGGTGCCCGTGCCTAGCCGGCCGCTGCCCGCCGGAACGGTATTGCGGGAAAGCGACTGGTCATTGTCGGAGGTGAACGTGGCGGCCTGGCCGCGCGGCGTCACGACCGATCCACGCCAGCTCGAGGGCGCCACCACGACCCGTCCGCTCAAGGCCGGCGAACCCATTCCGCCCCAGGCCGTGCAATCGCGATCGCACCTGGGGCCCGGCGATCCGGTGCAAGTCGTCCTGAGCGGCGCCGGCTTCACCATCAAGGCCACCGGCAAGATGCTGCACCAGGCCAGCCCCGGGCAGCCGGCGCGCGTGCAGCTCGACTCCGGCCGCACCGTGGCGGGCATCCTGCGCGAAGACCGCGAGATCGAGGTCAACCTCTAGGGCCTGCTCACCCGGCGTTTACATCCTGTAGCGCCTCCCGGTACCGCGCGGGAGGGCGAATGCTAAAGTTCGACGCGCATACGCCGATAATTGGCTCATCTGCCAAGGTCCGGCGCACGCCCGTCCGCAACGGCAACCAGATGGAACAGCATCGTGAAAATCACGCAAAAGGGTCCTGACTCGATCAAGGTTTCCCGCCCCGCCGCGGGCACGGAAGCCCGTCCCGCGACGCCGGCCCCGCCTGCCGCCGGTGGAACGGAACCCAACCCGGTCCAGCTTTCCCCGCTGGCCACCAGCCAGCTCAGCGCGGGCGAGGCCCCCTTCAATGCCGAGAACGTCGAGCGCATCAAGCAGGCGATACGCAACGGCGAGTTCACCGTGAACGCCGAAGTGGTGGCCGATCGGCTCCTTGAAATCGAACGCGGGCTGGCGCGCCGGGCATGACGCTGGAAGAATTCTCCGTGGTGGTAGACCGCTGCGCCTCGGCCGGCCGGACGCTCGCCGAGGCGGTTGCGGGCACCGATACGAATCGCATCGACGACGCCACCCAGGCGCTGAGCCTGCGCGTGCTCGACGTCCAGCGGGCCTTGCCCCACGCGCTGCCCGCCTTGCAAGCGGCCGCGCCCGATGTCCGCAAGGCATGGCTGGCGCGGTTGACGGCTGCCGTCCAGCCGCTCAAGGTCGGCGCGGAACTCTCGACACTCAACACCGCATCCGCGTCGGCGCGGCTGGCCGCGTTGGCGCGCGTCAGCGGGGCCGACCTGTCCTACTCGAATACCGGGCAGCTCTCCCGCTGACCGCCCCTGCCGCTAGCGGCCCCATTCCTTCAAGCGCGTGCGCAGGCGCGACACGGCCTGCGAATGGAGCTGGCAGATCCGCGACTCGGTCACGCCCAGCACCGCCGCGATTTCCTTGAAGTTCATCTCTTGCTCGTAGTACATGCCCATGACGAGCTTCTCGCGTTCGGGCAGGCGCTCGATGCCGTTGACGACAGCCTCGCGAAAGCGCCGATCGGACAGCCGCAGGTGCGGATCGCCGGCATTGTCCACGGGCACGTGGCGATCGAGGTAGTCGTCCGACTCTTCGCCGCCGTCCAGGTCTTCGTAGTAGAACAGCTGCACGCCGCGCGCCTCGGCCAGCATCTGCTGGTAGTCGGCCAGGCTCACCTCCAGCGCGGCCGCCATTTCGGCATCCGTGGGCACCCGCCCCAGCTTGTGCTCGCAGCGTTGCATGGCCGATTCGATCTTGCGCTGGACCTGGCGCACGCTGCGCGGCAACCAGTCGCCGCGGCGCAGTTCGTCCAGCATGGCACCACGTATGCGCTGCGTCGCATAGGTCTCGAACTGCGCGCCCAGGCCCTCCTCGAAACGGCCGAGGGCGTCGAGCAGGCCGAGCATGCCGGCCTGCATCAGGTCCTCGATCTGCACGCTGGCGGGCAGCCGCGCCACCATGTGGTGGGCCATGCGGCGCACCATCGGCATGTACTGCTCGATATTCATCTCGCGCGCCAGCGTTCCTTCACGCGTATACATTCGCTTCTCGCCGGAAAAAATCATGGGTGGGAACGAATTTCTCCATGGATCAGGCCTCGGCCGATTGCGGCGGTACGGATTCCGTCCACGACGCGGCGGGGGCCGCGCTCGCCCATTCCAGCTCTTCGGCTTCGAGCGCGAACACCGGGGCATTGCGCGCCCGCAGCGCTCGGTGGACCAGGAGGCGCGCGTTGGCCGCGTGGATGTCCTCGGGCACGCGCTGTCCGTTGGTCATGTAATGCACCGGCAAGCGATGGCGGATGGCCGCATCCAGCACCCCGCCCAGGCGCACGGCCTCGTCCAGCTTGGACACGATCATGCCCGCCAGTCCGCCGGCCGAATAGGCGCGTACGATGTCCTCCGCCTGTTCCGCATGCGAGCCGCCCGGCACCACCAGCAGGCGCTGCACGCCTTCGGCGGCGATGGCTTGCAGGTGCTGCGCCATCTGCGTATCGCGCTGGCTCACGCCGGCGGTATCGATCAGGACGAGGCGGCGGTCGGCCATGCTGGCCAGCAACACTTCGAGATCGCTGCCTCCCCGCGCGGCGTAGACTTCCACGCCGAGAATGCGTCCGAAGGTATGCAACTGGTCCACGGCGCCGATACGGTTCTGGTCGGTCGAGATCAGGCCCAGCGCGCCGGCGCCGTACTTGACCACGCAATGAGCGGCGATCTTGGCGGTCGTGGTGGTCTTGCCCACGCCGGTCGGCCCGACGATGGCATAGCGCCCGCCCCGCTCGACGATACTGGCGTCAGCATCGACGCAGGCGAGATTGCGCACCAGGACCTCGGCCAGCCAGCGCTCGCCCTGGTCGTCCGCTTGCGAAGCGGGCAGGCGCGAGGTCACGGTGCGCGCCAGTTCGGGAGTGAAACCGCAATCGACCATGCGCCGCCACAGCTCGCGGCGCAACGGATGGCGCTGCGTGCTGTCGCGCCACGCCATGGCGTCCATCTGGTGAGCCAGCCAATCGCGCATCGAACGCATCTCGCTGACGATGGGCTCGGATACGCGGCTGACCAGCTCGGCGCGGTCGCGCTCGTCGAGGCGAGCCGGCGCCGCGGGTTGCTGCGCCGCCGGCCGTCCGGGCCGCGACGGCGGCATGCCCCGCCGGGGCGGCCGCTTCTCGGCACCGTGACGCACCAGCCCGAGCCGCAGCACCGGTTTGCCAGCCTCGCCGTCGGCCGCCGCGACGGCCATGGCGTGGGCAGGATCGGCAAAGTCGCCGCCCGAGCGCACGAGATGGGAGATCTGTCCCTCCTGCAGGCGCGGCCATCGGGCGAGCGGAAGGTCGCCCTGCTCCGGCGGCTGGGGAGGCTCCGCCGGTCGTGCGGCCGCTTCGTCGTGCCGGGCCAGCACCCGGGCCGCGGGAGACAGGCGCACGGACTCGTCCTCCATGTCGTCCCAGAGCGCCGGGGCGGATGGCGGCGCCGACGCGGCTGGCTCCATGGCGGGGGTGGAATCGGCCACCGCCGCATCCCCTGGCGTTTCGTCGGCGAGCGGCATGTCCTGCGCCCGGATGCCGACCACTTCCACGCCGGCCGGCGTGCGGCGGGTGGAGACGATCATGGCGTCGGCCCCCAGCGCTTCGCGCATCATGCGCAAGCAATCCCGCGTGGAGGCAGCGATGAATTTGCGGAACTTCATGGGGGGGATACCTGCAGGCTAATGAAAGGAGACATGCTCAACGCCCTCCCAGCGTCAGCGCGACGCGGATGAGACGGGATTCGGGGATTTCGGAATGGGCCAGCACCTTCAGGCGCGGCACGGAACGGCGGAAAAAGCGAGCCAGCGCCAGCCTCAATCGATCCGGCACCAGCAGGGCGGCCGGCTTGCCCACCGCATCCATCTTCTCGACCGCCGCGGCCGCCTCGCTCAGCAGGCGCTCGGCCAGGCCGGGTTCGATCGCGCCGATCTCGCCGGCCTTCGTGCTGATGGTCTGCAGGATGCGCTCGAGCTCCGGATCCAGCGCCAGCACGTCGACCTCGCCATTGGCGCCGAAGATGCCCTGGGTAATGGCGCGCCCCAGGGCGACCCGCACGGCGCCGACCAGCTCCACCGGGTCCTGGGTGTGGACGGCATGCTCGGACAAGGTCTCGACGATGGTGCCGAAGTCGCGGATATGGACGCCCTCGTCGAGCAGCGATTGAAGGACACGCTGCAGGGTCGCCATCGAAAGCAGCTTGGGCACGAGATCTTCGAGCAGCTTGGGCGTGCTGCGCGAGAAGTGGTCGCACAGCGCCTGCAGCTCGGCGCGCCCCAGCAGGTCGGCTGCATGGTTGTGCAGCAAGTGCGAGAGATGGGTGGCGATCACCGTGCCGATGTCGACCACCGTATAGCCGGCGGCCTGCGCCGCTTCGCGGGTCGAGGCCTCGATCCACATCGCCGGCAGCCCGAAGGCGGGATCGCGCGTCGGCGTTCCCGGCACCTCCCGGGTCACGCGGCCGGGATTGATGGCGAGGAAACCGCCGGTCTGCACCTCGCCCTCGCCGATGGCCACGCCCTTGAGCGTGATGCGGTAGCCCCCCGGACGCAGCTCCAGGTTGTCGCGGATATGCACGGCGGCGGGCAGGAAGCCGACGTCTTGCGCGAACTTCTTGCGCAAGGCCTTGATGCGCTTGAGCAGGTCGCCCTCGCCCGTCTTGTCCACCAGCGGAATCAGCCGGTAGCCGACCTCCAGCCCCACGGTGTCGACCTGGGTGACGTCGTCCCAGCTCGCCTCTTGCGACTCCACAGGCTCCGCCGGGACGGCGGCTGTGGCCGCCTTGTCGGCTTCCAGCTTGCGCCGGCGCGCCAGGTGCCAGGACAGCCCGCCCAGGGAAAGCGCCAGCGCGAGGAACGCGAGATTGGGCATGCCCGGCACCAGCCCCAACATGCCGACGATGGCCGCCGACAAGGCCACTGCCTGCGGAGTGCCGAGCAGCTGCTTGCCGACCTCGGTGCCGATGTCCTCGCCCTCGCCTACGCGCGAGACGATGAGGCCCGCGGCGATGGACACCAGCAGCGCCGGCACCTGCGCCACCAAACCGTCGCCGATGGACAGCAGGACGTAGGCGCGTCCCGCCTCGGAAAAACTGAGCCCATGCTGTCCCACGCCGATCAGCAGGCCGCCGATGATGTTGACGAAGAGGATCAGGATGCCGGCGATGGCGTCCCCCCGCACGAACTTGGAAGCGCCGTCCATCGCGCCGTAGAAATCGGCCTCCTGCGCGACCTCGGCGCGACGCTTGCGCGCGCTGGCTTCGTCGATCAGGCCTGCGTTCAGGTCGGCGTCGATGGCCATTTGCTTGCCGGGCATGGCGTCGAGGGTGAAGCGGGCCGAGACCTCGGCGATCCGCCCCGCGCCCTTGGTGACCACGACGAAGTTGATGATGACCAGCACCAGGAACACGACCACGCCCACGGCGAAATTGCCGCCCACGAGGAACTGGCCGAAGGCTTCGATGACCTTGCCGGCCGCATCCGGACCGGTATGCCCGTGCAGCAGCACGACGCGCGTCGAAGCCACGTTGAGCGACAGCCGCAGCAGGGTCGTCACCAGGATCACGCTGGGAAAGACGGCGAAATCCAGTGGCCGCTTGGTGTAGGTGGACACCATCAGCACCAGCAGCGAGATGGCGATGTTGAAAGTGAACAGGAGGTCCAGCACCAGCGGCGGCAAGGGCAGCAGCATCATGCCCAGCACCAGCAGGATGAAGGCCGGCATGCCCAGCTCGCGCAATTGCGACGAGTTGAACTCCAGCCCGCCCAGCTTCAGGCTGCGCCCGGTCATGCGCGGCCTCCTCGCCGCAGCGGGGCGTCATCGAGCGGATCCCAGCCGGCCGGAACCTCGACAGGCTTGAGTTCGGGCGGCGGGCCGGATACATGGTCCCGCAGCTGATAGACATAGGCCAGCACCTGCGCCACCGCCCGGTACAGCGCCACCGGGACCTCCTGGTCGATCTCGGCGTGCCGGTACAGCGCGCGCGCCAGCTTGGGGCTTTCCAGCACGGTAACCCTGTGCTGCCCGGCGAGCTCCCGAATCCTGGCGGCCACGGCATCCGTGCCCTTGGCGACCACGCGCGGCGCACTCATTTTCCCTTCGTCGTACTTCAGCGCCACCGCGTAATGGGTGGGGTTGGTCACCACCACGTCGGCGGTGGGCACCGCCTGCATCATGCGCGAGCGGGCTCGGTCCCGCTGCAACTGGCGGATGCGCCCCTTCACGTGCGGGTCGCCCTCGGTTTCCTTGTTCTCCTGCTTGGCTTCCTCGAACGTCATGCGCAGGTTCTTGTGATGATTCCACCACTGCAGCGGCACATCCGCGGCGGCGATGACGAACAACGCGCCGGCCAGCACCAGCGCATGGTTCGACAGCATGTCGCCGAGCTCGGCCAGGGCCTGCGGCGGCGACGGCAGCACCAGGGCCAGCCAGGCCTGGGCGCCATGCCAGACCAGCATTGCGGCCACGCCGCCCAGCACCACGACCTTGAGCAAGGACTTGCCCAGTTCTCCCAAGCCGGCGAGCGAGAAAATCCGGCCGAAGCCCTTCAGGGGAGAAAGCCGGCTGAAATCCGGCCCCAGCGCCTTGCCGGACAGCACCAGGCCGCCCAATCCCAACGACCCGAGGATGCCCGCGGCCATGCCGGCCGCGAGGATGGGGGAAATCGCGAGCAAGGCGTCGCCCAGCGCTTCGTTCAGGGATTTGAGCAGCGTGGCGTCGTCGCGGGTAACGGCGGCAGTGCTGGCCGCCGCTGCGAACGAGGCCCGTATCCAGCTCATGGCGCGGTCGGCAATGCCGGCGCCCGCGATGACCAGCGCCGCCACGCAGGCAAAGGTCGCCATGGCCCCCGACAGGTCGCGCGAACGCGCGACGCGCCCTTCCTCGCGCGCCTGGTCCAGCCGCCGCTGGGAGGGCGCCAGGGTTTTTTCCTGGCCGCTTTCCTGATTATCTGACACGGTATTCCGGGGTATCGACGAACGCCGGGGCGATAACCGCTCCCGGGCCGATGCCATGGACGTGCAGGCGAGCGCAAGCCGCCCCCGCCACGTCGGCGTATGGATTATTTGCGAAAGCGGCGCGCCTCAAAGCGTCGAACAGAGGCGGGAAAAGGAGTTAATCCCCCCTACGCGCAAGGGAAGCCCACCCCCTAGCGGCCTTCGGCCGCTCCCCCTCAAGGGGGCGGCGCTGGCGGACCGGCAAAGCCGGATCCGCGGCGCCCTGGGTCTAGTACCGTTTTCTCCAATTGCCACATCGTTGCTGCCGCTGGCAGCCAGCGAAGCATAGGCGCCACATTCCAAGAAAGCGGTACTAGACCCAGGATGCGGTGGATCCGGCTCCGCCGGTCCACCCGCATCGCCCCCTTGAGGGGGACGCGCGGCAGCGCGGAGGGGGTGAGCTTAAAAGATGCCCTCGAGCAGCTGCTTCATCTCCAGAACCAGCACCAGCGTGCCGTCGCCCGACAGCGTGGCGCCGGCCACGCCTCGGGGGTGGATGCCCTCCAGCGGCTTGATCATGACCTCGTCCTGGCCGATGAAGCCGTCCACGCCCAGCACGAGCTGGCGATCGCCATGGGCCAGCACGACCGCCAGCGACGGCGGTTCCTGGCGCTCGCGGCCGAGCAACGTGGCCAGGTCGATGACCGGCAGGATCTCGCCGCGTATGGTGAGCGCCTGGTTGTTGCCGACGCTGTGCATCTCTTCCTGGCGCAGCGGGATGATTTCGCGCACCACGGACAGCGGGATCGCATAGGGCTGGTCCACCAGCTTGAGCATCAGCACGGGCAGGATGGCCAGGGTCAGCGGCAGCGAGATCACGATGTGCGAGCCCATGCCTGGGGAGGACTGGATGTCGATCTGCCCCTTGAGCTTCTCGATGTTGGTCTTGACCACGTCCATGCCCACGCCGCGCCCGGAAAGGTCGCTCACCTCGCTGCGGGTGGAGAAACCCGGCAGGAAGATGAGCTGCAGGCAGTGCGCGTGATCCAGCACCGCGGCTTCCTCGGCGCTGATGACGCCTTTCTCGATCGCCTTGCGCCGTATGACTTCGGGATCCATGCCTCGGCCGTCGTCGGAGACTTCGACCACGATGGAATCCCCCGTCTGGCGCGCCGACAGGTGCACGGTGCCGCGTGCGGGCTTGCCCACCGAGCGGCGTTCGACCATGGTCTCGATGCCGTGATCCACCGCGTTGCGGATCAGGTGCACCAGCGGGTCGTTGAGCTCGTCGAGGATGGTCTTGTCGACTTCGGTCTCGCCGCCGGTGATGATGAGTTCCACGTCCTTGTCGAGCTGGCGCGCCAGGTCCCGGGCCAGCCGCGAGTACTTCTGGAACACGCGGCCGACGGGCTGCATGCGCGCCATCATGACGGCCGACTGCAGGTCGGAGACCAGGGTATCGAGCTGGCTGAAGACGGCATCGAGGGTCTCGGCCGCGGCATCGTCGCGGCGGCTGCCCAGCAGGGCGTCGCGCAGGCAGGACAGGCGGTTCTTGGTCAGGCCGATCTCGCCCGACAGGTTCAGGATCTGGTCGAAGCGCGCGGTGTCCACGCGTATGGTGGCATCCTTGGCCACCACCGCCGGTCCGGCTGGGGGGGCCAGCAGCTCGGGCCGATAAGGCTTCGACGCGGGCGGGACGCCTTCCCGATGCTCTCGTGCCGGGACAGCTTTCGCGGGCGTGCCGGGCGGATCGCCGAATGCCGCGCGGTAGTAGCCCAGCCAATCCGGCTCGGAACCCGGACGCGCCGGGTCCGCCGCGGCACGCGCCTGCGCGGTGACGGCATCGCCCGTTTCGTTGCCCGAGGGGCCGCCCCGCAGCAGGTCCGTATCGAAGGCTTCGCCCTTGGCCGCGGCCTCGAGCGCGCGGAGCAGTCCGGCGGGCGCGGCCTCGGGCATCGCGCCGCGCTCCATTTCCGAGAACATGCGCCGCACCTCGCCCGTTGCCGCCAGGATCACGTCCATGATCTCCGGCGTGATGCGCAGGGACCCGCCGCGCAGCAGGTCGAGCAGGTTCTCGCCGCGATGGCAGAGCTCCACCAGCGGCGTCGCCTCGAGGAAGCCGGCTCCGCCCTTGACGGTGTGGAAGCCGCGGAAGACCTGATTGAGGAGGCCGGCGTCATCGGGCCGCTGCTCCAGCTCCACCAGGCCGATATCGACGTCATCGAGCAGGTCCGAGGCCTCGGTCAGGAAGTCGGCCAGCAGGTCCTGCATGTCGGAAAAGGCAGACACTCGTTGTTCTCGCTCAGAAACCCAGGCTCTCGAGCAGGTCGTCGACCTGCGCCTGGTTGGTCACCACGTCGTCGCGGCTGGACGCGTCGATGACCGGCCCGTTCATCCACTCGCTGTGGGCCGCATTCCGCTTCTCGGGTGGCGTGCTCTCGATCAGCAGCTTGACGAGTTCGTCCTCGAAATCCTGGGCAAGCTTGACGACTTTCTGGATCACCTGGCCGGTCAGGTCGTGGAAATCCTGCGCCATCATGATGTCGGTCAGGAGGGCGTGGGTGGCGCGCGCATCTTCCTGCGTGCGGTGCAGGAAGGCGCTGGTGTCCGCCGCCACCTGCTTGAAGTCGTCCACGCCCAGCTTGCGCTCGTAGAGCTGCTGCCATTGGCCGCTCAGCCGCGCGCCCTCGCGTTCGACGGCCTCCTGGATCTCCTGGCCCTTCTCGACGTTGGACAAGGCGCGCTCGGCCGCCTGCCCGGTCAGCCTGGCGATGTAGTCCAGGCGTTGGCGGGTGTCCGGCAGCGAATGCACGGCCTGCTCCACCTTCTGGTGGTAGCCCAGCTCGCGCAGCGCATCGTGCAGCTGCCGCGTCAGCATGCCGACCCGCTGATAGAACTCGGGCGAATCCTCGCCTTCCCCGCCGGCGGCTGCCGCGGCCGGCGGCGCCGGCGCGATCTCGGCGGCAGGCGTGGCGTCGAGCCGGGCCAGCGTCTCGGAAGAGATCTGGTCGAACAGCGCTTCGAGGTCTTCGGTATCGCCGGTATGGGCCATTACGTGCTCCCGTTCATTTTTTGCACGATCTTGGTCAGCTTCTCTTCCAACGTCGCCTTGGTGAAAGGCTTGACGATGTAGCCATTGGCGCCGATCTGCGCCGCCAGAACGATGTCTTCCTTCTTGGCTTCGGCGGTCACCAGCAGCACCGGCAGCTTCTTCAACTGCTCGTCGGCGCGGATTTCGCGCAGCAGCTCGAAGCCGTTCATGTTGGGCATGTTGATGTCGCTGACCACGAAATTGAACAAGCCGCTGCGCAGCTTGCTGAGCGCGATCTGGCCGTCCTCGGCCTCGTCGGCGTTGTTGTAGCCGAGTTCCTTCAGCAGATTGCGGACGATGCGCCGCATCGTCGAGAAATCGTCGACGATAAGGAACTTCAAATCGTCAGGCTTCATTTGCTCCCTTTCTGGCCTTGATATGGGTGAGTTGAGCGGCGATCATACTAGCCAGTTCCGAGGGGTGGAATTTCGCGACATAGGCATCGACTCCCACCTGCTGTCCGAGCTTCTTGTTCGCGACCGACGACAACGATGAATGCATCACGACCGGGATCTTGCTGAACCGCGGATCGGCCTTGATGTGGCGGGTGAGCACGTAGCCGTCCATTTCCGGCATCTCGGCATCGACCAGGATCAGCCCCAGCATGAGATCGAGCGGCAGCTTCTCGGCTTCGGCGCGCGCCGCGATGCCCTTGAGTTTCTCCCAGGCGTCCGCCCCGTTGGTGGCGTGCTGGTGAGGCAGCCCCATGCGGTCCAGGACTTCCGTGATCTTCTTGCGCGCCAGTGTCGAATCATCGGCGAAGAACACGTTCGCCTTGATGTCGGCATCGACCTGCTGGATCTCGGGCGGGATCTTGTCCTCGCCGATCACCGAGGCCAGGATCTGCTCGACGTCGAGGATGGAAACCAGCTTGCCGTCGGCCAGCTCGGTCAGCGCGGTCATGAACGAGGTATTGTTCGATGGCATGGATTGCGGCGACTTGACCTTGTCCCAGTCGATGCGCACGATGCGATCGACGTCGGCGACCAGGAAAGCCTGGGTATGGCTGGAGAACTCGGTGATAAGCAGCTTGGTCCGGGGCGCGTCGACCTGCATGTTGATCGTCGTGGCCAGGTCGATCACGGGCAGGATGGCGCCGCGCAGCGAGATGATGCCCTCCACCCCCCGCGGCACGTTGGGCGTCTTGGTGATGGGGATGGTTTCACAGACCTCGCGCACCTTGAACACGTTGATGCCGAAGACCTCGCTGCCGCCCAGCGAGAACAGCAGCAGCTCCATCTTGTTGGAGCCCGCCAGCCGCGCCTTCTCGTCCACCATTTCCATCAACCGATTGTCACCGGCACCCATAGCATCCTCCATACCGGCCGGAAGACCCCGGCCCCGTGTTCACTGCGATTCGAGCGCGGACACCCGCAGCGTTGCCCCGCCGTCCAAGGTATCCGGAATGGCGGGTACATCGACATAAACCCCGCCTTTCTTGAGAAATTCTTCGCTGCGCTTGTTCAGCACCACGATGCTGATGCGCCGGTTTTCCGCCGCGCGCACATCGTCGCGGTTGAAAGGCACCGAATCCGACAGCCCGACCACCCGCAAGGCCTTGTGCGGCTGCATGCCGGCGTTGAGCATCTCGCGGCGTGCCGCATTGGCGCGGTCGGCCGACAGTTCCCAGTTGCTGTAGCCGGTATCGCCGCCGGCGTACGGCGCGGAATCGGTATGGCCCGAGATCGAGATCTTGTTCTCCACGCCGTTGAGCACGCGGGCGAGCTCGTCCAGGATGACGCGGCTGTAGTCCTTGAGCACGGTCTTGCCGCTGTCGAACATGGGCCGGTTCTTCTCGTCGACGATCTGGATACGCAGCCCCTCGTCGGTGAAATCCAGCAGGATCTGGTCCTTGAACTGCTTGAGCGTGGGCTGGGTGAAGATCAGGCTTTCCAGCTCGGACTTCAACCCCTCGAGCTTGCGGCGCTCGCGGGCCTCCTGCTCTTCGTCGCTGGCGCGGCGCTGCGGCGTGATGCGCGGGCTCATGTGCTGCCCGCCTGTCAGCACGCTGACCGGGTCTCCGGCCACGCTGCCGGTGGTCACGGCCACCCGCAGCGGCGTCCGGAAGTACTCGGAGATACCTTCCAGATCGGCCTGGGCCGAGGTGGTGAGCAGCCACATCAAGAGAAAGAACGCCATCATCGCGGTCACGAAGTCGGCATAGGCGATCTTCCACATGCCGGCGCCGTGCGCCTTGTGCCCGCGCCGGCGGGACCGCCGGATGATGATGGGTGCAACGCCGTCTTTGCCTGCCATGACCGACCCCTTGCCGCGCCGTCAGGCGGCGGACTTGCCCCGCACCGTGTCTTCCAGCTCGCCGAACGTCGGACGTTCCGTCGAGAACAGGACCTTGCGGCCGAACTCCACCGCCAGCGCCGGCGCGTAGCCGTTCAGGCTGGCCAGCAGGGCGACCTTGATGCACTCGAGCTGCTTGCTGCTTTCGCTCACCTTCTGTTCCAGCACCGAGGCAAGCGGCCCGACGATGCCGTAGGCCAGCAGAATGCCGACGAAGGTGCCGACCAGGGCGGCGCCGATCTTGGCACCCAGCACCGCGGGCGGATCGCCGACCGAGCCCATGACGTTGACCACGCCCATGACGGCGGCGACGATGCCGAAGGCCGGCAGGCCGTCGGCGATGCGCTGGATGGCGTGCGCCGGCACGCTGGCTTCCTGGTGGTGGGTGTCGATCTCCTGGTCCATCAGCGCCTCGAGCTCGAGCGGATTCAGGTTGCCGCTGACCATGAGCCGCAGGTAGTCGGTGACGAACTCGACCAGGTGCTCGTCGGCCAGCAACGCCGGATATTTCTGGAACAGCGGACTGTTCTGCGGCTCCTCGACATCGGCCTCGATGGACATCAGCCCCTCGCGCCGCACCCGGTTGAGGATCTCGTACAGCAGGGCGAGCAGGTCGAGGTAGCGCTGCTTGGTGAAGCGGGAACCGTGCAACGTGGTCGGCAGCGCCCTGAGCGTGGCCTTGACCACCTTGCTGGAATTGCCGCAGACGAAGGCGCCGATGGCGGCGCCGGCGATGATCACGAGTTCGAACGGCTGAAACAGCGCGCCCAGCGAGCCGCCGTGCATGGCGTAGCCGCCCAGCACTGACGCCCCAACGATGATGTAGCCAATGATGACGAGCATATAGAGTCCCCCCCTGCGCGTTGGCACGCCTCCCCGGGGGCCGATGCGGGCGGACCGGCGGAGCCGGATCCACCGCATCCTGGGCCGGACTCGCTGCCTGGCGTGGCGGCGGAGAACGATCCGGATATCCGGGGAAGCTATCCTGCGTGGGGTAATCCGGCTCCGGTGGCACATTGCGCGGAGCCATGAACGGGTTTTCGGCCACGCCGGGAAAAACTTGAGGCGCGGAAGATCGCAATCAGCGCGTGGAGGCCTTGGCCGCCTCCACGGCGCGCCGGGTCTTGCCGGCACGCGAAGGCATGTGGCATAAACCGCACACATACTGATGCGCCAGCTCGAAACTATGCGTGACGAACTCGCCGCCGCAACACGTGCAAGCGGTCATGCCGAGCATGCCCGCATCGAAGAACCGCGTCAGGCGCCAGGCCCGCGTGATCGACAGCACTTCGGGCATGCCGAGTTGCTGCACCTGCTCGCGATACAGGCGATAGGCGCGGATCAGGGCCTCCACCGCCGTCGTGTCCTCCATGCCGAGCTGGTGCCGGTGGATGTTCATGAACAGCGAAGCATGGATGTTCGGCTGCCAGGTCATGAACCAATCCGTCGAGAACGGCAGCATGCCCTTGGGAGGGGATTTGCCGCGGATCTCGCGATACAGGCGCAGCAGGCGCTCGCGCGACAGCTGCACCTCGGCCTCCAGTACCTGCAAGCGCGCATCGAGCCGGATCAGCTCGGACGCGATCTCGATCTGCCGGGCTTCGGACAGCACGCTCTTAGCGCGGACCATGCGACCCCCGGGTACTACGTCTATGCACGGCGGGAAGGCTCAGGACGCGGCCATGGCGGCGGTGCGGCCGGCCATCAGAATGGCGGCGTGAATGCGGGGCGAAACGTCGTCGCGCTTGGGCGAGGAAAGAAGATTCCAGACCAGCGAGTCGTCGAAGCGAAAGCGGGCCAAGAGCATGCTCGAGCCGGCGATCTTGAGCAACTGGGCGGTCGTCAGCGACAGCAGGATGTCGGCCACCTCGCTCGAGATGCCCAGGCGATAAAGGGCCTCGCTGCGGTCCACCCGCAGCATTTGCTGCGCAAGCATCAGGTAAGTCAGGTTGGCGTCGCGGATTTCCTCGCTCAGCCGAGACATGGAGGAAGACTCGGCCTTCGGGGCCTGCACGCCAACATCGACCACGTCGCAAACTTGACTCATCGCGATTCCTTTCAGGGAAATGCCCGGCTGGGGCAAGAGAAACACAAGCGTCCCCGTCCAAAACTCTTGGCGCAGACAACCAATTCAATATGTAAATTATCAGACACTTGTTACGAAATCGACATTGGAAGCCGGCTGGATTTCACGTCTGCTTAGGTAAACTCGCCTTGTAAGAATTTTTCTTACAAAAACTGTATCAGCTGTTTCATTTATACACGTAAATGCGAAACGTCATTCCACCCATGCAACGCGGCACGGCCGTGACCGAACAGGACCGCGACCTCCTGGATGCGGCGCTGGAGTCGCTGCCCGCCGCCACCTGGGTGGTCGACCGCGACGGCCGCTACCGCTACGTGTCGCAAGCCTATGCGCAATTGATGGGCATGTCGGCCGCCGACTGCCTGGGCAGGACCATGGACGAGGTCATGCCGGCAACGCTTGCGCGCATCTATACGCTGCGCCACCGGCAACTGCTCGAGTCCCGCGCCCGCAAGCGCTTCGAGCAGATCTGGACAGTAGACGGCGAGCCCCGCTGGTTCGAGGTCCACATGAGCTGCCTGTGCAACGACGAGGGCGAAGCCGTCGCCGTCTCCGGCTATGCCCAGGACGTCACACAGCACATGGAGCAGCAGGAAGCGGCGCGCCGCATCCAGAACGAGCTCGAGAAGCGGGTGGCCCAGCGCACGCATCAGTTGAGCGTCATCAACGAAGAACTCGAGGCATTCTCCTACTCGGTGTCGCACGACCTGCGCGCCCCGCTGCGGCAGATCGCCGGCTTCGCCGAGCTGCTGGAAAGCCGGCTCGCCGGCCAGCTCGACGATGCCAATGCCAAGCACCTGCAGCACATCCTCGACAACGCGCACCGCATGGACGGGCTGATCGCCGACCTGCTGCAGCTCGCCCGCATCAACCAGAGCGGACTGCTCAAGACACAAGTGGACCTGACCGCCCTCGCCCGCGACGCCGTCTCCAACCTGCGCAGCGCGCATCCCGGCCGGTCGGTCGAGGTGGAGCTGCCCGCCCCCACCTACGCCGAATGCGATGCCGGCCTGATGCGCATCGCGCTCGACAATCTGCTGGGCAACGCGTGGAAGTTCACGGGCAGGCAGGCCGAGGCCCGCATCCAGTTCGGCTGCTTCTCGCGCGGCGCCTGCACGATCTATTTCGTGCGCGACAACGGCGCGGGCTTCGACATGCAAAACGCCGAGCGCATGTTCGGCGCCTTCCAGCGCTTCCACCGGGCCAGCGACTTCCCCGGCACCGGCATCGGGCTGGCCACCGTCCGCCGCATCGTCAGCCGCCACGGCGGCCAGATCTGGGCCGAAAGCGCGCCCGGACAGGGCGCGACGTTCTACTTCACGCTGGAAACGCCAAGCTGACACGCCGGGCCCGCGCACGGCCACGCATCTCCGGGCTGCGCGGCGCATGGACCGTACGGGTGCGCCAATTCGGATCGAAGCGAGGAAACTTTAGCGGTATTTTTTTCCGTCCCGCCGCCTTCCCCTCCTAAAGTTTCGAGACCCCACCCCGTTAATTGCCTCAACGCGGCCGCGCTTGCACTACGCAAGAAAGTGTCGGCGGTGCTGGCACATCCGCTCTCGCACGCACCGCCGTCACATGGCCAAGGGGCAGTTGCGGAAGGACCTCCGGCCGCAGATGCATATGGCGGGCCCAAGGCCCGGAACGAAGATATGACTCACCCTCACGGAGATAAGTCATGGCACAAGTCATCAACACCAACATCGCTTCGCTCAACGCGCAGCGCAACCTGACCAGCTCGCAGAACGCGGTCAACACCTCGCTGCAGCGCCTCTCGACCGGCCTGCGCATCAACAGCGCCAAGGACGACGCCGCCGGCCTGGCGATCTCCGAGCGCATGACCACCCAGATCACCGGCCTGAACCAGGCCGTGCGCAACGCCAATGACGGCATCTCGCTGGCGCAGACCGCCGAAGGCGCTTTGAGCCAGATCGGCAGCAACCTGCAGCGCATCCGCGAACTGGCCGTGCAGTCGCGCAACGCGACCAACTCCGACAGCGACCGCATCGCGCTGCAAAAAGAAGTCTCGCAGCTGACCGCCGAAATCGACCGCGTCGCGCGCGACACGTCCTTCAACGGCACCAACCTGCTGGACGGCTCGTTCACCAGCAAGTCGTTCCAGGTCGGCGCCAACGCCGGCCAGCGCATCAGCATCGACAGCATCATCAACGCCAATACCTCGGCGCTGGGCACGAGCTACTCGGTTACCACCGCCGCCATCACCGCTCCCGAAACGGCCGCGGCAGCCGGCGCGACCGCCTCCGATCCCCCGACCGCAGCCGAGTTCGCCTCCATTGCCGCGGGCACGATCTCCGTCACCGTGGGCGACGACACCACCGCGATCGACCTGGGCGAGATCGCCGCCGTCAGCGTGACGCCGGCTTCGAACGACACCGCCGACATCGACGCAGCCAACAAGGCCGCCATCCGCCAGCGCCTGGAAAGCGTGGCGGCCGAAATCACCAAGGCCACCGGCGGCCGCGTCAACGCATCGATCAACGACGCGGGCGATGCGCTGGAACTGTCCTCGCTGGAGAAATTCACGTTCGCAGGCGGCACGGCCGCCACCAGCGGCGTCGCCACCGAATCCGGCGCTGCTCAGGTCGGCTTCAAGAACCTGGACATCAAGACCGCCGCCAACGCCGACAAGGTCATCCTGGCCATGGATGCCGCGCTGAAGTCCATCAACGAGTCCCGTGCCGACCTGGGCGCCATCCAGAACCGGTTCAGCTCGGTGGTCTCGACGCTGCAGACCACGTCCGAGAACCTGTCTGCCTCGCGCAGCCGGATCATGGACGCCGACTTCGCCGCGGAAACCGCCTCGCTGACGCGCGGCCAGATCCTGCAGCAGGCCGGCACCGCGATGCTGGCCCAGGCCAACTCGCTGCCGAACAACGTCCTGACGCTGCTCCGCGGCTGATCGGCGTTTTCGAAGCCACGGCGGTCTCCCAAAGGGCCGCCCGCAAGGCCCATGCCGCAGGCTGGGCCTTTTGTTTTCGACGCCGGAACCCGGCAGTCCCCACCCTCAAGTTCCCCCGCATTTCCCCGATAACCCAGGCATAGCCATTCATTGCGCCGGCTCTTCCCGCCGCCTTCGCCCCTGGAGTCCTCATGAGCATCGCCGCCCTCGGCAACCCGGCAGACACACGCCCCAGCGTGACCGCGATGACGCCGGCCATTGCGCAGGTGTCGCCGCGCGGCACGTCGAACCAGCTCGATCCTTCGCTGCCCATCACGTCGCAGGTCCCGGATCTCGAGCAGTTGCAAGCCGCGGTCGACAATTTCAACCAGTTCATCCCGTTGGCCACCCACAACCTGACCTTCAGCATCGACGAGGACAGCGGTACCGTCGTCGTCAAGATCGTCGACGGCGACACGCAGGACGTCATCCGCCAGATTCCGTCCGAGCAGGCCCTGGCCTTGAGCCGGTCGCTGGATCAACTCAAGGGACTGCTGCTCGACGGCAAGGCCTGAGCCGCATCCCCATGGTTAAAAGGAGCCCATCTTGGCAAGCGTAGGATCCGCCCTCGGCATCGGCTCGGGGCTCGACTTGACGACCCTGCTGTCCAACCTGATGGCGGCCGAGTCGGTGCCGCTGACCAAACTGCAGACGCAGGAAGCCAGCGCCCAATCGAAGATCTCGGCGTACGGGCAGCTTCGCAGCGCGCTGTCGACGCTGCGCGACGCGGTCAAGGCCCTGACCCCCGAGAAATTCAACGGCGCGGGCGCTTCAACGTCGGCTTCCGACGTGGCCACCGCGACGGCGACCAACGCCGCCACCAAGGGCACGTATGCGCTCGAGGTCGTATCGCTGGCGAAGGCGGAAAAAGCCGTCAGCGCCGGCCTGGCCGACGGCAAGGCGCTGGTGCAGCCGGGCAAGCTCACGTTCACCTTCGGCAGCGTCGAAGGAGGAGCCTTCGTACCGGGCTCGGGCGGAGCCAAGACCGTGACGATCGAAGACGGCAAGAACACGCTCGAGGGCGTGCGCGACGCCATCAATAAGGCCGACATCGGCGTGACGGCCTCGCTCATCACCGACGGCAGCGGCACCCGGCTCGTGCTGACGGCCAAGGAGACCGGCGAGGCCCAGGCCTTCAGGATCACGGCGGCCGGAACGCCCGGGGGCACGGGTACGCCGCTCTCGTTCCTCGATTACGACCCGTCCACCGCCCCCGAGTACAGCGCTGGCGCGGCCAGCCAGATGAGCAGGCTGCAAAAGGCCGCCGACGCCCAGTTCACGATCGACGGGCTGGTCATGTCGAGCGCCGGCAACAAGGTCGACACCGCGATCGACGGCGTCACGCTGAACCTGGTCAAGGCCGGCAGCAGCACGATCACGATAGGCAACGACACTTCCAAAGGCCGCGCCGCGCTGCAATCGATGGTCGACGCCTACAACAAGCTCCTGACCACGGCCAACTCGCTGGCGGTCAACACGCCCAGCGCGACCAAGGGAGAGGCCGGCACCACCGGCCCCCTGGCGGGCGACAGCCTGGTGCGCGACGTGATGTCCCGGATCCGCAACGAGGTCTTCGGCCCGGTCCAGGGCGCCAAGGGCCAATACACCTCGCTCGCCTCGATAGGCGTCAGCTTCCAGGCCGATGGCACGCTCAAGCTCGACACTGCCCGGTTCGACAAGGCGATGGCCTCCGATGCCGACGCCATCGCCAAGCTCTTCGACCCGCAAGCCTATGGCGACGGCCGGAACATCGCCGAGCGCTTCACCGCCGAACTCGACGCCGTGGTCAATGCCAAGGGCCTGATCGACTCGCGCGTGGACGGCCTGAATTCCACCACCAAGACCTTGCAGAACCAGCAGGTGCAACTGCAGGGCCGGCTCAAGCAGATCGAGGCCAGATACCGGGCGCAATTCACCGCGCTCGATTCGGTGCTCACTCAGATGAACAACACTTCCAGCTTTCTGAGCCAACAGCTCGAAGCCCTCAAGGGCCTGCGTTCGTAGCGGGCCGGGAGAACGACGTGTCAGGATTCGCAAGCTTCGGCGCCCGGGCCTATGCCAGCATAGGCGTGGAAACCGGCGTCTCGACCTCCAGCCCGCATGCGCTCATCCTCATGCTGTACGATGGCGCGCTGGCCTCGCTGCGGCGCGCCCAGGGATGCATACAGGCCAACGATCCGGCGGGCAAGACCCAGGCCGTCTCGCGGGCCGCGCGCATCATCGACGAAGGCCTGCGGGCCAGCCTCGACCACAAGGCGGGCGGCGACATCGCCGGCCAGCTCAATGCCTTGTACGACTACATGTGCCGGCGTGCGCTGCAGGCCAGCATCGACAACGACGGCGCCGTCCTGGAAGAAGTCGCGCAGTTGCTGGACGGCTTGCGCGACGCATGGGCCTCCATCGAACCCAAGACCCAAGCTGCCGCCTGATTCGGCAAGGAGATCGCGATGTCGGCCACACCGTCCAGAGGTGCCTCCCCCGCAGTGCAGGACCCCGTCCCGGCCGGCGCCCCGCTGCTGGCGGCCTACGCGGAGCTTGCGCGGCTGAGCGCCGCCATGCTGGATGCCGCAAGGCGCGGCGACTGGGACGAAGTCGCATCGCATGAAGCCGAATGCGCGCGCCGCACGGAACACCTGCGGCAATTGGCGTCCCCCGGCACGGAATCCCTGGCCGAGGCCGAGCGCGAGCACTGCATCGCCCTCATCCAGCAGGTACTCGCCGACGACGCCGCCATCCGCGATCTCGCCCAGCCCTGGATGAAGGAGCTCGAGCAAATCATCCGCTCCACCCGGCCCCGCCACCCGGTCTATTCGTCCTTCCGCTAGCCCCCCACCGGACATGCCCTCGCCCAGCTTCCGTTCGAGTCACGCGGCGGCACCCCGCGCGCAATGCGGCTTGGTGCACAATACGCGGCCGTCATGGACGGTTACTGGAGATCGGTTTGGTAGATAGTCGTCAGGCCCGCGCAATCACCGGCGTCGCGCCGGTACAGAGCTGGGAGCGTTACCGCGAGGACGCGCGCGAGGCCATCCTGGCCCGGCTGCTCAACGTCCCGGGTTCGCGCGCGGGCGGCGCCAGCGCGCGGCCGCCCGGCGGCACGGCGTTGCCGCACGGGCTCGTGCGCGCGACGGTCATCCAGGCCAACAACGAGAACGAGGCGCTGGTCGACATAGGCGGCAAGCCTTATCTCGTCAACACCCGCCAGGCACTGAGCCCTGGCGCGAACGTCATCCTGCGCCTGCTGGACGACCGCACCTTTCTCCAGGGTCAAGGGCTGGGCAAGGCCGGGCTGCGCGAACCGGGCGAACGCGAGGCGCGGAGCGGGCCGGGCACGGCCTCGGGACCCGCGCCCGCCGCGGGCGACAAGGCCGATCGCGCCGGCGCGGCCGCCTCGCCGCGCGGCGTTTCGCCCGTCCCCCTGCCGGCGCTGGCGGAACTCAAGACCGAGACCGGCGACACGAAAATCCAGTTGAGCGGCTCGGCCCGCCTGCTGTTCGCCCTGGTGAGCGAAGGTGGCGGGCTGCAACGCGGCGTTCCGCTCGCCTCGCTGAACATCGCCGCCGATACCGCCCCCGCCGTGGCGGCGCAACGCATGCAACAGGCCATCGAACACTCCGGCCTGTTCTACGAATCGCACCTGCAGGAATGGCGGGAGGGCCGGCGCTCGCTGGAAGCGCTGCGCGCCGAACCCCAGGCCGCCTTCTCCCCTGGCCCCCCGCCCCGGACTCCGCCCGAAGCCCCCTCGTCCGCGCCCGCGGCGCAGCCTCCGTCTACGCCCGAGCAAAATGCCGCAAAGGGTTTGCAAGCCGCGCTTGGCGCAATACCCGCGGACATGCGCCCCCTGGTGCAGGACCAGATCGCCCTGCTGGCGAGCGGACGCTTGCTGCTCGAGGGCACATGGGGCGAACGGCCCTTCACACTCGAGGTGGAACCGGATGCCGACAGCCGGCACGATCCCGACCTGCCCCTGGCTTGGCGCGTGCGCATCCAGGTGGATACGCCTCACCTGGGCAAGCTGGAAGTCGACGTGTCCCTATCCGGCACGGACGCCCAGGTGGCGATCCGCCCCGACACCAAGGCACTGCGCGGTCAACGGCTGCGCGACGTACAGGCGCAGCTGGCCGCCGGCGGACTGGATCTGCAGCAGGCCCTGGACAGCCAGGGCCTGCGGATGTCCGACCTGCGCATCGCCACCGCTTCCCGCTCTCCCGCCCGCACATGAAGGATTCCGACAGCTCCCCCGAGACACCCGGGGACGACGATGACCCCAAGCGCAGCCTGGCCGTCGCCCTGCGCTACGAAAAAGAACGCAAGACGCCCATCGTGGTGGCCAAGGGCAGCGGCCTGATCGCCGAGGAAATCCTGCGCCGCGCCAAGGAGGCGGGCGTGTTCGTCCACAGTTCGCGCGAACTGATCGATCTGTTGATGAAGGTGGATCTGGATGCGCGCATCCCGCCGTCGCTCTACGTGGCGGTGGCCGAGGTACTGGCCTGGGTCTACCGGCAGGACGAAGCCGCGGCCCGGCGCGCGGAAGCGCCCTGAAACGGCCCGCGCGCCGCGCTACACCTGCATGTTCATGACTTCGTTGTAGGCGGCGATGACGCGGTTGCGGGCCTGGGCCAGCATCTGGAACGACAGGCTGGCCTTGTTCATCGCGATCATGGTGGTTTCGAGGCCGACCTCGGGGTCGCCCTGCTGGTAGGCCTTTTGCAGGGCGGAAGCTTCGCCCTGGGCGCGCTGCACGCTCTGGATGGCCTCGACCAGCACGTTCGAGAACGCGCCGGCCGCCGGGGCCGGAGACGCGCCCTGCGCCAGCGAGTCGGGGCGCGCCAGCATCTGGGCGGCACGCGCCATGCCGGCGGGCTGGCCCTGGGAAGATGCGAGCACGTCGTGGATCCGGTCCATCTGCATTTCCATGGTGGCTGATCCCTGCATGATAGAAGCGACCACGCTTTTCCAGCCGGGGAAGTACAGGGGCAAATCCCGCTTATTCCTTCCTTGGCCGTAACATTCCGCATCAAATAATACAAGCCGTAGAAAATGGGACGCTCGCCAGGGCGTCCCGACTTTTGGCATTCGGAGCCCGCTTCAGTACATGGCCGACGACACGCAGAACCCGCCCGCCGCCGGGGCCCCACGCAACAAGCTCTTGGAGGCGTTCGGCAGGCTGCCCGCGCGCCACCGGCTGGCCCTGCTCGTGGGCATTCCCATGCTCGTGGCCATTGTGGTCGCCACCCTGCTCTGGACCCGCGCGCCCGAGTATCGCGTGCTGTTCAGCGGCCTTTCCGACCAGGACGGCGGCACCATCATCGCGGCGCTGCAACAGCAGAAAGTCCCCTATCGCGTGGCCGACGGCGGCAGCGTCATCCTGGTGCCGCCCGACCAGGTGCACGAAGTGCGGCTGCGGCTGGCCTCGCAAGGATTGCCCCGCGCGGGCAACGTAGGCTTCGAGCTGATGGACAACAGCCGCCTCGGCCTCACCCAGTTCCAGGAACAGGTCAACTACCAGCGCGCGCTCGAAGGCGAACTGGCGCGCTCGATCCAGAGCCTGGGCACGGTCAAGAGCGCCCGCGTCCATCTTGCCATTCCCAAGCCCAGCATCTTCATGCGCGAGCAGAACCGGCCCACCGCATCGGTGCTGGTGCAAATGCTGCCCGGCCGGGTGCTCGAGCGCGGCCAGGTGGCCGGCATCGTCCACCTGGTGTCCTCCTCGGTGCCCCAACTGGCGCCCGGCGCGGTGAGCGTGGTCGACCAGACCGGCACGCTGCTGTCGGCCGACGATACCGATCCCAACGGCCTGGACGCGACCCAGCTCGAGTACCTGCGCACCATGGAGCGCCAGTACACGCGCCGCATCGCCGAGCTGATCTCGCCCATCGTCGGGGCGCAGAACCTGCGCGCCCAGGTAGCGATCGACCTGGACTTCAGCCGGCACGAGCAGACCGACGAGATTTACCGTCCCAACGGCGGCGCGCCGGAGCAGGCCGCCATCCGCAGCCGCCAGAGCTCGGAGTCGCGCGAACCTGCCATGGGCGCGGACGGCGGCGTACCCGGCTCGCTCAGCAATACGCCGCCCGGCGTGGCCATCGCGCCGACCACGGGCGGCGCGCCGACCAACCCGCCGGCGCCCGGCACCCAGCAGCAGCCCGCGCAGAACGTCAAGCGCGCCGACACCACGAACTACGAGCTCGACAAGACCGTGCGCTACGTGCGCGAGCCGGTGGGCCGCATCAAGCGCCTGTCGGCCGCGGTGGTGGTCAACCACCGCACCAGCGTGGTCAAGGGGGAAACCGTAAGCACCCCGCTCAGCGACGCGGAGCTGGCGCAGATCAAGGCCCTGGTGAGCGAGGCGGTGGGATTCGATCCACAGCGGCGCGACTCGGTCTCGGTCATCAGCATTCCTTTCAACGAGACGGCCGGCGACGCGTCCGCCGAACAGGCATTCTGGCAGCAGCCGGAATTCGTCAACCTGGCGCGCGACATCGGCGTGGCGCTGGTGCTGGCGCTGGCCGTGCTCTACCTCATCATCGGCGTCATCCGCCCCGCCATCAAGCAGCTGACGGCCCCGCCCCCGCCTCCCGATCCGGTTTTCCAGGCGGTCGATCCTGCGGCCGCCGTCGAGGCGGCCGCCGAAGCCGCCGCCGAGGACCTGCCGGAAGATCCGCTGGAAAAAGTCCGCCGCTTCGCGCGCGAGAATCCGCAGATCGTCGCCACCGTCATCCGCCAGTGGGTCAACGATGCGCAATAGGAAAGAGAATGCGTACGGAGCCGTGCGCGGCCGATCTCCGGAACGGGCCTCCGGCGCGGGTGAGCTGTCATGACGAATGTTGCCAATATGGATACCGAACAAGGCGTGACCGACGGCGCCATCCTGCTGCTGACCCTCGGCGAGGAAGAAGCGGCCGAGGTGCTCAAGTACCTGTCGCCGCGCGAAGTGCAAAAACTGGGTACGGCAATGGCCGGCATGCAGGGCATCGCCCGCGAGGCCATGGACCAGGTAATCCAGCGTTTCGAGACGGACATCGGCGCGCATACCGGTCTGGGCGCCGATGCCGATGCCTATCTGCGCAGCGTGCTGACCAAAGCGCTGGGCGCCGACAAGGCCGGGTTCCTGCTCGACCGGATCCTGCATACCGGCGATACCTCCGGCATCGAAAGCCTGAAGTGGATGGACCCGGCAAGCGTGGCCGAGCTGATTCGCCACGAGCACCCGCAGATCATCGCCTCGATCCTGGTCCATCTCGAAGCCGACCAGTCGGCCGCGGTGATCAACCACCTGACCGAGCGCGTGCGCGCCGACGTGCTGTTGCGCATCGCCACGCTGGACGGCATCCAGCCCGCGGCCCTGCGCGAGCTGAACGACGTGTTGCTGAAGATGCTGTCGGGCAATGAGCAGATCAAGCGCCGCAAGCTGGGCGGCGTCAAGACCGCGGCCGACATACTGAACTATGTCGGCTCCTCGTCGGAGCACCAGATCCTCTCCATCGTCAAGCAGGTGGACACGGAACTGGCCCAGCGCATCATCGACGAGATGTTCACTTTCGAGAACCTGATCGACGCCGACGACCGCGGCATGCAACTGCTGCTGCGCGAAGTCACGCCCGATTCGCTCATCCTCGCGCTCAAGGGCGCCAGCGCCGAACTGCGGGCCAAGGTGTTCCGCTGCATGCCGACCCGCGCCGCGCAGCAGCTGCGCGAAGACCTCGAGGTCCGGGGTCCGGTCAAGATATCCGAGGTCGAAGCCCAGCAAAAGGAAATCCTGAAGATCGCCCGCCGCCTGACCGAATCCGGCGACCTGGCGGTGAACGGCATCGGCGAGGAGCAATATGTCTGAGCCCTTGCTGGCGCCGAAGCGGATACTGCGGGCCGAGGAAGGCCGGCACCTCCCCGTCTGGCGACTGGACACCTTCGTCGATGGCTCGCTGCAGGCCGGGTCGCGGCGCCAGCCGCAGACCGCCGAGGAAAAGCGGGCCATCCAGCTTGCGCTGGCCTCCGCCCGGCAAGAGGCCGAACGGCGCGCGCGCGAAGAAGCCGCCGCGCCGGCCGCCGCCGAGGCACTTCCGGCCCCCCCGCCCGCGCCCGCCGAACCGGCGCCGGCGGTGGATCCGGCCGAGGTGGAGCGCATCAAGACCGCCGCCTTCGACGAGGGCTACGCGGCCGGGTACGACCACGGCGGCGCCGCCGCCCGGCAGGAAGCCGAACGGCTGCGGGCGATCGCGCAGGCCGCGTCCGGCGTATTCGACCGCTTTGAAAGCGAACTAGCGCCACGCCTGCTGGCCCTGGCCGTCGACATCGCGCGCCAGGTCATCCAGCGCGAGCTCTCGCTCGACAACAACGTGGTGCTGGCGGTGGTGCGGGACGCGTTCAACCAGCTCATCGGCGGGGAAACGGGCAAGCAACTGCTGCTGCATCCGGCCGACGTGCAACTGGTGCGGGCTCACCTGGGAGAAGAACTCGAACTGGGCCAATGGAAGATCGTCGAGGATGCCGGCATCGAGGCCGGGGGCTGCCGCATCGCCACCCACCAGTCCGATATCGACGCCACGCTGCCGACGCGCTGGAAGCGCACGCTTGCGGCGCTGGGCCAGGACGCGCCCTGGAGCGACCGCGGTGCATGACCCCGCAGCCAGCCTCGCCCGCTTCCTGGACGGCTGCGCCGCCCGTGTGCGCACGGCCGCGCCCGTCGCGGCCTCGGGCCGCCTGACGCGCGTGGCCGGACTGGTCATGGAAGCGACGGGGCTGAAACTGCCGGTGGGGAGCACGTGCCGCATCGTCCAGGGACAGGATCGCGCCGCCGAGGCCGAAGTCGTGGGATTCAACGGCGAACGCCTGTTCCTGATGCCATCCACCGAAATCCACGGCCTGACCGCCGGCTCGCTGGTCATGCCGCTCGAAGTCCAGCGGCTCGCCCCCTCCTATCCCGACGGAGCGGAACCGGGAGCGGACGGCGCCGCGCCGGAAGAGACCACCAAGCACCTGCCCGTGGGCGATGCGCTCCTGGGTCGGGTGGTCGACGGCGCCGGCCGGCCGCTCGACCGGCTGGGGCCGATCTCCTCCGCCCATCGCGCGCCGCTGGCCGCTCGGCCGGTCAACCCCATCGAGCGGCAACCGATCGAGCGGCCGCTGGACGTGGGAGTGCGCGCCATCAACGCCATGCTGACCGTGGGCCGAGGGCAACGCATGGGATTGTTCGCCGGATCGGGCGTGGGCAAGAGCGTGCTGCTCGGCATGATGGCCCGCTACACCGAAGCCGATGTCACGGTAGTGGGATTGATCGGCGAACGCGGCCGCGAAGTCAAGGAGTTCATCGACCAGATCCTCGGCCCGGAAGGACTGGCCCGTTCCGTCGTCGTCGCCGCGCCGGCCGATGCCGCGCCCCTGATGCGCCTGCAGGGCGCGGCCTATGCCACCGTGCTGGCCGAGCATTTCCGCGACCAGGGCAAGAACGTGCTGCTGATCATGGACTCGCTCACCCGCTACGCCATGGCCCAGCGCGAGATCGCCCTGGCCATCGGCGAACCGCCTGCCACCAAGGGCTATCCGCCCTCGGTATTCGCCAAGCTGCCAGCGCTGGTGGAGCGGGCCGGCAACGGCACGCACGGCGCCGGATCGATTACCGCCTTCTATACCGTACTGACCGAAGGCGACGACCAGCAGGACCCCATCGCCGACTCCGCGCGCGCCATCCTCGATGGCCACATCGTACTGAACCGCGCGCTCGCCGACACCGGCCACTATCCGGCCATCGACATCGAGCAGTCGATCTCTCGCGCCATGCACAATATCGTCGGCGCGGACCAGCAGCGCCACGCCAGGACGCTCAAGAAGCTGTTCTCCCGCTACCAGCGGTCGCGCGACCTCATCCAGGTCGGCGCCTACGTCCCGGGCACCGACCCCGAGCTCGACCAGGCCATCGCCGCGCACGACAGCATCAGCAACTTCCTGCAGCAGGACATGCAGGCGCGCGCGCCGTTCCCCGAAAGCCTGTCCCTCATGACCGCCATCGCCGAGCATTTCGGCGGTGCCGCCTGATCCCGAGAAGCCCCAGAGGCCCGCCATGACGTCCACCTCCACCCTCGCCACGCTGATCGAACTTGCCGAAGGCCGCAAGAACAAGGCCGCCCAGGAGTTCGCCCAGGCTGCCGCGGCGCATTCCCGCGCCCGCGAGCGCCTGGTGCTGATCGAGAACTACCGGTCCGACTACGAGACCCGCATGCGCAACCAGACGGGCATCGGCATGGACGGCACGCTGGTCGGCAACTACGCGCGCTTCATCCAGCAATTGACCGAGGCCGTCGACCAGCAGACGCGGGAAGTGGAACGCTGCGCCTCGCACATGAACGCCACCCGCGCGGCCTTCTTCAACGAGGAGCGCAAGCTCAAGTCCCTGGAAATCCTGGCCCAGCGCGAAGCGCAGCGCCTGGAAACGTCGGAGGCCAAGCGCCTGCAGAAACAGATCGACGAATTCGCCAACCGCCGCAGCTTCGGCACGCCCACCGGATACGCGCTATGAATGCCCTGCCCGCCGCGCACCTCGCTCTGCCCATCGCGCCCCCGTCTTCGGCTGCTTCCGACTCGGCCCAGGCCGACGAACGCTTCGGCGAGCACCTGGCATCGGCCGCACAGGCCCTGGATCACCCCGCCTCGTCCGGCCCGGCCCGGCCCGGCGACGCGCCTGCCGGCCCGCGAGCCGACACGGAGGCCGAGGACGAAAACCCACCGGCCACCGACCCCGCGCCTGACCTTCCCTGGTTGTCGCAGTGGGCCGGCTACGCGGCGCAGCCCGCCTCGTCCGCCCCGGCGCCGGCGGCCGCAAACGCCGCCGCAGGCGCCGGGGCGGACGCGCTCTCGGCGATCGGGGCCGGCGTACCTGGGGACGGCATCGCTCCAGGCGCCGCGGACGCGGCGGCCCCTGCCGGGCGGGTGCCTGTCGCCAACGGCGGGCCGGCGCCATCGGCATCGCCGTCCTTGCCCGACCTGGCCGCCGGCGTCGCAGCGCCTTCCTCCGCGGCGGCGGCCGCCACGCGGCCGAACGGCGCCGGCGTCGCCGACCTGCGCCCCGACGTGCCCGCCAAGCCGGCCGGACGCGCCGCCACGACCGACGCTTTGCCGCAGCCGGCAGCGCAGGAATCCGCTCGCTCCGAAACCGCCTTCCGCCACGGTGTCCTGCAGGAATCGGCCACGGTGCCGGTTACCGCAGGCGCCTCCCATCACACGCCGGGCCCGGCGCTCCGGAGCGAGGCGCCCACGGTGCCCGGCGCGCCAGTACCGCTGCACGCCGGCGCCCTGCAGGACCGCATCGACACCGCCCTGCGCTGGATGGCCGGAGGCGGCCTGCAAACGGCGCAGATACGCGTCGACCCCGACGCGCTCGGTCCCATCACCGTCCACCTGCGCCTGGACGGAGACGTCGCCAGCGTCGTATTCGGCAGCAACCACGAGCAGACTCGCCAGGCGCTGGAGAACTCCCTTGCCGGCCTGAAGGAGGCGCTGTCCGCCGGCGGCCTGAACCTGGGCCAGGCCTCGGTGGGCAGCGAACAGCAGAGCGGCTTCCTCGCGGCGCGGCAATTTGGCGGACGCGACTCGGCACCGCAGGGAAACCGCGGCCAAGCCGCCGACGATCATGGCGCCAAGGCGGCCAGCCCTGTCCCGCCGACCCGCGGCGCAACGAGTGCGGGCGCCGGAAACCGCATGGTCGATCTGTACGCCTGAACCGAGGGCGACGCGCCCACGCCGGTAACGTCGCACCATGGCCGCCAGCGGATCGGGGCGAACGCGATAGCGCCCGCTGCGCCGTCCAGTCGGTTAACTGCGAGATTTCCCCTGCTGTTCCGCGGATCGCCCCCTACCCTTTTCTAGATAATCCAGCCTTGGGGTAGCTTGCTGCCCCTCCACATAGATTCCGGAGATGTTGTTCATGGCCGAGGCCATCGCCCCTGTCAAACGCCCCAGAACCTGGCTCTTCGTGCTGGGCGGACTCGTACTGCTGATCGTCATCGCGGGCATGGCCGCCCTGCTGCTCATCCATAACAAGCAACTCGCCAGTTTCGAGACTTACGCGTACGCCGGCGCGCAGCAGGCCGATGAAGACCCGGCCGCCGCCCCGGCCTCCACGCCTGCCCCGGCGCCGTCGAATGCCGGCAAGCATGTCTTCACGGCCCTGGACATGTTCACCGCCAACCTGGCCGAGCGCGACCACGACCGTTTCGCGCAGGTCAGCGTGGTCATCGAGCTGGCCGACCCCAAGGCGAGCGCCGCGCTCACCGCGGTCGTGCCGCCCATACGCAGCGAGATCCTGATGCTGCTCACGTCCAAGGGCGCGGACGAGCTGCTCACGCTGAAGGGCAAGCAGGTGCTTGCCGCGCAGATCGTCGACATCGTCCGCAAGTACATCGCGCCGGAGTTTCGCAACAGCGTCTACGCCGCGCACTTCGCCAGTTTCGTGATCCAGTAGGCTGCATCGCGCCGTGATGCCGACGACGCATTTCCCCGACACCGCCCGGAGCCTCCACGATGGCCGGTGAATTCCTTTCGCAAGACGAAGTCGACGCCCTGCTGCGGGGCGTGACGGGCGAGCACGACGACCTGCCGCAGGAGGAAGAGCCGGCCGGCGGAATCCGCCCGTACAACCTGGCCAAGCAGGAACGCATCGTCCGCGGCCGCATGCCGTCGCTGGAAATCATCCACGACCGCTTCGGCCGCCTGCTGCGCGCGGGCCTGTTCAATTTCCTGCGCCGCAACCCCGAGGTTTCCGTCGGCCCGGTGCGGCTGGTCAAGTACAGCGAGTTCCTGCGCAACATCGTCGTCCCGACGAACCTGAACATCGTCTCGCTCAAGCCGCTGCGCGGCAACGCGCTGTTCATCTTCGAGCCGCGGCTGGTGTTTTCGGTCATCGACAATCTGTTCGGCGGCGACGGCCGCTTCCACACGCGGGTGGAGGGGCGCGATTTCACCCCCACCGAGCAAAGAATCATCCAGCGCATGCTCGCCGTCGTGCTGGACGAGTACGCCAAGGCCTGGGCTGCGGTCCACCCCATGCATTTCGAGTACCAGCGCGCCGAGATGCACACCCAGTTCGCCAATATCGCCACCCCTTCCGAGATCGTGGTCTGCTCCACCTTCTCGATCGAGTTCGGTTCCTCGGGCGGCGATCTGCACATCTGTTTTCCCTACGCATCGGTAGAGCCCATCCGCGATGCGCTGTACAGCCCGGTCCAGGGCGACCAGATGGAACCCGACAAGCGCTGGCTGCGCATGCTGTCCAAGCAGATCCAGCTGGCCGACGTCGAGATGGTGGTCAATCTGGCCCAGACCGAACTCGTGTTGCGCGATCTCCTGAACATGCAGAAAGGGGATGTCATTCCCATCGACATCGCTCCCACGCTTCCCGCCTACGTGGACGGCGTGCCCATCTTCGACTGCAAGATCGGCATCAGCAACGGGCAGTACGCGATCCGCATCGGCAAGGTGCTGGCCACCCTGCAATCGGAAAACAATCTAGGAGATGAAAATGGAAGCGGATCCTGAGAACATCCCCGAGTCGCCCGGCACGAGCGCCGACGACGACTGGGCGGCCGCGTTGGCCGAACAGTCGCAGGCCAGCGCGTCGGACAACGTCCGGCCGGCCGAGGAATTGTTCGAGCAATTCGCCGGTGGCGGCGATGCGCCGAAGACGGTCAACGACATCGAGATCATCATGGACATCCCGGTCACCTTGACGGTGGAACTGGGACGCACCCGCATCCCCATCAAGCAGATACTGCAGCTCGCGCAGGGCTCGGTGGTCGAGCTCGACGGCCTGGCCGGCGAACCGATGGACGTGATGGTCAACGGCTGCCTGATCGCCCAGGGCGAGGTGGTGGTGGTCAACGACAAGTTCGGCATCCGGTTGACGGACATCGTGACGCCGTCCGAACGCCTGCGCCGTCTCAACCGCTAGCACGCCCATGCCTTCCCCCGGTTCTACCCTGCAAACGCTGCTGGCGCTGGTTGCCGTCCTGGCGCTGATCGTCGCGTGCGCGTGGCTGCTCAGGCGCGTGCAGCGCCCTCACATCGCCGGAGCGAACCCGCTGCGGCTGCGCGGCCAGCTCATGGTGGGCCCGCGCGAACGCATCGTGCTGGTAGAACTGGCCGACCAGTGGATCGTCGCCGGCGTCTCCTCCGGCCACGTCCGTCCGCTCGCCGTCCTGCCGCGCCCCGAGGATACCGCCAGGCCCGAGGCTCCCGCCGCCTCGCCGGCGCTGCCCGATTTCCGCTCGCTCCTCGCCCGCTTCGGCAAGCAATGACGCACTCCCCGCATCCTCCTTCTTTTCCGGGCATGCTTGGCGCCTGCGCATGCCCGCCGGCTGTTTCGCCCCTCTGGGCGCGGCGCGCGGGGCTTTTCCTCCTGCTCACCTTGGCCGCGGGCAGCGCGCTCGCCCAGGAAGCCGGCCTCCCGGCATTGACCAGCAGCCCCGCGCCGGGCGGAGGCACCACCTGGTCGCTGTCGCTGCAAACGCTGCTCGTGCTGTCGGCGTTGAGTTTCCTGCCAGCCGTTCTCTTGATGATGACGGGCTTCACCCGCATCATCATCGTGCTGTCGCTGCTGCGCAGCGCCCTGGGCCTGCAGGGCTCGCCGCCCAACATGGTGCTGATCGGACTGGCGCTGTTCACGACCTTCTTCATCATGACGCCCACGTTCGACCGCGTCTACAACGAAGCCTACCAGCCCTTCGACCGCAAGGAGATCGACTTCCCGCAAGCGCTGGAGAAGGCCCAGGCTCCGCTGAAGGATTTCATGCTCAAGCAGACCCGCGAATCCGACCTCGCCCTCTTCCTGCGCCTGGCCGACGCCGCGCCGGTATCCGAGGCCTCGCAGATCCCGCTGCGCGTCGTGGTGCCGGCCTTCGTCACCAGCGAGCTCAAGACCGCGTTCCAGATCGGCTTCATGGTGTTCCTGCCCTTTCTCGTCATCGACCTGGTCGTATCCAGTGTCCTGATGTCGATGGGGATGATGATGCTCTCGCCGGTACTGATTTCCCTGCCCTTCAAGCTGATGCTGTTCGTCCTGGCCGACGGCTGGAACCTGCTGATCGGCAGTCTGGTAGCGAGTTTTAGATGACCCCCCTACGCGCTTACGCGCGCCCCCCAGGGGGCGATGCGGGTGGACGGCGGAGCCGGATCCACCGCATCCTGGGTCTAAGCCGCTTTCTTGGAGTGGGGCGTTGAGGCTTCGCTCAGCAACGGTAGGCCGTGATCATGAACGATACCGCAGGAATACTTACCCTGGCCCAGGAGGCCATGCAAATCGCCATTTACCTGGCGGCGCCGCTCTTGCTCTCGGCCCTGGTGGTCGGGCTGATCATCAGCGTGCTGCAGGCGGCCACGCAGATCAACGAGATGACGCTGTCCTTCGTGCCCAAGCTGGTCGCGATCTTCGCCGCGGCGTTGATCGCCGGGCCGTGGATGCTGTCGATGATGACCGACTACATCCGGCGCCTGTTCGAGAACATTCCCTTCATGCTGGGCTGAGGAACGGCCGACGGATGCCGCCCGCATGATCAGCTTTACCGACGCCCAGGTCCATGCAGCCATCGCGGCCTTGCTGTGGCCCTTCGTGCGGACGCTGGCGCTGGTACAGACCGCGCCGGTGTTCGGCCATCGGTCCGTGCCGCAGCGGGTGAAGGTCGGCCTCGCCTTGCTGATCTCGCTGCTGGTCGCGCCTTCGGTGCCCGCCGTCGCGGTGGATGCTTTCTCGGGAGCGGGTTTGCTGCTGCTCCTGCAGCAGGTCATCGTCGGCGCCGCCATGGGTTTCGGCCTGCGCGCGGTCTTCGCGGCTTTCGAGCTGGCCGGCGACCTGATCGGATTGCAGATGGGGCTGGGATTCGCCTCGTTCCTCGATCCGCAGCGCGGCGCGCCTTCGCCGCTGCTGGCCACCTTCCTGATGCTGTCGGCCATGCTGGCGTTCCTCGCCACGGACGGGCACCTCACGCTGCTGCTCACGCTCGGCGAAAGTTTTCGCATCATCCCGGTGTCGCCGCATCCCCTCGACAACCTGGACTGGATGCGGCTGGCGAACCTGGGCGCCATCGTCTTCGCCGGGGGACTGCAGATCGCGCTGCCGGTACTGGCGGCGGTATTGTCCATCAACATCGCGCTGGGCTTCGTTTCGCGCAGCGCACCGCAGCTCAATATCTTCAATCTCGGCTTCGCCGTCACCCTGCTGGCTGGCCTGCTGCTGCTCTGGTTGACTTTCGGCGTGCTGGCCGGGCCGATGGAACGCCTCGTAGGCATCGCCGTACCCTATTTCAAGACCGCCGTCATACGCTGAAGACGCCGGCCTGCCCTGCCTGCGGGCCGGCGCTCGCCCTCACCAATCGGGCGCGGCCGGCTCCTTGCGGACCCGGCTCAGATGCGCGCCGATCCGCGGCCCCGGGAACACCAGGCTGATACGCGTGCCTTCGAACTCGGGCCGGCTGCGCAAATCCCAATGGGCGCCGTGGGCCTCGGCAATCTCCTTCACGATGGCCAGGCCCAGCCCCGATCCGCCGGCAAGCGAGTCCTTGGCCCGGTAGAAGGCGTCGAACACGCGCGCCCGGTCCTCGGCCGCGATGCCGGGTCCGTCGTCTTCGACGATCAGGGTGGGTGGCGAGTCGTTCACGCGCAGCACGATCTGGCCAATGCCGCCCTTGTGGTAGCGGATGGCGTTGTCGATCAGGTTGCCCAGCAACTGGTCCAGCAACACCGCATCGCCGTCCACCCATACGGGTTCGTCCGGCGCCATCAGCAGGATTTCGATCTGGGCCTGGCGCGCCGCGGGAATCCAGCGGGCGCCGCACTCGCGCGTCAGCTCGGTCAGGTCGATGCGGGTGAACGCGTCGCGCGGGCGCACGCTGGCATCGATGCGCGCCAGCACCAGCAATTGTTCGCCCACGCGTATCATGCGGTCGGTCGCGCCCTTGATGCGTTCGGCGCGCTGGCGCACGTCGTCGGGCAATGGTCGCGACAGCATGAGCTCGGACTCGAGCTTGAGCCCGCTGAGCGGCGTGCGCAGCTGGTGCGCGGCATGGCCGATGAAGCGGCGCTGGGCCGCCACCGCTTCGTCGAGGCGGCTCAGCAGTGAATTGGTCTTGGCGATGAGGGGGGTAAGTTCGCTCGGCACGTCGTCGCCGCCTATCGGCTGCAGGTCGTCGATGCTGCGGCTCTCGATTTCGTCGGACAGCTTGCTCACCGACTCCAGGCCCGAACGGACGGCCGTCACGATGACGAAACCGAGCAGGGCGATCAGCAGGAGCTGTCCGGCCACCAGCACGGACAGGATCTCCTCGATGAAGCGGCTGCGGGTATTGAGCGTCTCGGCCATCGCCACTTCGATCAGATAGTCGTCGAAGCTGAAATCCAGGGCCGCCGCGCGCACCGCCAGGCCATCGACCACCGAGTCGTAGATGGTCGGCACGGCCTTGTTGATGCGATCAAGCAGCGTGGACGCCTCGAGATTCTCGTCTGCCGCGCTTTCCGGGTCGTCCACCCTGGGTGGGGCCGGGAGCGATGCCGTGCCGGCGATCACGTCGCCATCGACGCTGATGCGGAAGTAGGTGCGCTCGTCAGGATCAGAAGTGAGGAAACGCGTGGAGTTCCACGAGGGATCGAGCTGCGGCCCCTGCGGCGTCATGACTACCTGGCGCGCCAGCGCCCGCGTGGTATCGATCAGGGCGCGGTCGTGCGACTGGGTATTGAGCTTGCGGGTAAGGACGAAAGTGGCGACGCTGTCCATCGTCGCCAGCAGCAGCACGGCGGGCAGCAGCCGCACCAGCAGGTGCCAGGCCAGCGAGCGCCTGTGCAGGACCCGCCCCGGCCCGGCCGGTTTGCCTTCAGCGCTCTGCGGCATCGGGCTCGAGCAGATATCCGAAGCCGCGCACCGTCTGGATGTTCACGCCCGCCTTCTCCAGCCGCTTGCGCAGGCGGTAGACATAGACTTCGACCGCGTTTTCGCTGAAATCGGCATCCCAGGCGGACAGCGAGTTGACGATCTGGCGCTTGGTGACGACCCTGCCGGCACGCACCATCAGCATTTCGAGCACCGACAGCTCGCGCACCGAGAGCGCCACCCGTTCGCCGTTCACGCGCAGCTCCCGGCCCACCGTGTCGAAGCTCAAGGCGCCGACCTCCATGATCGGACTGACCTGGCCCGCCCGCCGCCGGATCTGCGCCCGCACGCGCGCGGCCAACTCAGGCAGCTCGAAGGGCTTGGTGACGTAGTCGTCGGCCCCGGCGTCCAGGCCGGCCACCCGGTCCTCCAGCGCGTCGCGCGCCGTCAGGATCAGCACCGGCACCGGGTTCTCGTTGGCGCGCAGGCGCCGCAATACGGTCAGCCCATCCTCGCCGGGCAGGTTCAAGTCGAGCAGCACGAGGTCGTAGGTCTGGCTGGACAGCGCGGCCGAGGCGCGCTCGCCGCTGGAAACGAGATCGACGGCGTAGCCCTGGTCGCCCAGGAACTCGGCCAGGGCGCCTCCCAGGGTGGCGTCGTCTTCGATGACCAATACACGCATGTGACAAAGCGCCGGCAGGGCGGCGCTGCGAGAAACGGGAAGACCGCTAGGGTAAACCCACGCGCCGCCGAAAGCTAGTGCGGGCCGCCGGGGCCCCGGCGGTTCGGCCGGCGCCGGGCCTCCGGCGAAGGCCCGGTCGCGGCCGGCCTGGTGTCGTTACTTGGCCGGGCTGGGAGCGGCGGGTTCGGGCGTGCTGACGAACCCGATGCGCTTCAGGCCGGCGCGGGAGGCATCGGCCATGACCTGGGCCAGGACTTCGTAGCGCGTGCTCTTGTCGGCACGCAGGTGCAGCTCGGGCTGGGGCTCCTCCTTGGAGACGCCGGCGAACCGGTCAGGCAGGTCCTCCAGGGCGACAGGGGCGTCGTTCCAGAACACCTTGCCGTCGGCGTCGATCGCCAGGTCGATCTTGGCCGGGTCGGCATCGACCGGAGCGGAAGTGGCCTGCGGCACGTCGATGCGCACGGCGTGCGACAAAAGCGGCGCCGTGATGATGAAGATGACCAGCAGCACCAGCATCACGTCGATGAGCGGCACCATGTTGATCTCGGACTGCGGCGCGCCCGTGCCGGGACCGCCGTTGAAACTGCCAAAAGCCATGGAAGACTCCCTTTAGCCCTGCACCGTCTCGCTCATCTTGCTCTTGAGCGCGCGCACGTTGCTGTCCGTCACGATCTGCTGCCCGGTGGTCAGGAAGGCGAACAGGTCATGCGCGAACGCGTCCAGGCGCGCCAGCAACACGCGGTTGCTGCGGGTGAAGAAGTTGTAGGCCAGCACGGCGGGAATCGCCACGGCCAGGCCCAGGCCGGTCATGATCAGCGCTTCGCCCACGGGGCCGGCGATGCGGTCGATGGTGGCGCCCCCGCCCTGGCCGATGGCCACCAGCGCATGGTAGACCCCCCACACCGTGCCGAACAGACCGACGAACGGCGCCGTCGAACCCACCGAGGCAAGCAGCGTCAGGCCGTTCTCGAGCTTGGCCGTTTCCTCGTCGATGACCTTGCGCATGGTGCGCGTCACGAAGTCGGACTGCGAGCCGGCCTCCTCGAGCTTGGCGGCGCCGAACTTGGCATGGTGCTGGCGCGCGTACATCGCGTGGCTGGTCAGGTGCGAGAACGGATCGTTGGCGCCGTGCGTGGTGATTTCGCGGTCGACCGCCTCGAGCGAGGTCGCGTTCCAGAAATGCTCGAGGAACTTCTCTCCCTGCCGGCGCGAACGCATGTTTGCGACGGCCTTGACGATGATCAGGTACCAGGTCGCGAGGGACATCAGTACCAGGATGATGAACAGCGCCTTGCCCAGACCGTCGGTCTGAGAAATGAAGTGCGCAAAGCCCAGGCTTGGGGTCTCGGTCATGTCAGTTCCTGAGGGTGAAATCGAACGGCACGATGGCAATCGCGGCGATCGCCACGCCATTCTCGGTATAGGGTTTGAAGCGTCCCCGCTTGGCGGCTTCCAGGGCGGCCTCGTCCAGGCGGTTGAATCCCGAGGATTTCTCCAGGGTGGCCTTGTCCACCAGGCCGCGGGTGTTGATCAGCAGCCGCACCAGCACCTTGCCCTCCTCGCCCAGGCGCTTGGAGGTCCGGGGATATTCCGGCATGGGCGGAGAGCCCAGGTACTCGATGCGGCCTACCAGCTTGGGCTCGTTGGACACCGGGGCCTGCGGCGAGGCCGTGCGCTCGGAGGCCTCGGGCTTGCCGCTGGGGGGCTGCGACGTGGCCGGCGCGGGCGCGGGCTCTGGCGCCGGCGCGGGTTCGGGCTGCGACAGTGCCGTCTCGGAAGGCGGGGCAGGCTCCGGCGGGGGCGGTGCGGGCTGGGGGGGCGGCTTGGCGACCGGCTTGGGAACCGGTTTGGGGGGCTTGGGCTTGGGTTTGGGTTCAGGCTTGGGGGCGGGGGGAGTCGGCGCCGGCGGAGCGGCCGCCACCTGGACCTGCGGCGCGATTTCGACGAACCTGACCTCGACCGTTTCGACCGGCTTGGCCACCTCCGGTTCGGGCTGCGCCGCAAAGATCGCGCCGACGACCGCGGCATGCAAGAGGACCACCGCGGCGCCGGCGCCGACGCGCAACCCAGTCGGGGCTGGCGTATTCCAATGCAAGGTGGCACTCATTCGGATGAATCGCGTAGCTGACCATTAGAAGATCGCTACGATATCACAAATGCGACTTATTCGCAGTTACGGAGCCTCGACGTTTCAGGAATGCCGCGGCCGCGATTCAATGCTCTACCGTGCGCACCACGAGCACATCGCAGGACGTCAGGTGGATCAGCCGTTCTGCCACGCTGCCGATGGCCGTGCGCAACAGCCCGGTCAATCCATGCGTGCCGACCGCGAGGAGATCGGCCGGATGGCGGCGCACATACGCCGGCAGGACATCTTCGGGCAGGCCGTGCTCCATGACCAGCTTCGTCCCCGCAGCGCCCGCCCGGGCGAGGTTCCTGGCGATGAAATCGTTGGCGCGACGTTCCGCCTGGCCAAGCGCCGCCTCGATTTCTGCGGCATTCGGGCCGGCCTTGAGCGCCTGGCAGGCGTGAACGAGCGTCAGTTGCGCCTCGGGGAAGAAGGCGCGCGCCGCATTCAGCGCCTGGCGCGACCCTTCGGAGAAATCGGTGGCGGCGACAATGCGCTCGTAGGCGCGGTGCGGCCGTTTCCTCACGATGAGGATGGGGAATGCCGACTCGCGTGCCAGTTTCTCGACGGTGGAGCCCAGCAGCAGCCGGCCCAGGGTCTCGTCCCGGGCCACGCCCGTCACGATCAGGTCGCATTGCCGGTTGCGGGCCGTCCGCTGGATGACCTCGACCGGATTGCCCGTTTCCAGCACCAACTCCATCGGCACGTCCACCTCGCCCACGATGTCCAGCAAGGCGCGCTCGGCTGCCTGGAAATCGGCCTCTCGGCTCCCCTGCGCCTTGAATCGATCGGCGAATGACGGCGCTTCGATGACGTGCAGCACGACCAGCTTGCATCGACGACGGCGAGCGATGTCGATGGCGCGGTCCAGGGCACGGTCGCAACGTGCGCTCAGGTCGGTGGCAAACAAGATGCTGCAGGTGTCGCGTCCCATGCCGGCACTCCAGGGGTTCAGGAATACCCATCGTGCCACGGGCGTGGCGCGGTGCGAGTCCGGCACCCGCACGCGGTTTGACGCAGATCAAGCCATGGCGTTGCCGCGGCCCCAGGGCATCGCGCGCGAGCGGGGAAAGCGAAAAACAAAAAGGGCGGCCCGCATGGACCGCCCTTCTTGCTTCAACTGGTGCCGGCAATAGGAGTCGAACCTACGACCTTCGCATTACGAATGCGCTGCTCTACCAACTGAGCTATGCCGGCGAAAACCCGTGCCCTGTGGACTGCCAAGGCCAAACTGGCCAAGGGCTCAAAGCTAGCCCGCTATTCTAGCAAAAATTTCCGGCAGTATTCAAACCTTCAAAAAATCGCACACCTATTCCGCGTCGGGCTGCCGGTCCGGGTGGGCCGCCTCGAACGCCGGCAGCGCCGCGCAATGGTCGGCAATGCGCACCACGGTCGGCATGGCGCCGAGGTCGGCCTTCAAGCGGCGGGCGTTGTACACCTGCGGAACCAGGCAGAGGTCGGCCAGCGTGGGCTGGTCGCCATGGCAGCACTGCCCGGTGCGGGGGGAGCCGGCCAGCATGCGCTCGAAGGCGGCCAGGCCGCTCTCGACCCAGTGCCGGTACCAGTCGTCGCGCCCCTGCTGGTCGATGCCCAGCGGATTCTTCAGGTACTTCAACACGCGCAGGTTGTTCAGCGGATGGATGTCGCAGGCGATGGTCAGGGCCAGTGCACGCACGCGGGCGCGTTCGGCCGGTTCGGCGGGCAACAGCGCGGGCTGGGGATGCGTCTCGTCCAGGTACTCGATGATGGCCAGCGACTGCGTCAGCGCCTGGCCTTCGTCCTCGAGCACGGGCACCAGCGCATCGGGGCTGAGCTGGCGAAAGTCCGGCTGCATCTGCTGGCCGCCCTCCTTGAGCAGGTGGACGGCCCGGTATTCGTACGGCAGGCCCTTGAGCGCGAGCGCGATGCGGACACGGTAAGAGGCGGAACTGCGGAAATAGCTGTAGAGGCGCATGCTTGCTCCGGACGGCTACAGGCGGACGTTCTTGGACAGGCCCTTGGGCAGCGGAAAGGCGATGCCTTCCTCTGCGCCGGCCAGCTTGCGCACCGAGGCCGCGCCTAGCTCCTTGAGACGGGCGATGACCTGCTGCACCAGCACGTCGGGAGCCGACGCCCCGGCCGTGACGCCGACGCGCCGGCGGCCCGCCAGCCAGGCCGGGTCGATGTCGGCCGCGCCGTCGATGAGGTAGGCGGCCACACCCTTGCGCTCGGCCACCTCGCGCAAGCGGTTGGAATTGGAGCTGTTGACGCTGCCCACCACCAGCACCAGGTCGCATTCGGGCGCCATGATCTTCACGGCATCCTGGCGGTTCTGGGTCGCATAGCAGATGTCGCTTTTCTTGGGCTCGGCAATGTTCGGAAAACGCGCCTTGAGCGCAGCGGCGACCTCAGCGGCATCGTCCACCGACAGCGTGGTCTGCGTGACGTAGGCAAGCTTGTCCGGGTCGGCCACTTCCAGGGCGGCCACGTCCTCGACCGTCTCCACCAGGTACATGCCGCGCTCGGACTGGCCCAGCGTGCCCTCGACCTCCGGATGCCCCTTGTGGCCGATCATCACGATCTCGTTGCCGGCGGCGCGCATCTTGGCGACTTCCACGTGCACCTTGGTGACCAGGGGACAGGTCGCATCGAACACCTGCAGGCCGCGCGCTTCGGCCTCGCGCCGCACCGCCCTGGACACGCCGTGGGCCGAGAACACCACGGTCGAGCCGGCCGGCGCCTCGTCCAGCTCCTGGATGAAAACGGCGCCCTTGCCGCGCAGGTCTTCGACCACGTAGCGGTTATGGACGATCTCGTGACGCACGTAGATCGGCGCGCCGAAGATCTCCAGGGCGCGCTCGACGATCTCGATGGCGCGGTCGACCCCGGCGCAGAAACCGCGCGGCTGGGCCAGGACCACTTCCATGGGCGCCTGCGTCATCACATGACTCCGAGCAGCGACACGTCCACCTTGAGGGCGGAACCGGCCAGCGGATGGTTGAAATCGAACAACGCGTAGTCTTCGCCCTGCTCCTTGAAGACCCCCGAATACCGGCCGCCATTGGGCGCGGCGAATTCGACCAGGTCGCCCGGCTCGAAGGTCTCGTCACCCGCGTGCTCGCGCAACATGGCGAGGGTGACGCGCTGGATCAGGTCGGGATTGCGCTCGCCGTAGGCCTGCGCCGGCTCGAGGGTGAAGCTGAAGCTTTCGCCCTCCCCGTGGCCGATCAGCGCCGCTTCCATGCCGGGGGCCCACTGGCCGATGCCCAGCTGCAGCGTGGCGGGGCGGCCGGTGAAGGTATCGACGAAGACGCTCCCCGCGCCCTCGCCGGAAGCCAGGGAGATGCGGTAGTGCAGCGTTACGTAGGAATCCTCACGGACAACCAGGGGCGAGGCGGGAGAAGGAGAAGCCAAAATATGTCACCGTGTCGATGCTATGCGCCAAAGACCTGATTTTACCCGCCCCGCCGCCATGTCGATCGCCACGCCATCCCTGCAAGCCGCCCTGCCGCCCGAAGAACGCCCCCGCGAACGCCTGCTGCGCCACGGCCCGGGGGTATTGACCGACGCCGAACTGCTCGCCGTACTGCTGCGCACCGGCACGCCGGGCTGCAACGCGGTCGAGCTGGGCAGGCGGCTCCTGGCCGAATTCGGCGGCCTGCGCGGCCTGCTGGCCGCCTCCCGCGACGAGCTGCGGCGCGTGCGGGGCCTGGGCGAGGTCAAGGCCGGCCAATTGCAGGCCATCCTGGAACTGGCGCGCCGCGAACTGGCCGAAACCCTGAGCCGCGGCGATGCCCTGTCCAACCCCGGCGACGTGCGCCGCTACTGCGCCACCACCCTCGCCCACCGCCAGGTCGAATGCTGCATGGCCCTCTACCTGGACGCGCGCAACCGCCTCATCACCAGCGAACTGCTCAGCCAGGGCACCCTCGCCCAGGCCACGGTCTACCCCCGGGAAATCGTCCGCGCCGCCCTGCGCCACCACGCCGCCTCGGTCATCCTCGCCCACAACCATCCGTCCGGCAATCCGGAACCCAGCCAGGCCGACGAACACCTGACACGCCACGTCCGCAACGCTCTCGCCCTCGTCGACGTGCGCCTGCTCGACCACATCATCGTCGCCGGCCGCCAGACGACCTCGCTCGCGGAAAGAGGAATCGTGTAGCCCCCGCGCAAGCTTTACCAATGCACCATGGCCAATCCCGCCACAGGCGCGCGGAAGCACGGAATGCGGTCCCCCCGCAGACTCCCGATATAAACGGTCCGCAAATCCGCCCCGCCAAACGTCACGCTCGCAAACCAGGGCGCAATCCCCCCGCCGCAAGCCAGCATCAGCTCCGGCGTCGCTTCCCCTCGCGCGAAGGCCGCCATCAGCGCGCGCCCCGCGGCGCTATCCCGATCGTCGTCCAGCAGGATCCGCAACTCCCCTTCCGGGGTGATCGCGAAAACTCGGTCCGTCATCACATGCGTGCCCCAGAGATTGCCGTAGGCATCGAACGCGATGCCGTCGATGAACGCCCCATGGTCCGCCGGACCGAACACCTCCCGGTCCGACAGACTGCCGTCCGGCGCCACCCGCAGCCGCGAGACGCGCCGTCCGCAGGTCTCGGCCACATACAGCCATTCCTCGCGGGCATCGAGCCGGATCTCGTTGGTGAAGTGGAAACCATCGGCAACCACCCGCAGCCGGCCGTTCTCGTACAGGGCGATGTATCCGTCGGCCACATGCGGGTCCATGGCCTGCATCCAGTTCTTGATGCGGGTCGAAATCGTCAGCCACAGCCGGTCGCGGCTGTCGCGCAGCACGAAGTTGACCTTGCCGATGGGCTGGCCGTCGATGCTGTCGGCCAGCACCCGCGTCCGGCCCTCGCGCGTCATGATCTCCAGCCGGTCGGTGCCGAAATTGGAGATCACGATATCGCCATTGCGGGCAAAGGCCAGGCCGTTGGGCAGCGTCCCCGCGACGAAGCGGGTGGCGTCGTCCGCGGCCGTGCCAAAGCGCGTATCCGCGTCCTGCGTCACCAGCCGCTGGCTGCCGTCCGGCCGGATGTGGACCACCCCGCCCCGCGCATCGGCGGCCCACAGCGATCCGTCGCGTTCGGCCAGGATGCATTCCGGCCGTTGCAGCCCCTGTCCCACGAAGGCGATCTCCGCCGGATCGACCACGAAGCCGTCCAGCGGATTGGCGGTCCCTGCCATGGCCGCGCGCCTCAGAAGCCGACCCGGTCCGCGCCCTTGAGCGCCAGCATGGCGCGGGCCTCGTCCGGGGTCGCGATTTCGTGGCCCATTTCCTCCAGGATCCGGCGGATCTTGGTGACCTGCTCGGCGTTCGAGGCCGCCAGCCGGCCCTTGCCGATGTACAGGCTGTCCTCCAGCCCGACCCGCACGCTGCCGCCCAGCAGCGCCGCCTGCGTCGCGAAATTCATCTGGTGGCGTCCCGCCGCCAGCACGGACCATCGGTAATCGCTGCCGAACAGCCGGTCGGCCGTCCGCTTCATGAACAGCAGGTTGTCCAGCTCGGCGCCGATGCCGCCCAGGATGCCGAAGATCATTTGCACGAAGAATGGCGGCTTGAGCAGCCCGCGGTCGACGAAATGCGCGACGTTGTAGAGATGCCCGACGTCATAGCACTCGTGCTCGAAGCGGGTGCCGTGTTCCTCGCCCAGCATCTTCAGGATGCGTTCGATATCCCGAAACGTATTGCGGAAGATGAAGTCGTCGGTGTTGCGCAGGTAGTTCTCTTCCCAGTCGAATTTCCACTGCTTGTAGCGATCGGCCATGGGGTAGATGCCGAAGTTCATCGATCCCATGTTGAGCGAGCACATTTCCGGCTTGGCCACCAGCGGGGCGGCCAGGCGCTGTTCCACCGTCATGTTCAGGCCGCCGCCGGTGGTGACGTTGATGACGGCGTCGGTGGCCTCCTTGATCCTGGGCAGGAACTGCATGAACACGTCCGGATCGGGCGTGGGGCGGCCGTCCTTGGGATCTCGCGCGTGCAGGTGCAGGATGGCCGCGCCGGCCTCGGCGGCGGCGATGGACTGCGCCGCGATGTCTTCCGGACGGTACGGCAATGCCTCCGACATGGTCGGCGTATGGATGCCGCCGGTCACCGCGCAGGTGATGATGACCTTGGATGCGGCTTGCCTGGCGGGCTTGGCTTGGGCGTCTTTCATCGCTTGCTCCTGGTTCAGTCTTCGAAGATGGCCACGGCGCGGGTGAATCCCGCCGAAGCGCCCCGGATCTTGTAGGGGAAGCACGAGACCGTGAAGCCGTGCGGCGGCAGGCTCTCCAGGTTGCCGAGCTTCTCGAGGTGGCAATAGGCCCGCGCCATGCCGGCGCGATGCCCTTCCCAGATGATGGAGGGATCCTTGCTTTCGGCGAAGCGCTTGGCGGTATGCACGAACGGCGCATCCCAGCTCCAGGCATCGGTGCCCGTCACGCGCACCCCGCGCTCGGTCAGGTAGAGCGTCGCCTCCATGCCCATGCCGCAGCCGGCGGACACATAGTCGGGTTGGCCGTAGCGCGCGCCGGCCGCCGTATTCACCAGCACGATGTCATAGGGTTCCAGCGTGTGGCCGATACGCGCCAGCTCGGCCTCGACCTCCTCGGGCGTTACCACGTGGCCGTCCGGCAAGTGGCGGAAATCCAGCTTCACGCCGCGGCTGAAGCACCACTCCAGCGGCACCTCGTCGATGGTGATGGCGCGTTCGCCGCCGTCCATGGTGGAGTGGAAGTGGTAGGGCGCATCCAGGTGGGTGCCGTTGTGGGTCGAGACATTGAGCCGCTCGATGGCCCATCCCTCGCCGCCGGGCAGGTCGGCCACGTCCAGGCCCGGGAAGAACGCCGCCATGTCGGCGGCCGTCGAGCGGTGGTCCAGATAGGCGATCTGCGGCAGGTGGCCGGGCGGGTCCGAAGCGATGGTGTCGTCCAGGGCAACGGAAAGATCGACGAAACGTCGTGGCATGAGAAACTCCTTTCAGCGCCCGAGCAGGCCGGTGGCCAGCCAGGGAAAGACCAGGATCAGGGCAAGCACCGCCAGCATGATGGCGGCGAACGGCATGGCGCCATGGAAGATCTCGCCCAGCTTGAGCGTGCGGTCGGGCGACGTGCCCTTGATGACGTAGACGGACAGCCCGAACGGCGGCGTGAGCAGGCCGACTTCGACCGCGATCACGGTAACGATGCCGAACCAGATCGGGTCGATGCCGAAGGCCTTCATGATGGGATAGAACAGCGGCACCACGATCAGCAGGATGGATGAGCTGTCCAGGATCGTGCCCATCGCGACGATCAGCACCACGTAGGCGATGATGATGCCCCAGTAGCCGATGTCGCTGGCGGCGATGGCCGCGCTCAGGAACTCCGGCAGGCCGCTGAGCGACAGCATGCGCGAATACATGCTGGCGGCGATGATCAGAAAGCAGATGGCGGCGGTGACCTGGCCGGTGTCGGTCAGCACCCGCCAGATGCGTCCGGGGGGCAGCGCGCGGCGGAACAGCCCGATCACGACCGCGCCCAGCGCGCCTACCGCGCCGGCCTCGGTAGGGGTGAAGAAACCTCCGTAGATGCCGCCCAGTACCAGCCCGATGAGCAGCACGATGGGCAGCGCCTTGCGTCCCATCGCCGCCACGGACAGGGGCGTGACGTCTTCCGAGATGCTGGTGCCGGCAAACGCCGGCCGCCGCCGAGCCAGCCAATAGACGCCCAGCCCGAAGGCCACGGCGAGGAGGATGCCGGGCACCACCCCGGCCAGGAAAAGATCCCCCACCGATTGCTCGGTGAGCACGCCGTACAGGATGAGCAGCAGGCTGGGCGGGATCAGCATGCCCAGCACCGAGCTGCCGGCCACGATGCCGTAGGCGAAGCGCTTGGTATAGCCGTGCCGCAGCATCTCGGGCACGGCCACGCGCGTGAAGACGGCGGCCGAGGCGATGGAAATGCCCGTGATGGCGGCGAAGATGGCGTTGGCGCCCACCGTGGCGATGCCCAGGCCGCCCTTGATGCGCCCCAGCATGCGATTGGCGACGTCGAAGGCGTCGCGGCCGATGTCCGCCTGCGAAACCACGAACCCCATCAGCACGAACAAGGGCACCACGCCGAAAATGTAGGAGTCGATGGACTCCGTGGCGGCCAGGGCCAGCATGCGCCCGGTGATCAGGAAACTGCCCTTGATCGCGAGCACGCCGAGGAAGGAGCACACGGCCAGCGCGATGGCGACGTGCATGCCCGCATAGATGAGCCCCACCATCCCGAACAGCGCCAGCGCGCCGATGGCCAGATCGCTCATGATGCCCTCGCTTGCAGCGGCAGGCCGCGCGCGCCGCCGGCCAGGCATGCGGCGCGCACGGCCCGCACCAGGAACTGCAAGCCGAGCGCCGCCGTTCCCACCAGCATGACGAGCCGCACGGGCCAGATCGGCGCGGTGAAGTCGCCGATCGCGCCGACGAACAGGTTGCGTGTCCAGGCGCGCTCGAACAGCGGCAGGAGGCCGTTGAAGAGCACCGCGCAGAACCCCGCGCCGACCAGGCAATACAGGGCTTCCAGGCCGGCCCGGCCGCGCGGCGGCAGCCGGTCGAGCAGGATCTCGGCGCGAGTCAGCCCTCCCAGCCGCAAGGAATGCGCGACCTGCAGGAACACGATGGCCACGATGGACATGCTGACCATCTCCGGCACGCCGGAGATCGGCTTGCCGAAGAAGGCGCGGCCGATCACGTCGGAGTTGATGGCCAGCATCACGCCCACGATCAGCAACGTGCCGAGCGCGTTCAGAAAGGCGGTGCAGGCATCCAGCGCGCGCAGCACGGGGTGGTGGGACGGCGGGAGAAAATCGCCCTCGCCGGCGACGGGAACTTCGGACATGGCGAACCTCCGGGGAAGCCTAGTTCTGGCCCCAGTTGCGGACCGGCTTGGCGCCGGCCGCCCGCACTTCTTTCATGTAGGCGTCCAGCACTTCCTTGGCGGGCAGCTTCTGCTTCTGCAGCTCGGCGATCCAGCCCTTGGTCGGATCCTCCAGCGCCTGGGCGTACGAAGCGCGCAGGCTGGTCGAGTCCGGGTTGAGCTTGCCGCCCTTGGCGACCAACTCCTGCAGCGCCGCCTCGGTGGCCTTGCGCAGGTCGTCGGTATAGGCGCGCTCGAAGGCCGCCGCCCCCGCCACCAGCGCCTTCTTCAGCGCCTCGGGCTGGGCGTCGTACCAATCCTTGTTGGCCGCCAGGCCGCCCGAGTACTGCGCGCCGTAGCCGATCTGGGTGATGTAGGGCGCGACCTCCTGGATCTTGGCCGGCACCGCGGCGGTGGCGAAGGTCACCACGCCGTCGTAGAGGCCGGTCTGCAGGGCGTTGTAGTACTCGGTCAGGTTGCCCGCGACGCCCACGGCGCCGGTGCCCTTCATCCAGTTGATCGAGGTGCCCGGCGTACCGATCTTGCGGCCCTTGAGGTCGGCCAGGCTCTTCACCGGGAACTTGGTGAAGAGCAGATAATCGTCCAGGCCGAAGCCGCCCCCGATGTAGACCACGTCGTTCGCTTCCCACGCCTTCATCATCGCGGGGATCTTGCGCTGCACGTCCTGCACGGCCTGCGTGATCAACCCCGGATCGGTCGAAACGAACGGCGTGTAGTAGGTGACGTTCTGCAACGGCAGCTTGGCGGGCTCGAAGATGGTGGGCACCAGCGCGATGTCGGCCACGCCGTCCTGGGCCGCCTCCAGCTCCTCGCCCACCTTGGCGAGCGAACCGCCGTACTGCTGCTTCCATTCGATCTTGATGTCCGAGCCTTCGAGCGCCTTGTTGACCGCGGGCACGAAGGTTTCCTGCAGGTGCTTGACCCACCGGAACACGGGCGGGTGGCCGTTGACGAGGGTCACGGTGACGGTCTTGGCTTGCACCGCCACCGAAGCGGTGGCCAGCAAGGCCGCGAAAGCGGCCGGAAGAATGCGCATGGAGGTCTCCTTGGGGATGCCGGGCTCGTGCGGCCCGGTTCTTGCGGTTTGGGAAAAAGCCTGGGTTCACTCGCCTCCGGGGCCCGCGCGCGGGGAAAGAACGGGTGGCGGACCGCCCATTCCAGCGGCGCGCCCGGCGGCCAGCGCCTCGATGCCGGCGCTGATGAAAGGCACCAGCCGGGCCATGACGGCGTCGACGTCGCCGTCGTCGCAGACGCCGCCGGACAGGCGGCCCGCCCGCCCGGTGGCCGACATCATGGTCATGCCCACGCCGATGGCGAACATGTAGGACCACACCGCATCGGCCTGGTCCAGCTGGGGCAGGATGCGGCGGAAGGCCTCGATGAAACGGCGGGCGATGGCGTCGTAGTGCGCGGCGATCAGGGTGCGCGAGCGCTCGTCGTCCGCATTGGCGGTGGCGGCCAGCACCCGCGAGAACAGATTGCCGGCCTGCCCTTCGTGCCCGAACTCCACGGTCGGCCGGAACAGGGCCTCCAGCAGGTCGCCCAGCGCGGGCTTGCCCTGTCCTTCCGGCCCGAACAGGCGGTCCAGCTCGGCCGCGCGCAACGCGTTGATGGCGTCGGAGCGCCGGGCGAACATGGCCTCGTAGAGCTTTTCCTTGGTGCCGAAGTGGTAGTGCAGGAGCGCCTGCGCCACCCCGGCCTCGGTAGCGATCTGCCGCATGCTGGCGCCATCGAACCCATGCAGGGCGAAAACCCGCTCGGCGGCATCGAGGATGGCGGTGCTGGCGTTTGGCTCGGTCAAGGCGGTATCCCGGAAACATCGTCGGGCAGAGCCTATATCCTGACTGATCGATCAGTCAACATAGGGTTGTCGAGCAATCCCGCATGGCGCGGCACAGCCGGGCGCCGGGATTCACCGGGGGTTCGCTAGAATGGCGGCGCGAATGAGCCGGCCGCGCCGACGCCGCAGCCAGGCGCGGCTGCGGCATAAACAACGCCTTGAAAACAAAGCGGATTCCATGCTATTCTTGCGAGCTTTACGGCGTTGCCTTTGGTCCGCGAGAGAACGCGCCCTGGGAAAAGCCTTTCGCAAGCGAGCTTGCGGATGCTTTTGACGCACGCTTTCAACGCATTCTGGTTTTCCGCCGGGGTGCCTTGAGAACAGTGCGAACCGGGTCCGACATCATCCATCTTGCCGGGCACGCCGGAAATTCGGGGCAACATCCGGCACTGCCGATCCCCGGATCCCTATCCCGAATTCACGAAATAGAAGAGGTGTCGCCATGGCACGAGTATGTCAAGTAACCGGTAAAGGTCCAATCGTGGGCAACAACGTTTCCCACGCCAACAACAAGACCAAGCGCCGCTTCCTGCCGAACCTGCAATACCGCAAGTTCTGGGTCGAAAGCGAAAACCGCTGGGTTCGCCTGCGCGTGAGCACGAACGCCCTGCGCACCATCGACAAGAACGGCATCGAAGCCGTGCTGGCCGATCTGCGCGCCCGCGGCGAAGCCGTTTAACCACCGGGTCCACAGGAGCACACCATGGCCAAGGGTATACGTGAAAAGATCAAGCTCGAGTCCACCGCCGGCACCGGGCACTTCTACACCACGACCAAGAACAAGCGCACCACCCCGGAAAAGATGCTGATCAAGAAGTTCGATCCGGTCGCGCGCAAGCACGTCGAATACAAGGAAACCAAGCTGAAGTAATCGGCTCGGTACGCCGGTTCGCCGGTCCGATAAAAAACCTCGCCTGGGCGAGGTTTTTTATTGCCATGGCGTTGCGTGCGCGCCGCAATGCTTCACGCACGCACGGGCATCAAGCCGCGACCACTCGGTTGCGAAGCCTGCCTATCCCGTCGATCTCGCACTCGATCAGGTCGCCAGGCCGCAGGTAGCCCGACGCCGGGACGATGCCATTGCCTCCCGACCACTTGCCACCCAGCTCCTTATCGGTGGACCAGGCCGTTCCGCTCGGCGTACCGGTGATGATCATCATCCCCGGCCGCAAGGTGAGATTCATCGAGAAAACGTGGACCAGTTCCGCCACGGTCCAGATCATCTGCCCGGTATGGCTGTTCTGCCTGAGCTCGCCGTTGACCCATGAACGGATTCCCAGATCCTGGGGATCGGGAATGCTGTCGGTGTCGACGATGAAGGGACCGACAGGCGCGCTGGTGTCGAACACCTTGCCCCTGCCCAGCTCGTACCAGCTGCTGCCGTCCGGGCGGAAGCGGACCTGCCGGTCGCGAGCCGTCACGTCGTTGACGATGGTGTAGCCGAACACATGCTCCAATGCCCGCTCACGCGGGATGTGCCGGCCCGGCTTGCCGATGACGACGGCCAGTTCCACCTCCCCGTCCAGTTTGCGCGTCAGCACCGGATCGTGGACGATGTCGTCGTGCGGGCCGACGACGCAGTCGGCCGTCTTGACGAAGAACTCGGGCTCCTTGCCGCTGGTATCCGAGCTTGCCTTCTCGGCGTTATGGCTGAGGTAGTTGCTGCCCGCGCACAGAATGGTGGAGGGAAGCATGGGGGCGCACAGCTCGGCCTCGTCCAGGGCCAGGCGTCCCACACCCCGATCGGCGGAAATCGCCACGGCCCGCGCGGCCAGTTCGCGGGACCGCGGCGCATGGCGAATGACCTCGGTCATGTCGGCGAACCAGCCCACCTCGCGCCCCAGCCCTCCCACGGTTTCTTCGACCGATTGAGGATCGACCAGATCGGCACCGTCGACGATGCCGACGCGATGGACGCCGTTGCGGCGATAAGTTGCATACTTCATGGGTATCCTTGCTATTCGAGTTTGCCGATGCTGTTGATGACCTGGGTCTGGTGCCGTTCGTCGGTGCGCCAGAATGCTTCGAAATCGGCCGCGTCCTGGTACTGCACGGGCGTTCCCATCCCTGCCATGGCTTTCGAGAACGCCGGATCGGCGACGGCATCCCGGACGGCTGCGCGCAACCGCATCATGACGGGCTCGGGGACGCCGGCCGGTGCGAACAACCCGGCCCACAGATAGTATTCGGCGTCGTAGCCCAGTTCTTTCATCGTCGGCACATCGGGAAGGCTCGCCAGGCGTTCAGCGCCCTGCACTGCCAGCGGCCTGAATTTGCCGCTCTTGATGTGGCCCGAGATATTGCCGTAGGTCTGCGTTGAAGCCTGGACATGCCCGCCCAGCAACGCCGTCACCTGTTCGCCGCCACCGCCATAGGGCACGTGCAGCAGCTTGATGCCCGCGGCATGGGCGAAACGCTCCATGGCGACGTGCGTGGTCCCGTAGATGCCCGAAGAGCTATAGCTGACGGTCCCGGGCCTGGCCTTCGCCGCCTGCACCAGTTCCTGCACCGACTTCCAGGGCGCATCGTTGCGCACCACCAGTACCGTCGGATCGGCCGACATGCGCGCGATGGCCATGAACTGCGAGGTCGCATACGACGGCGTCTTGCCGGTCAGCCTGTCCGCGGCGGGAATCGCCGAAATGCTCGGCAGCGCCATCATCAGCGTGTAGCCGTCGGGAGCCGCCTTGGCTACATGGGCCATGCCTACGCCGCCGCCGGCGCCGGGACGGTTCTCGATGATGACGGATTGGCCGAGGCGTTTGGCCATCAAGGGCGCCAGCGGCCGGGCGGTGGTGTCCGATACGCCGCCGGGTGAAAACGGAACGACCAGGGTAATGGGGCGAGAAGGGAAATCATCCGCCGCCATGACAGCGAGCGGACACGACAGTGCGGCAGCCAGCGCCGCATGGCGTGGGTTCATTGCGTGTCTCCTGAATAGGTATTGTTCTGGCGCGTACCGCGGACGGCCGCGCGCTGGTGAACACTAACACGCGAATGGCGGTTTTTGTTGCCGAAAGCCGCCCGGCTGCGCGGCAATCCGGCATTTCATGCCGGCCACGAAGCGTTTTCGGGACACCCGTGCCGCCTGTGCCGGACAGGCCATTGCCATGCCTTAGTCCGCCCGGTCGAGGATCGCCCGTGCTCGACGAATGACGGGCGCGTCCACCATCCGGCCGTCCAGCTTGAAGGCCCCCCGCTCGCCGCTGGCGGCCTGCACCACTCGCCGCGCCCATTGCAGGTTTTCCCCGGATGGCTGGAACGTCTCGTTGACGACAGGCACTTGCAAGGGATGGACGCACAACATCCCGCCCATGCCAGCGCCACGTGCGCGGGCGGCCTCCGCGCGCAATCCCGCGATGTCATCGAGCCGGAGATGGACACCATCGAGAGGGGCGGCAAGCCCGGCGGCGCGGGCATGCAGCACGAGCCGATGACGAACGTCGTCCAGCATCGCCCGGCCGGCTGGCGTGGCCGCATCCAGACCCAGGTCCAGCGCGAAATCCACCGAACCGAACGCCAGCCGCGCCACGCCTTCTGCACGTGCCAGTTCGGGCAGCGCCAAGACCGCCCGGGCGCTCTCGACGAGCGGCCATAGCGGCTTGCCGCTCGCCGCGGCATGGGCGACGACGGCAGCCGAATCCGCCTTGGGCAACATGATGGCGGCCACCCCCGGCGATCGCGCGCACAGCGCGAGATCGTCGTCGAAATACGAGGTATCCGCGGCGTTCACCCGGACGACGACGCACGCGCCGGCATGGGCCTCCAGAAACCCCGCCAAGGTCTGGCGCGCCGCCTCCTTGGCGCCATCCTGCACCGCATCCTCCAGATCGACGATCACGGCGTCGGCGCCGCTCGCCAGCGCCTTGGGCAGGCGCTCGGGACGATCCGCGGGTACGAAGAGGGCCGAGCGTACGCCCCTCATGGGCCGATCGCACGCTGGGTGCGCAATGCCTGGATCTGGGCATCGCCATAACCGAGCTCGGCGAGGATGCCGGCCGTATGCTGCCCCAGCGCCGGTATGGCATCCATGCGGGCCGCGAAGGCACTGCTCGCCCCGGGCGGCAGCAAGGCAGGCAGCATGCCGGCCGGGCTGCCGACCTCTGCCCAGCGCCCGCGCGCGGCCAGTTGCGGATGGTTCCATACACCGGCCATGTCGTTGACGCGGGCGTTGGCAATCTGCGCCTCCTCCAGCGCCGCGATGACTTCGTCCGCGCTCATGCGCGCGAAGGCGGCGACGATGATGTCGCGCAATGCGGCGCGATTGGCGGTGCGGCGCGAGTTGGCGTCGAAGCGCGGGTCTTCGGCCAATTCCGGCTGGCGCAGCACCCGTTCGCAGAACACCCGCCATTCGCGCTCGTTCTGCAGGCCGAGCATCACCGTGCCGCCGTCGCCGGCGGGAAACGGGCCGTAGGGATAGATGGTGGCGTGCGCGGCGCCCGAGCGCGCGGGCGGCGGCGCGCCGTCGAATGCGTAGTACATGGGGTAGCCCATCCACTCGACCATGCTCTCGAGCATGGAAACGTCGATGCGGCTGCCTTCGCCGGTGGTTGCGCGCAGCAAGAGCGCGGCCAGGATGCTCGAATAGGCGTACATGCCGGCGGCGATGTCCGCCACCGAGGCGCCGGCCTTGGACGGCTCGTCCGGCGTCCCCGTCACCGAGAGAAAGCCCGCCTCGCTCTGGATCAACAGGTCGTAGGCCTTCTTGTCGCGATAGGGGCCGGTGTCGCCGTAACCGGAAATATCGCAGACGATCAGGCGCGGATGGCGCTCCCGCAGCGCCTCGAAAGAGAGTCCCAGGCGCGCCGCGGCGCCGGGGGCGAGGTTCTGCACCAGCACGTCGATCTTGGGCAGCAGGCGCTCCAGCACGCCCCGGGCCCCCTCCTGCTTGAGGTCCAGGGCCAGGCTTTCCTTGGAGCGGTTGGTCCAGACGAAGTGGGATGACAGGCCGCGCACGCGCTCGTCGTAGCCGCGCGCGAAGTCGCCCGCGTCCGGACGCTCGATCTTGATGACCCGGGCGCCGAGATCGGCCAACTGGCGCGTGCAGAACGGCGCGGCGATGGCATGCTCCAGGCTCAGGACAGTAATGCCGTCCAGCGGACGGGGCGAAGGAGATGGGAAGGCAGCGCTCATGACCGGTCCAGCATGAATGTCGACAAATCGTCCACGCGGCGCAGGCTCCACAGCCTGGGTATCCAGGCGTCGATCTCGGCCGGTTCCGCCGCGCCCGAGAACGCCGCCAGGCGGCGCAGCTTGGCCTCGAGCTCGGCGCGCGACAGGGTGTTGTCCGGGTCGCCCTTGGGAGAGTCGATGGCCGCCCGAAGCAGGCGGCCGTCGCGGGTCTCGACCTCCACGCGGCCGAGCCAGCGGGCGGGATAGGCGCGATCGACCTCTTCATCCTCCACCATGGCGGTGCGCCGGCGGATCTCCGCCACGGCGGGGTCGGTCAACGCATGATCGCGAAACTCCTCCAGCCCCGCGCGGCCATACACGGCGACCAGGCCGAGCACGGTGCCCATGGAGAATTTCGCCTGGTGCACGGTGCGTGGCTCGGTCACGCCGCCCAGCACGTCGATCGCGGCGCGGTGCACCCGCGCCCGTATCGCCGCGACGTCGCCGTGCGCAAGCCCTTCCCTGCGCATGAGATGCAAGAGCGCATCGGCGGCGGGATGGGTGTGCCGGCACGAGGCATGGAATTTGAACGAGGTCTCGAGCGTGGCCCAGCGCCGCCCCAGGCGATCGCACAGACGGGAAGGATCGGCGTCCGACGACATGCCCGCCGCCATGCCTTGCCGGCCCTCCAGCACGCCGTGCGCGCCGGTCAGGCCCTGGGCGGCGAGGTAGGCCGCAAGCAGCCCCGAGGCCGCGGCCTGGCCAGTATGCAGTTGCTTGGAATCGGCCGCCTCGCGCAGGAATTCCCAAAGCCCGGCCGCCTGCGTTCCGGCCGATCCGAGCGCATGGGCGAACGTGGACGCATCCAGTCCCAGCAGCTTGCCCACGCCGGCGGCCGCGGCCAGCGTGCCGACCGTACCCGTGGTATGGAATATCCGGTAGTGCGAACGCCCCATGAACTCGCCGATGCGCACGCCGGCCTCGTAGCCGGCCACCGCCGCCAGCAGCATGTCGGCGCCCGACTTGCGCAGGTCCTGGGCGGCGGCGAATACGGCGGGAAATACCACGGTAGCCGGATGCAGGACCGAACCGTTGTGCAGGTCGTCCTGCTCCGCCACGTGCGATGCCGCGCCATTGACCAGCGCGGCGAAATGCGCCGAAGTGGTCCGGCGATCGGTCAGGATGGCGCAACGGCCGCCGGCCGGTCCCATGGCGGCGGCATAACCTTCGAACAGCGGTATCGGATGCGCGCCCTTGCCTGCCAGCGCCGACGCCACCCAGTCGAAAAACAGCTCTTCGGCCCGGTCCACCACTGGCGCGGGCAGGTCGCCGAACTGCAGTCCGGCGAGGAACTCGCACAGTTCGCCCGTCGCGGGCATCGTCGTCTCCTCCATGCCGGCTTCAGAACGAACGCGGCAGGCCCAGCAAGTGCTCGGCCACGTAGGAAAGAATGAGATTCGTGGAGATCGGCGCCACCTGGTAGAGCCGAGTCTCGCGGAATTTGCGCTCGACGTCGTACTCGCAGGCGAAGCCGAAGCCGCCGTGGGTCTGCAGGCAGGTGTTGGCGGCCTCCCACGATGCCTTGGCGGCCAGGTACTTGGCCATATTGGCGCTCGCGCCGGCGTTCTCGCCCGCGTCGTATTCGCGGCATGCGCGCCAGCGCATCAGGTCGGCGGCCTCCACCTCGATGTGGGCCTCGGCGATGGGGAACTGCACGCCCTGGTTCTGGCCGATGGGCCGTCCGAATACCTGGCGTTCGCTGGCGTAGTCGCGCGCCCGCTCGACGAACCAGCGGCCGTCGCCGATGCATTCGGCGGCAATGAGCGTGCGCTCGGCGTTGAGACCGTCAAGAATGTAGCGAAAGCCTCTCCCTTCCTCGCCGATCAGGCTGTCGGCGGGCAGTTCCAGGTTGTCGAAGAACAGCTCGTTGGTTTCGTGATTGACCATGTTGGGAATGGGCCGCACGTCCATTCCCCGGCCGATGGCCTCGCGCAGGTCGACAAGGAAGATGGACATGCCCTCGGTCTTCTTGGCGACCTCGGCCAGCGGCGTGGTCCGGGCCAGGAGGATCATCAGGTCCGAATGCTGCACGCGCGAGATCCAGACCTTCTGTCCGTTGACCACATAGCGGTCTCCACGCCGCACGGCAGTGGTCTTGATCTTGGTGGTATCGGTGCCCGTGGTCGGCTCGGTCACGCCCATGGATTGCAGGCGCAATTCGCCGCTGGCCAGACGGGGCAGGAAATATTCCTTCTGCGCGACGGAACCATGCCGCACCAGCGTGAAGAGGTTGTACATCTGGCCGTGCACGGTACCGGAATTGCCCCCGCAGCGGTTGACCTCTTCGAGGATGACGGATGCCTCGGACAGCCCCAGCCCCGAGCCGCCGTACTCGGCCGGGATCATGGCGCTCAGCCAGCCGGCCTCGGTCAGGGCGCGCACGAAATCATCGGGAAAGCCCCGCGCTTCGTCGACCTTGCGCCAATAGGCGGCATCGTAGCGGGTGCAGAGCGCGCGCACGCCCTGGCGGATGTCGTCATAGTCTTCCATGCTGATTCCGAGTCCGAAATATTCGCGCTATCGCGAAGCGAAGCGCAGTTCGCCGTGCTGCACGGCGCCGTCGCCATTGCCGGCCCATAGCTGCGCGACCCCCTCGCCCGCCATCCTGCCGGCGGCCGCGAAAGCCGTGGGCGCGATCAGCGGACGCACGCCGCGGTACGAGAAATGCGTCGGCCGCAGTTGCGGGTGGGCACGCTGGAATGCCGCCACCAATAGCGTGGCGATCAGGGGCCCGTGCACCACCAGGCCGGCATAGCCCTCTTCCCCGGTGGCATAAGGCCAGTCGTAGTGGATGCGATGTCCATTGAAGGTCACGGCCGAATACCGGAACAGCAAGGTGGAAGTGGGCACGATGGTCTCCGACCATTCGGCGACGGGCAGCGGCGCCGGATCGGCCGTGCGCGGCGGAGAAGGCTCGCGATAGACGATGTCCTGCTCCTCGCGCACCGCGAGCCTGCCGCGCTGCTCGTAGTCGTGCCGGACGGTCACGAACAGCAGGGCGCCGGTGCGGCCAGCCTTCTCTTCGACCGACAGGATGGTCGAGGTGCGCGTCGCGCCTTCGCCCACGATCAGCGGATGGAGGAATTCGAGCCGGCCCCCTGCCCACATCCGGTTGCGCCGGTCGGCGGGCGGCAGGAACCCGCCCCGGGCGGGATGCCCGTCCGCGCCGAGCCCTGCGGCCTCGACAGGCTCCTGAAAATAGGCCCAATGCCACAGAGGCGGCAAACCGGCGCCCGGCTCGGGCGCGGGCTGGCCCAGCGTCGCCGCGACGCGACGGGCGAGGTTGTGGCTGATCTGGTCGACGGACGATTCGGTACGGCCCACCCAATCGCTGGGAGAAGCTGCGGTCTCCTGGTTCATGCGTGCTTCCATGCGGAGCGCCCGGCAGGCGCGAAGTGATCGATGCGGCAAGCATGCGCCGGGCGAAGCCTTCTGTAAATTTTGATTTTTGTTATCCAGCCTTCGCCGTTACGGAAGGCGATGGGGTAAGGTAGCGTCTTTGCGCGTCCGTCTTTCGCCATGCATTTCGATCTGGCCGACCTGCGGTTGTTCATCCACGTTGCCGAAGCGCCCAGCCTGACGCAGGGCGCCCGCCGCGCCCACCTTTCGCTTGCCGCCGCCAGCACCCGCATCAAGGAGCTGGAGGCCCAGCTCGATGCGCGCCTCTTGTATCGAAACAGCCGCGGCGTGGAGCTCACTCCCGCGGGACGCCGGCTGCTCGAACACGCCCGGCACGTCATGCGCCAGGTCGACATGCTCAAGGGCGAATTCGCCGACGGCGGTTCCGGCACCACCGGCCACATCCGCATCTTCGCCAACACCACCGCGGTAACCGAATTCATGCCGGAGATCCTGGCGCGCTTCCTGGCCGAACGCCCGGGCGTCACCGTCGACCTCCAGGAGCGCCTGACCCGGGACATCATCCGCGGCGTGATGGACGGATCGACCGACCTCGGCATCACCGCCGGCCCGATCACCGCCCCGGGACTGGAGCGGTTGCATTTCAGCACCGACCGGCTGGCACTCGTCGTGCCGGCGGACCACCCGCTCGCGGCGCGCGGACGGGTCACGCTGGACGATACGCTGCGCTACCCGCACATCAGCCTGCACGACGGCAGCACCCTGCTGGCGTTCCTGCGCGAACAGGTCGAAAGCCGCGGCGCGGAACTCATCCTTCGCATACAGGTGTCGAGCTTCGAGGCCGTGTGCCGCATGGTGGAGGCGGGAGTCGGCATAGGCGTGATCCCCGAATCGGCGGCGCAACGCCACCGCCGCACCATGGACCTGGCCATCGTCGCGCTCGACGAGCCATGGGCCGTGCGCGAGCGGGACCTGCTGGTGCGCGAGCTGGAAGCCTTGCCCGCCTGCGTGCGCGCCCTGATCGAGGCGGTCCAGGCGTACGGACGGCAAGCCGGGGAGCCTGCCGCCGCGACCGGGACATCGACGGCCGCAAGCGACTAAAATCGCCGGCTCGCGTCGGCCGCGACGATCGCGCCCGGCACGCTCCACCTTTGCACAGAGAACGCTCCATGGGTAATGCCACGCCCCTACGCGGCGGCTATCGGATCATCGCGCTGATCGTCGCCAGCGCGTTCTTCATGGAGCAGCTGGATTCCACCATCATCTCCACCGCGCTGCCGGCCATGGCGCAATCGCTGCACGCCGATCCGGTGCGCATGAACTTCGCGATGACGGCCTATCTGCTGAGCCTGGCCGCCTTCATTCCCATCAGCGGCAGGATCGCCGACCGCTTCGGCACGCGCAATACGTTCCGCGCAGCGATTGCCCTTTTCGTCGTCAGTTCGGTGTTGTGCGGCCTGGCCCAGAACCTGCCCTGGCTGATCGCGGCGCGGCTGCTGCAGGGAGCGAGCGGCGCGATGATGGTTCCGGTAGGCCGTCTGGTGCTGCTGCGCACGGTGGAAAAATCCCAGCTGGTCTCGGCCATGTCCTGGGTGCTGTTCCCGGCCATGATGGGCCCGGCGGTAGGACCGCTCATCGGCGGCTTTCTGACCACCTACCTGTCCTGGCACTGGATCTTCTACATCAACGTTCCCATCGGCCTGGCCGGCATTGCCCTGGCCACCGTCTACATTCCCGACATCCGCAGCGATGCGCCCTCCACGTCCTTCGACTACCTGGGGTTCGTCCTGTCGGCCGCGGCGCTGGCCAGCCTGATCGTCGGCCTGGAAGGATTGGGCCACGGCGGCTTGTCGGCGACCACGCTATCGTTGCTCGGGGCGGCCGGCGCCTGCGCCCTGCTCTATGGCTGGCACAGCCGCCGCCACCCGGAACCGGTGCTGGACTTCAGCCTGTTGCGGATCCCGACCTTCCAGGTGGCGATGCGCGGAGGCCTCCTGTACCGCGTCGCCTACGGCGGCTTTCCGTTCCTGATGCCCCTCATGCTGCAACTGGGTTTTGGCCTGTCGGCCGCCGAAAGCGGCGCGATCACCTTTGCCGGCGCGGTCGGGGGCCTGGTCATGAAAGCGATCTCGGTACGCTTCCTGCGTGCCTTCGGCTACCGCAACGTGATGATCTGGAACGGCCTGCTGTCGGCCCTGCTGCTGGGCTTGTGCGGCGCATTCCGGCCGGAATGGCCGCTGCTCGCCATCTACCTGCTGCTCCTGCTGGGCGGGCTGGCGCGCTCCCTGCAATTCAACGCCTACGGCACCATTGTCTACGCCGACATCCCGCCCGCGCGCATGAGCGCAGCCACCAGCCTGGCGAGCACCAATCAGCAGATGACCGCCGCGCTGGGCATCGGGCTGGCGGCGCTCGCGCTGGATTTCTCCATGCGGGCGCTGGGCCATGACAGCGTGCGGCTGTCGGACTTCACCGTGGCCTTCGCCGCCATGGGCCTGCTCGGCGCGCTGGCGGTGACGCAATGCCTGGGCCTTCCGGCCGACGCGGGCGCGGAACTGAGCGGCCACGGGCGTGAAAGCGGAACGGCCGGCTCTTAGTTCTTCTCAACGCCAGGTATGGAAAGTATCATCAAACCCGGCCCGCCAGACCACAACGACGCCGGTCGAGCCCCTCTTCCGGCCAATAGGAGAACCTCCATGCCATCCATGATTCGCCTGCTCGGCGCGGGCCGACCTGCCGGGGAGCCGGCCCATGCCTAGTGGCGGCAAGACACGAACAGCCACGTGCTCCTGCCGCGGCGTACGGCTCGCCCTTGCCGGCGAGCCCAGGCGCGTCTACGCGTGCAGCTGCACCGAATGCCAGCGCTGCACCGGGTCGGCCTTCGCCTACCGGGCCATCTTTGCGGATGCGGCCATTCTCGGCCTCGAAGGCACGACCCGCTCCTGGCGGCGAACCGGCTCGTCGGGACGGTGGCTCGAGCAGACGTTCTGCCCCACGTGCGGCACTGTCGTCTTCATGCGCGCGGAAGCGTTGAATGACGCTCTTTCGATATCGGTCGGTTGCCTGGAGGACCCCGATTTCCCTGCGCCCCAGTTGCTGCATTGGTCCGACCGAAAGCACCGCTGGCTGTGCCTTGAAGGCGTTGCCGAGCAATAAAAAACCCCCGGCGGAAACCAGGGGTTTGTGGACAGCCTCGGAAACCGCGAGGCGCCTTCAGGCAAGGAACGCAAACGGGCGGCGGTGCCCCTGACGGGGCACCGGACTCAAGTGGCGTAGCTGCGCAGGCGCGCGGAGAACTCTTCCAGGCGCGCAATGCCGCTTTGCTGAGCGCGGTTGCACCAGTCCTGCAGGTCGCGCAGCAACTGCTCGCTCGAAGCGCTCGAGCGCTCCCAGATGGCGGCGAGCTCGCGCCGCATCTCGACCAGGATGGCCAGCGAACGATGGTCGGCCAGCACGGTGTTCAGTTCGGAACGGTGCGAAGCCGGCAGCGACTCGTCGTCGGCCCGGTGCAGCAGGGCCCGCGCGCGCCGTAGCAGTTTCGATTGCCGGTGCGATTCCTTGGCCGCCTTCAAGCGCGCGATCTCGTCCCGGCAGGCGTGCTTGAGCAGGTCGGCATAGCGCGCCATGATTTCGTAGCGGTGCGTGATCACGGCCTGCAGGGTCTCCAGGTCGACCACTGGCTTGCCGTGCGCCAGCCTTACCTTGGGGGCGACCTTCTTCACCTTGGCCAGGCGAAGGATTTCCAGCGCGCGGATATAGCCCCAGCCGATGTCGAATTCGTACCACTTGTTGGAAAAACGCGCCGACGAGGCATAGGCATGGTGATTGTTGTGCAGTTCCTCGCCCCCGATCACGATGCCCCACGGGAAGACGTTGCGGCTGGCATCGGGGCTGGCATAGTTGCGATAGCCCCAGAAATGGCCGATGCCGTTGACCACGCCCGCCGCCCAGAACGGAATCCATATCATCTGCACGGCCCAGACGGTCAGGCCGATCGCGCCGAACAGCGCGATGTCGATCAGCATCATCAGGCCCACGCCCTGCCAGCCGAAACGGGAATAGATGTTGCGCTCGACCCAATCGTCGGGCGTGCCATGGCCGAACTTGTCCAGCGTTTCGCGGTTCCCGGCCTCGTCCCGGTACAGCTCGGCCCCCTGGAAGAACACCTTGCCTATGCCGTAGACCATGGGCGAATGCGGATCGCCCTCGCGCTCGCAACGGGCGTGATGCTTGCGGTGAATGGCCACCCATTCCTTGGTGACCATGCCGGTGGTCAGCCACAGCCAGAAACGGAAGAAATGCGCGACGGCGGGATGCAGGTCCAGCCCGCGGTGGGCCTGGCAGCGATGCAGGTATATGGTGACGGCGAGGATGGTGATATGGGTTGCTACCAGGGTGAAGGCCACGATCTGCCACCACGAGGCATCAAGTAGACCGTCGGACAGGAACGCAAGCAAAAAATCCATAACACCTCACAGGCTGGCCGGCACGGAACCGGCACGCGAGACGCCGGGCGCCTCGTGAAAAAACGGGGAATCGAAACGGCGGCCGCCCGGCATGGCAGCCGGCATGGCCAAGATCGTTAGAAATCGGGGAAGCGCCGCAGTTCCTAAGGGGAAATACCGACGCCATGCAACGAAATGGCCGGAGTCCCGGCCATGGCTGTCGCACCCGACACGATAACGCGAATATGGGAATGCCACGAGTCTTTTTCAAAGAAGGGATAACCCTAGTATAACCAGGGTTATCAGCTGTCGCCGCCCGCCCCTTGCTCCGGCGTGCCGGCGGAGGGCTTGCCGGTCGTTTCGCCATCGGCGGCTTCGGCCTCGTCGTCGAGCGCGGCCAGTTCGGGATCGGGCTCGGGCAGCTCGACCGCGGCGGTGGCGGCCCGCTCCGCGGCCGGCCCCGGGCGCCGCTGGAACACCGCGGCGAAGAACCCATCGGTGGCGTGCACGTCGGGCCGCAGCTTCAGGTAGGGTCCGGACAGCCCCAGCGGGCCGGCGCGGTCGGCCAGGATATCGGGCGCGGACAGCAACTCGAAGTCGGGGTTGGCGGCCAGGAAGGCCTCGACCTGGCTTTCGTTCTCCACCCGCAGGATGCTGCAGGTTGCGTAGACCAGGCGTCCGCCGGGCGCCACGCAGCGCGCGGCGGAGGCGAGAATGCTGCGCTGGAGCGCACAGAGGTCGGACACGCTCTCGGGCGTCTGCCGCCACTTCAGGTCGGGATTGCGCCGCAGCGTGCCGGTGCCGCTGCACGGCGCGTCGACCAGGACCCGGTGCGCCTTGCGCGCCAGGCGCTTGACGCGGGCATCGTTCTCGCTGGCGATGGCCACCGGCACGACGTTGGAAAGCCCGCTGCGGGCCAGGCGAGGCTTGAAGCGCGCCAGGCGGGCCTGCGAGACGTCGAACGCGTACAAGCGGCCGGTCGAGCGCATCAGCGCGCCCAGCAGCAAGGTCTTGCCGCCGGCGCCGGCGCAGAAATCGATCACCATTTCTCCGCGCCGGGGGGCCACCAGCAGGGCCAGCAACTGGCTGCCCTCGTCCTGCACCTCGATGCTGCCGTCCTCGAAACGCGACCAGCGGGTAAGCGCGGGCCGCCCCTGCAGCCGGATGCCGAACGGCGAATACGGCGTGGGCTCGGCCATGGCATGGGCCACGCCCGCGCGCAACTCGGCCAGGATGGCCTCCCGCTCGGCTTTCATGGGATTGATGCGGATATCGAGCGGCGCGGCCCGATTCAGCGCCGCGAGCATGCTGTCGCTGTCCGCCTCGATGGCGAGCGCCTCGGACAGCCAGTCGGGGATGCTCAGGCGGATCTCGCGCGGCAGAGAAGCATCGGCAATGGCCGATACCCGTTGCAACCAGTCGGCCTCGTCGCTGTCCAGCGCCGGCAGGACCTCCTTTGCGCCCAGCGTGGCCGCCAGGCCCAGGATGGCGAGACGGCGCGTCGCGGCGCCCCGCCCGCCCTCGGCAACGTGCCGGTAGCGGCGCAGGTGGCGCAGCACGTCGTAGACGGCCTCGGCCACCGCCGCGCGATCGCGGGCGCCCAGCTTGGGGTGGTCGCGGAACCAGCGCGACAGCACCTGGTCGGCGGGCCCCGACCACTGCAGGATCTCCCCCAGGGCGGAACGCACCTGGTCGACGCGCAGCGCCGTGGGATGCTGAGCCGGCCGGGCGCCCGGCCTGGCGGGCGTCGCCGGGCGTCCGGCGCCGGACCGGGAGGAACCGCCGTCGCGGCGCCCCGCCGGCCGCGCGGAACGCGATGAACCTGGTCGCCCGGACGTCATGCCCTGCCTCCGCTCGGATGCGATGCGGCGCGGGCCCCGTCGGCCGCCAGGCCGAAGCAGCGGTCATCGATGCCGCGCACCGCGACCTTCCCGTCGTCCAGGCTCACCCTGCCCTGCGCCAGCCAGGAAGCCACCGCGGGATAGACCACGTGCTCGATGCCCAGCACGCGTTCGGCCAGGCTCGCCTCGGTATCGCCCTCGCGCACGGGTACCACGCCTTGCGCGATCATGGGGCCATGATCGAGCACGGGCGTGACGAAATGGACGGTGCAGCCGTGGACCCGGACGCCGGCCTCCAGGGCCTGGCGGTGCGTGCCCAGGCCGGGAAACAACGGCAGCAGCGAGGGATGGATATTGACCAGCCTGCCCGCGTAATGCCGCACGAAGTCGTCGGTGAGAATGCGCATGAAGCCTGCCAATAGCACGTAGTCGGGCGAAAAACCGTCGATCTCGCGCGCCAGCGCGGCGTCGAACGCCGCGCGGTCGGCATGATCGCGATGGGCGACCACCCGGGTGGGAATGCCCTGGGCGGCGGCCCACTCGAGCCCGGACGCCTGTTCGCGGTTGGCGATCACCGCAGCCACCTCGGCCGGCCAGCCCTGGTCGCGGCATGCCTGCGTGATGGATTGCATGTTGCTGCCGCGGCCGGAAATCAGGATGACGAACCGGCACCGGCGAGCCGAGGAAAAAGGAGATGCTTGCACCGGCGAATTGTATCGTATCGCCCGCGCCGCCGCGGCCCGGTTCGCGGGGCCGCCCCGGACCGGCCTATAATCGGGGATGGTCCCCGGCATTCGTGGAACGCCGGGCTTTGTCGCATCTGGTCCTGCCCCGGCTTGAATCCGTCCCCGTCTCCCGCTCCGACGCCCGCCCTGCGCATATTCAGGGGTTTGCCGCCGCCCGCGCTGCGCCGGCCGTGCGCCCTGGCGATCGGCAATTTCGACGGCGTGCACCGCGGCCACCAGGCCATCCTGGCCCGGGTACGCCAGGTCGCCCAGGAGCGCGGCCTGGTGCCGACGGTCATGACCTTCGAGCCGCATCCGCGCGAATTCTTTGCCGAATTGCACAAGCGGCCGGAACTGGCGCCCACCCGCATCGCGGGGCTGCGCGACGAACTGTGCGCGCTGGCCCGCTACGGCATGCAGCACGTGGTGGTCGAAAAATTCAACGAGCGCCTGGCCTCGATGCCGGCGCAGGAATTCATCGACCGGCTGCTGATCGACGGGCTGCGCGTGAAGTGGCTGCTGGTGGGCGACGACTTCCGCTTCGGCGCCCACCGCACCGGCGACATCGCCCTGCTGCGCGCCAATGCCGAGCGCCATGGCTTCGAAGTCGAATCCATGGATTCCGTCACGGACCACGGACAACGCATCTCGAGCTCGGCCATCCGCACCGCGCTGGCCGTCGGCGACCTGGAGCGCGCGGCCGAACTGCTGGGCCATCCCTATAGCGTCAGCGGGCACGTCATCCATGGCCAGAAGCTTGGCCGCACGCTGGGCTTTCCCACGCTGAACCTGCGCGTCTCGCGCCGGTGTCCGGCGCTGTCGGGCATCTTCGTGGTACAGGTGCACGGACTGGCTCCGGGGCCGCTGCCCGGCGTGGCCAGCCTGGGGGTCCGTCCCACGGTGGACGACAGCGGCCGGGTCCTGCTGGAAGTCCACGTCTTCGATTTCAGCGGCAATGCTTACGGTAAACTCGTGCAGGTGGAATTCCTGAAAAAGCTGCGCGACGAAGAAAAATTCGTCGATCTGCCGACCCTGAAAGCGGCGATCGAGGACGACGCGCGCCAGGCTCGCGCCTATTTCGCGTCCAGCCATTTGGGCCAAGCCGACCTGGCCACTTCCGCGACGGATCGAATTAGTAGTTAGGTCCCCCCTACGCGCTTACGCGCGCCCGGGATGGCGGACCCCCAGCCGCTGCGCGGCAGCCCCCAAGGGGGCCGGGACCCGCCTTGGGGCGGCCCGGCGCCGGGTCCCGTGGGGGCGATGCGGGTGGACCGGCGGAGCCGGATCCACCCGCATCCTGGGGGCTGCCTTGGCTGGCAAAGATGGCGGTCTCCCTGCCTTCCGTGGCCTGCGATATTTGAATGTGAAACTTGCCCGCCCCGCGGACGGGGCTGATGTGCAAAACCTGTGTCTCCATGGACTATAAGAAAACCCTCAACCTTCCTGATACCCCGTTCCCCATGCGCGGCGATCTCGCCAAGCGCGAGCCCGGCTGGGTCGCGGCCTGGGAAGAGAAGCGCGTCTACCAGGCCATCCGCGCGGCCAGCGCCGGGCGTCCGCGCTTCGTGCTGCATGACGGCCCGCCCTACGCCAACGGCGACATCCACTTGGGACACGCGGTCAACAAGATCCTGAAGGACATCATCGTCAAGAGCCGCACGCTGGCGGGCTTCGACGCCCCGTACGTGCCTGGCTGGGACTGCCACGGCATGCCCATCGAGATCCAGATCGAGAAGAAATACGGCAAGGGATTGCCGGTGGCCGAAGTGCAGGCCAAGGCGCGCGCCTATGCGACCGAGCAGATCGACCGGCAGAGAAAGGACTTCAAGCGCCTGGGCGTGCTGGGCGATTGGGACCATCCCTACCTGACCATGAACCCTCGCAACGAGGCCGACGAACTGCGCGCGCTGGGCGCCATCCTCGAAAAAGGCTTCGTGTTCCGCGGCCTGAAGCCGGTGAACTGGTGTTTCGACTGCGGCTCGGCGCTGGCCGAGGCCGAGGTCGAATACGCCGACCGCACCGACCCGGCCATCGACGTGGCCTTTCCCTTCGCCGACCGGCCCGCGCTGGCCAAGGCCTTCGGCCTGCCGTCCATCGACGGGGAAGGCGCCATCGTCATCTGGACCACCACGCCCTGGACCATTCCCTCGAACCAGGCGCTGAACGTCCATCCCGAAATCGATTACGCGCTGGTGCGCGTGAAAACGCCCCAGGCCTGGGGCACGCTGCTGATCCTCGCCCGCGAGCGGGTCGAGGCCTGCCTGCAGTCCTGGGACCTGGAAGGCGAGATCGTCGCCACCTGCAAGGGCCAGGCGCTGGACCACGTCGCCTTCCATCATCCGCTGGCCAGGAAGGATCCCGGCTACGACCGGCTGTCGCCGATCTACCTGGGCGACTACGTCACGCTGGACACGGGCACGGGGATCGTGCACTCGGCACCGGCCTACGGCGTCGAGGACTTCGTCTCGTGCAAGAACAACGGCATGCCGGATGCGGACATCATCAACCCCGTGATGGGCGACGGCCGCTACGCGTCCACGCTGCCCCTGTTCGGCGGGCTCTCCATCTGGGACGCCAATCCCAAGATCGTCGCCGCGCTGGAAGAGGCGGGCACGCTGCTCAAGGTCGAGAAGCTGCGCCACAGCTACATGCATTGCTGGCGCCACAAGACGCCGGTCATCTACCGCGCCACCAGCCAATGGTTCGCCGGCATGGACATCCTGCCCGCCGAGGGCGGCGGCACGCTGCGCGAACGCGCCCTCGAAGGCATCGAGGCCACCCGCTTCTACCCGTCCTGGGGCAAGGCGCGGCTGCATGCGATGATCGCCAACCGGCCCGACTGGACGCTGTCGCGCCAGCGCCAGTGGGGCGTGCCCATGGCCTTCTTCGTGCACAAGGAAACCGGGGAATTGCACCCGCGCACGGTGGAACTCATCGAGCAGGTCGCCCAGCGCATCGAGAAAGACGGCATCGAGGCCTGGCAGTCGCTCGATCCGCGCGAACTGCTGGGCGACGAAGCCGAGATGTACGAGAAGAACCGCGACACGCTGGATGTCTGGTTCGATTCCGGCACCACTCACCAGACCGTGCTGCGCGGCTCGCACGCCGCCGATGCCGCCTGGCCCGCCGACCTGTACCTGGAGGGCTCCGACCAGCACCGCGGCTGGTTCCACTCCTCGCTGCTGACCAGTTGCATGCTCAACGGCACGCCGCCCTACAAGGCCCTGCTCACGCACGGCTTCACGGTGGACGGCCAGGGCCGCAAGATGAGCAAGTCGCTGGGCAACACGCTGGCCCCGCAGAAAATCTCCGATACCCTGGGCGCCGAGATCCTGCGCCTGTGGATCGCCAGCACCGACTACTCCGGCGAGCTGTCCATCTCCGACGAGATTCTCAAGCGGGTCGTGGAATCGTACCGGCGCATCCGCAACACGCTGCGCTTCCTGCTGGCCAACCTGAGCGACTTCGACATCGCCGCCCAGGCCGTGGAACAAGCGCAGATGTTCGAGATCGACCGCTACGCGCTTGCCATGACCGCGCGGCTGCAGGACGAGATCACGGCGCTGTACGACCGCTACGAGTTCCATCCAGCCACCGCGCGGCTGCAAACCTTCTGCTCGGAAGACCTGGGCGCCTTCTATCTCGATATCCTGAAGGACCGCCTCTACACCACCGCGCCCGACAGCGTGGCGCGGCGCTCGGCGCAGACCGCGCTCTGGCACGTGACGCAGGCGTTGCTCAAACTGATGGCGCCCATCCTCTCGTTCACCGCGGAGGAAGCCTGGGCGCTGCTCAGGAAAGACTCGCCCACTATCTTCACCGAAGTCTTCCACGCCATCCCGCCGCAAGAGGACGCCGAGGCGCTGCTGCACAAGTGGAACCGCATCCGCGACCTGCGCGGCGAAGTCACCAGGAAGCTGGAAGAAGTCCGCGTGGCGGGCGGCATCGGCTCGTCCTTGCAGGCCGAGGTCGACATCCATGCGCCGGCCTCCGATCACGCGCTGCTTGCCAGCCTGGGCGAAGACCTTCGCTTCGTGCTGATCGTCTCGCGCGCGGACGTGCATGCCACCGACGGAGAACTGCGCATCGAGGTCGCCCCTTCCAGCCACCGCAAGTGCGAGCGCTGCTGGCACTGGCGCGAGGATGTGGGCGTCGATCCCGAACAGCCCGAGATCTGCGGCCGCTGCGTCGCCAATCTCGAAGGCAGCGGCGAACCGCGCGAGTTCGCCTGATGGGCGCCGTCGTCTCTCGCTCCCGACTGGCGGGGTGGCTGGCGATCGCCGCGCTCATCATCGTCGCCGACCAGATCACCAAGGTCGCGGTCGACGGGCTGTTCGCCTACGGCGAACGGCTGCCGCTGCTGCCGGTGCTGGACCTCACGCTGCTGTACAACCGCGGCGCCGCCTTCAGCTTCCTGGCCGGCGCCGACGGCTGGCAGCGCTGGTTCTTCACCGTCCTGGCGCTGGCGGTGTCGGGCTTTATCGTCTGGATGCTGTCGCGCCACGGCCACCAGCGCCTGTTCTCGTGGGCGCTCACGCTCATCCTGGGCGGTGCGCTGGGCAACGTCATCGACCGCTTCATCCACGGCCACGTCATCGATTTCGTGCTGGTGCACTACGGCGACTGGTTCTTTCCCGCCTTCAACCTCGCGGACTCGGCGATCACGTTCGGCGCGGTGCTGCTGGTCGTGGACGAATTGCGGCGGGCCAAGCGGCCGTCTCCCGCCGCCTGAGTCAGGCCGGCGCCATTCCCCCGGGGCGGCCGGACGTCGTTCCGGCCCGGCGCCGCCAGCGCCCGCGGATTTTTGCCGCATAATGCGGAAATACACAATATCCGCTTTCCGCCCATGTCCGACCTCGCCAACAAGCGCCTCGTCCTCGGTATGACCGGCGGCATCGCCTGCTACAAGATCGGCGAGCTGGTGCGGCGCCTGACCGAGCGCGGCGCAACGGTGGACGTCGTCATGACCGAGGCGGCCACGCATTTCATCACCCCGGTCACGATGCAGGCCCTCTCCGGCCGTCCCGTCTACGTGGACCAGTGGGATCCACGCGTGCCCAACAACATGGCGCACATCAACCTGACGCGCGGCGCGGACGCGGTGGTCGTGGCGCCTGCGAGCACCGATTTCATGGCCAAGCTCGCGCACGGCATGGCCGACGATCTCCTGACCACCCTGTGCGTGGCGCGCGCCTGCCCGCTGCTGCTGGTGCCGGCGATGAACCGCGAGATGTGGGCCAACCCTGCCACCCAGCGCAACGCGGCCCAATTGCGCGCCGACGGCATCACCCTGCTTGGCCCGGCCGAAGGCGACCAGGCCTGCGGCGAGGTCGGCTCGGGCCGCATGCTGGAACCGCACGAAATCCTGGATGACCTCATCGCCCACTTCCAGCCCAAGCTGCTGGCCGGCAAGCGGGTGCTGGTGACGGCGGGACCGACCTCCGAGCCCATCGATCCGGTTCGGGTGCTGACCAATGTCTCCTCCGGCAGGATGGGCTATGCGATCGCCCGCGCGGCGCGCGAGGCCGGAGCCGAGGTGACGCTGGTGTCGGGCCCGACCGCGCTGCCCGCGCCGCGCGGCGTGCGGCGCGTGAACGTCATGACCGCGCGCGAGATGCTCGATGCGGTCATGGCCGGCGTGTCCGATGCCGACGTCTTCGTGGCGGTCGCCGCGGTGGCGGACTGGCGGGTCAAGGAAGTCAGCGCAAGCAAACTCAAGAAGACCGAGGCCGGACCGCCCCGCCTGGAGTTCGTGCAGAATCCGGATATCCTGGCCACCGTGTCGGGCCTGCCGCGCCCGCCGTACTGCGTGGGTTTCGCGGCCGAGACCGAGGACCTCGCCCGCCATGCGGCCGAGAAGCGGGCGCGCAAGCGCATCCCGCTTCTGGTGGGCAACCTGGCCCAGGATGCCCTGGGCCGCGACGATACCGCGCTGGTGCTGTATGACGACGCCGGCGAACACCCCTTTGCGCGCCAGTCCAAGCTCGCGGCGGCGCGCCAGCTGGTGGCCGAGATCAGCCGGCGCATGGCGGGCCTGCCGCCCGCGCCGGCCGGCGGCGGTTCGGCGCAGCCGGATCCGCAGCGCCCAGGCGCCCGGGACATCTAGAGGAAGCACCATGCCGTTCGACGCCGAACCGCCTGGCGGCGACTACGCCGCCTATATCGACAAGATGGTCAACCGCGGCGCGGGCACGCCGGGGGCGCAAGGCCTGCTGAAGACCGGAACCGGCGGATTCCAGTCCGCGCTGCGGCTGCCCGGCGCCCAGAAGGAAACGCGCAGCCCGGGGCAGCAATATACGGCCGGCACGGGCATTCCGTCCGCGCCGACGGCGCCGGCGCCGCCCTCCTCGCATATGCCGGCCGGCGTCAGCGAACCCGCCTCCAACGCGACGCTGGCCGCGCAAGGCAGCCGCGCGGTGAGCGGCACCATCCAGATCGTGCTGGGCGTGCTGTTCGGCGTGCTGACGGCGGCCAGCATTGCGGCCGCCTTGCTGGACGAGGATCCGCTCGAACCGTTCCACGTCGTCCGCACCGTCATCCTCTTCATCGTCGCGCGGATGCTGTTCCTGCGCGGCCGCCGCGCGCTGCGGGGCGCGCAGTCCATCCCGGGCGTCTCGCTGCCGCCCTTCGTGCCTCCTTCCCGCCCCGCCAACCGCGCCCAACGTTCCTCCACCCACCGTAGCTCATGAAATCCGTAGACCTGAAGATTCTCGACGCGCGCATGCGCGAGTACCTGCCCGCCTATGCCACGCCGGGATCGGCCGGACTGGACTTGCGGGCCTGCCTGGATGCGCCGCTTGCCATCGCCCCCGGCCAGACCGCCTTGGTGCCGACCGGCCTGGCCATCCACATCGGCGATCCGGGCTACGCCGCGATGATCCTGCCGCGCTCCGGCCTGGGCCACAAGCACGGCATCGTGCTGGGCAACCTGGTCGGACTGATCGACTCAGACTACCAGGGCCAGTTGATGGTATCGACCTGGAACCGCGGACAGGAGCCCTTCGTGCTGCAACCGATGGACCGCCTGGCGCAGATGGTCATCGTGCCGGTGGCGCAGGTCGGTTTCAACGTGGTGGACGATTTCGCCGAGTCCGACCGCGGCGCGGGCGGGTTCGGAAGCACCGGCAAGCATTGATCGCACGCCCATGGCGAAGACCGACAGCGTGGGCTCCGATACGGACCTCGAGGCCGTGCGCATCTACGAGGCGCTGCGCAAGTGCATTTTCCAGGGCGAGTTCCGCCCCGGCCATGAGCTGAACCAGGTCCATATTTCCCAGAAGTATGGCGTCAGCCGCACTCCGGTGCGGGAGGCCCTGCGCATGCTCCAGGCCGACGGGCTGGCCGAGGCGCGGTTCAAGTACCGGATGACGGTCACCCAGCTCACGGCCGAGGAAGTCGACCAGATCTATGGATTGTGGATCGCCTGCCAGGCCATTGCCACCCAGGTATCCATGGGCCGCCTGAGCCGCGCCGAACTGGCCGCCTGCAAGAAGATCGTGGACAGGATGTCGCGCCAGGACGGCGAGCAGTCCAGCCACTGGCGCGACCTGCACCTGGATTTCCACCGCCGGCTGAACCGGCCGGCGGGCAGGATGTACATCGACAAGATGGACGAATACTGGCACCGGACCGAACGCGCGCGCTACTCGCTCGAGCAGACCTCGCCGTCGCTGTTCGGCGACGACCGGGGCGACCATGCCGGCCTGCTGCATGCCTACGAGACCGGCGACCTTCAGGCGGCGCAGCGTATCCAGACCCTGCAGCTCGTGCGCTCGGCCACGGCCTCGATCAAGCTGATCGACCCGGACTACACGCCGATCTTCATGCAGAACGCGGTGGCGGTCTTGCGCGTGCGCCTGTAGCCGCCGGCGGCGCCTAGGGCCCGCCCTCCTGAAAGGAGCCTCGCCCAGGCCCTAGTCCATGAAGCGCCCGCCGGACATGTTCAGCGTTTCCCCCGTAATGTAGCCGGACAGGCGCGAGGCAAGGAACAAGGCGGCCGCCGCGGCTTCCTGCGAACGCCCCACGCGCCCGACGGGAATGCCCTTGAGCACGTGCTCCAGGTCTTCCCCGGTCTTGGTTACCTGGACGTCGAACAATGCGGTGGCGATGGCGTTGGCGGTAACGCCCCGCGGCGCCAGTTCGGCCGCCAGCGAACGG
>Ga0180216_1000117_pt1 | contig 99435 bp, 87 predicted proteins | sample eDN3rd37CBELigMG_FD_128879 | JGI IMG/M metagenome (GOLD analysis project Ga0180216, IMG submission 128879) | Enriched Miracle-Growth compost microbial communities from Emeryville, California, USA - eDNA 3rd pass 37_C BE-Lig MG (version 2)... ... | reverse complement strand
CTTAGGAACCATCATGAAGACCTTTGTGGCCAAGCCGCATGAAGTCAAGCGTGACTGGTTTGTGATCGATGCCAAGGGCAAGGTCCTTGGCCGTGTGGCCAGCGAAGTCGCACGCCGCCTGCGAGGCAAGCACAAACCCGAATTCACGCCCCACGTGGACACCGGCGATTACATCGTCGTCATCAATGCGGCCGACATCGTCGTGACCGGCGCCAAGGCCCGGGACAAGCGCTACTATCGCCACTCGACCTATCCGGGCGGCATCACCGAGACCAACTTCGAGAAAATGCAACAGCGTTTTCCGGGCCGTGCGCTGCAAAAGGCCGTCAAGGGCATGCTGCCCAAGGGTCCGCTGGGCTACGCCATGGCCAAAAAGCTCAAGGTCTATGCCGGCGCCGAGCATCCGCACGTCGCGCAGCAGCCGCAACCCCTGGACTTCTAAGGACTGGCCATCATGATCGGCAATTGGAATTATGGCACCGGCCGCCGCAAGACTTCGGTGGCGCGCGTGTTCCTCAAAAAAGGCACGGGCAAGATCATCATCAACGGCCGCCCCGTTGACGAGTATTTCGCCCGCGAGACCGGCCGCATGGTCGTGCGCCAGCCCCTCGAGCTCACCAACCACCTCGAGTCGTTCGACTTCCACGTCAACGTGCACGGCGGCGGCGAGTCCGGCCAGGCCGGCGCGGTGCGCCACGGCATCACCCGCGCCCTGATCGACTACGACGAGACGCTCAAGCCCTCGCTCAAGCAGGCCGGGCTGGTGACGCGCGACGCCCGCGAGGTCGAACGCAAGAAGGTCGGCTTCCACAAGGCGCGCCGCCGCAAGCAGTTCAGCAAGCGCTGATCCGGTTCGCGGCCTTTGCGCCACCCCGAAACCCCGGCCCGGCGCCGGGGTTTTTTGCTGCTGGGCCGCCCCAAAGCAAAAACGACCAGGCAGCAAGCCGAAGGCGCGGCGTGCGGGCGCTTTTTCCTGGTGGGCCGCTTGCAAGGGGCGCGGCGGATTAAGTTAAGCTAGAGACCAGCCCATGGACACTTCTTCGGAATGGAACAGCATATGAACGCAGCATCATCGATCAAGGCCGGCATCGTCGGGGGCACGGGATACACCGGCGTGGAGCTGCTGCGCCTGCTCTCGGCCCATCCGCACGCGCGGCTGCACGCCATCACCTCGCGCAAGGAGGAGGGCATGCCGGTCGCCGACATGTTCCCCAACCTCCGGGGCCACGTCGACCTGCGTTTCCAGACGCCCGAGCACGCGGCGCTCGAGCAATGCGACGTGGTGTTCTTCGCGACCCCGCACGGGGTGGCGATGGAGCAGGCCCGCCATCTGCTGGACCATGGCGTGCGGGTGATCGACCTGGCGGCCGATTTCCGCCTGCAGGACGTCGATACCTTCCAGAAATGGTACAAGATGCCCCATGCCTGCCCGGACATCCTGCGCGAGGCCGTCTACGGCCTGCCCGAGCTCGATCGCGAGGCCATCCGCAAGGCGCGCGTGGTGGGCAATCCGGGCTGCTATCCGACCACCGTCCTGCTGGGCCTGGCGCCGGTGCTGCAGGCCGGGCGGCCCCTGATCGACGCCGGCCACGTGATCGCCGATTCCAAGTCGGGCGTCTCGGGGGCGGGTCGCAAGACCCAGCTCGGTTCGCTGTTCTCCGAGGCCAGCGACAATTTCGCCGCCTACGGCGTCGCGGGCCACCGCCACCACCCCGAGATCTCCGAATGCCTGCAGCGCATCGCTGGCGCGCCGGTGGGGCTGGTGTTCGTGCCGCACCTCGTGCCCATGATCCGCGGCATGTTCTCGACGCTGTACCTGCGCATCCTGCCCGAGGCCATGGACACCGATTTCCAGGCGCTGTACGAGGCGCGCTATGCCGACGAGCCCTTCGTCGACGTGATGCCGGCCGGCAGCCTGCCGCAGACCCGCTCGGTGCGGGCCTCCAACATGCTGCGCATCGCCGTGCACCGCCCGGCGGGCGGCGACCAGTTGGTGGTGCTGGTGGTGCAGGACAACCTGGTCAAAGGGGCGGCCGGCCAGGCCGTGCAGAACATGAACCTGATGTTCGGGTTCGACGAAACGGCCGGGCTGCAACACGTTGCGGTCCTGCCCTGAGCCGCACCGGAGGCACGGCATGGCCTTGCGGCGCCTGATCCTGCGCGGGCTGGTCCTCGCCCTCGTCCTGCTGCTGGTCTTCATCGCCGGCGCGCTGGCGATGCATTTCGGCATGCATCGCGGCGACAAGCAGCGCATCCTCGACCTGGAGGCGCGCGTCGAGACCTTGCGGATGACCGAGGCCGAGACCAATGCGCGCCTGGCGAGCCTGCAAGGCCAGCTCGACGTCGAGCTGGCGACGCGGCGCACGCTGGAGGACACCCTGGCGAGGCAAGAGCAAGAGCTCGGCCGCACCCGCGACCAGCTCGCCTTCTACGAGCAGCTCATTCCGCCCGGGCCCGCCGGCGCCGTCGCCATTCGCGCCTTCGATGTCCGGCTCCAGGGCGGCTTCCTGCATTACCGGGTGCTGCTGACCCGCAACGCTCCGGGCCAGGAGGCCTTCAGAGGCCGCATGCGCTTCATGGCTGATGCGCGAGAGGGCGGCAATCCCGTTAAAATAGAGCTTTCGGCGGCGACGGCCGAGGCTTCGGCCGCGCCGCCCGGCCAGGGCGCCGCGGGCGCCGATCCCTTCGCCCTGGTCTTCGAGCAGTTCCAGCGCAGCACCGGCGTTCTGCAGCTTCCGCCCGGCGCCGCGATCCGCTCCGTCACCCTCGAGGTCCTCGAGGACGGGGTGATCCGGGCCACTCGGGACGCCACCATCGCGGATGCCGCCCCGGCGGGCGGCGCCCCAGGAGTCACCCCATGAGCACGATCGAGCACGTAGATTTCGAAGTCCCTCCCGCACCGCTGTTGTTCACCGATGCCGCCGTCTCCAAGGTCCGCGAGCTGCTGGCCGAGGAGGGCAATCCGGACCTGAAGCTGCGCGTGTTCGTGCAGGGCGGCGGCTGCTCGGGGTTCCAGTACGGGTTCACCTTCGACGAGGAGGTCAACGACGACGACACCACGATCGAACGCGAGGGGGTCCAGTTGCTGGTCGACCCCATGAGCTTCCAGTACCTGGTGGGCTCCGAGATCGACTACAAGGACGACCTCGAGGGCTCGCAGTTCGTGATCCGCAACCCCAACGCCAACACCACCTGCGGCTGCGGCTCGTCCTTCGCGCCCTGATTTCCTTGCCTCCCATGCTGCGGATCCGGCCGCCCGGGCACCCTGGGCGCGGCCTGCCGCGGCGCGTCCGGGCGGTTCGGGTGGTTTAAGCGGTCCAGGTGGTCCAGGCCGTCCAGGTGGTCGGGGCGGTCCTGGCCGTACAGGCCGCTCAGTCCGCTCAGTCCGCTCAGTCCGCTCAGTCCGCTCAGTCCGCTCAGTCCGCTCAGTCCGTTCAGGCGGGATAGAGGCAGCCGGCGATCGTCGCGTGTCGTGCGCCGGTCACCGCCGGCAGGCAGGCGGCCTGCCCATGGATGTGCGCGCGTGCGAGCCAGGCGAAGGCCAGCGCCTCGACCGACTGGACCGGCATGCCGTGCTCGGCAGTCGTCGCCAGGCGGCAGGGCAGGGCCTCGGCCAGGGCCGTCATCAGGGCGGTGTTCAGGGCGCCGCCCCCGCAGGCCAGGACCTCGCGCGTGCACGGGGCATGCCGGGCGATGGCCTCGGCGATCGTCAGGGCCGAGAGCCGCAGCAGGGTGGCCTGCACGTCGGCCGGCGCCAGGGTGCTCCCCCCGGGGGTTTCGTCCAGCCTCGCTTGCAGCCAGCCGAGCCCGAACAAGTCGCGGCCCGTCGATTTGGGCGGCGGCAGGTCGAACCACGGCTCGGCCCGCAGGCGCGCCAGCAGGCCCTCGTGGCAGCGGCCGCTCGTCGCCCATGCGCCGTCGCGGTCGTAGGGCTGCCCCAGGTGGCGCTGCGCCCAGGCGTCCATCAGCATATTGGCCGGCCCCGTATCGAAGCCGCGCACCGGCTCGCCGAGGATGGTGACGTTGGCGATGCCCCCCAGGTTGAGGATCACGCGGCCCGGCTGCTTGCCGAACCATGCGGCATGGAAAGCCGGCACCAGCGGCGCGCCCTGGCCGCCGGCCGCGACGTCGCGGCTGCGAAAGTCCGCCACCACCGCGATGCCGGTTCGCTCGGCCAGCCGGGCGGGCGCGTTGACCTGCAGGGTGTAGCCCGCCTCGGGGACGTGGCGCACGGTCTGGCCGTGGGCGCCGATGGCGCGCACCTGCGAGGGTGTGAGGCCGGATCGGGCGAGCAGCCGCTCGACGGCCTGCGCGTAGCAGTCGGCCAGCTCGTTGGCCGCGAGCGCCGCCCGCGCGAGCTCGTCCGCGCCCGTGGCGTTCAAGGCCAGCAGCGCGCCGCGCAAAGCGGGGGGCAGCGGCAGGCTCGCCGCCGCGGCGATCCGGATGGAAGTCTCGTCGAATTCGGCCAGCACGCCGTCGACGCCGTCGGTGCTGGTGCCCGACATCAGGCCGATGTAGCGTTCGACGGGCACGGCCGGCCGGGGCGCCTCGCCGGGCCGGGGATCGCGTCCGGATTCGCCGTGCACGCTGGCCATGCGGTGTCGCAAGCGCCCGCGAGAGCCGCGGCGGCTAGCGCTGCGCCACTTGCGGGGCGCCTTGCGTGTCCTGGATCCGCGCCAGGAAATCGATGTGGGTCCGGTATTGGGCCGCCACCGCGGCGAAGGCCTTGCGGTCTGCGGCCTCGAGCGTGCGCGCCACCGGCAGATCGACGGCGAGCGGATCCACCGGACGGCCGTCGATGCGGAACTCGTAGTGCAGGTGCGGGCCGGTGGCCCAGCCCGTCGACCCGACGTAGCCGATCAACTGGCCCTGCTGGACGCGGTCGCCTTTTTTCAGGCCCTTGGCAAAGCGGCTCTGGTGCGCGTACAGGGTGGAATACTTGCCGAAGTTCTTGAGGATGATGACGTTGCCGTAGCCGTTCTGGCGGCCGATGAACTCGACCGTGCCGTCGGCCGTGGCGTGGATCGGGGTGCCGGCGGGTGCCGCGTAGTCGACGCCCTTGTGGCCCGCCCAGCGCTTGTGAACGGGATGCATGCGCATGCCGAAGCGCGAGCTGATGCGGGTGAACTTGATCGCCGTGCGCAGGAACGCGCCCTTGAGGCTCGCGCCGTCGAAATCATAGTAGCCGCCGCTGTCGCCGGCCGCCTTGAACCACACGGCGCTGTAGGTCTTGCCGCGGTTGATGAATTCGAGGGCGCGGATGCGGCCCGAACCCACCTCGACGCCGTCGTGCATGTAGGCGTCGTACACGATGCGGAAGCGGTCGCCCTTGCGCAGGTCCTTGAGGAAGTCGATCCGGCTGCCGAGGATCTCGACCATGTCCAGGGTGATCGCGTCCGGGATGCCGGCCTCGTCGGCCGCGCCGAACAGCGAGCTGTCGATGTCGCCCTCGGCGATGCGCAACTGGGCCTGCGCGGGCGCCGAGCGCTCGTCGGCGAGAAAGCCGCCCTTGCCGTCGGGACGCACCTCGAGCCAGCGCGACACGTAGCCGCCGTCGCCCTGGGTGCCCGGGGTGTGGGCGTAGCGCAGCCACACGAGCGCGCCCTGCTCGTCCAGCGCCGCCTGCACCACGCGCCCGGGGTAGAGCTTGTAGATCGAGCGCGCGCCCTTGTCATGCACCAGGAACGGCAGCAGCCCGTCCTCGTCGATGCCCAGGCGCTGCAGCAGGGCCTCGACCGTGTCGCCGGAACGGATGCGGGTCTGGGCGATGAAGGGCGCCTTTTCATCCTCGGCGCCCGGCGCTGCGAGCGGATGCAGGTCGAGGGTGCTGCGCGCCTCGTAGAGGGGCTCGGGAGGGGTGGAGGGCTTGACGACCGCGAGGGCTGCCGCGGTGAGAAAGAGGCCGCCGGCGGCCATGAGCAGGCTTCTGGTGACGTGTTGGCGGCGGCGTTGCTGTTGGTGGTCTTCGGACGTCATGGACGGTGGTATTCGTATATTCCGGACTGCGCTCGTCCATGGCGACGTCGGAGGCTCTGATAATATGAGGCCCCGTGCCGCCCCGGCCGGGCGTCGAATTGTTGTACAGAAGCTGCGATGGCACGTTATGCTAGCGCATCGACCACGATTTTTCGAGCGTTTTTTTCATTTTTTCTGCAAAAGCGTATATCATGTCGTCCCCTTCCGCCCCCGCCGACCTCCAGACGGACGCCGATCTTCGCGTCGTCCAGCGGGGCTGCGACGAGCTCCTCGTCGCCTCAGAATTCGCCGCCAAGCTCGCGCGCAGCCGCGCCACGGGCGTGCCCCTGCGCATCAAGCTCGGCCTCGATCCGACGGCTCCCGACATCCACCTGGGCCATACCGTGGTGCTCAACAAGATGCGCCAGCTCCAGGACCTCGGCCACACCGTGATCTTCCTGATCGGGGACTTCACCGCGCTGATCGGCGATCCCAGCGGACGCAACGCCACCCGGCCGCCGCTCACGCCCGAGCAGATCCGCGAAAACGCCAAGACCTACTACGCCCAGGCCAGCCTCGTGCTGGATCCGGCGCGCACCGAGATCCGCTACAACTCGGAATGGTGCGACAAGCTCGGCACCCGCGGCCTGATCCAGCTCGCCTCGCGCTACACCGTGGCGCGCATGATGGAGCGCGACGATTTCACCAAGCGCTACAAGGGCGGCATCCCGATCTCGGTGCACGAGTTCCTCTACCCGCTGCTGCAGGGCTACGACTCGGTGGCCCTGCGCGCCGATCTCGAGCTGGGCGGCACCGACCAGAAATTCAACCTGCTGGTGGGGCGCGAGCTGCAAAAGGAATACGGCATCGAGCCCCAGTGCATCCTCACCATGCCGCTGCTCGAGGGCACCGACGGCGTCGAAAAGATGTCCAAGTCCAAGGGCAACTACATCGGCATCACCGAGGCGCCCGACTCCATGTTCGGCAAGCTCATGTCCATCTCCGACACGCTGATGTGGCGGTACTACGAGCTGCTGTCCTTCCGCTCGCTCGAGGACATCGCCGCCTTGCAGGCCGAGGTCGCGGGCGGGCGCAATCCCCGGGACGCCAAGGTCCTGCTGGCCCAAGAGCTGGTCGGGCGCTTCCACAGCGCGCGCGAGGCCGAGCTCGCGCTCGAGCATTTCAACGCCCGGTTCCGCGACGGCGCCATTCCCGACGACCTGCCCGAGGTCACCGCGGGCGCGGCGCCCATGGGGATCCTCAAGGTGCTGCGCGAGGCGGGCCTGGCGGCCTCGGCCTCCGAGGCCCAGCGCAACATCGAGCAGGGCGGGGTGCGCATCGATGGCGACCGGATTTCCGACAAATCCCTGCAATTGCCGTCAGGGACCTATGTGATGCAGGTCGGCAAGCGCAAGTTCGCGCGGGTGACCCTCACCTGAAACGCCGGCCATTGAACCGTTGGAGGCTTCATGAAACTGCACAGCGATTCCTTTTCCGACCAGGGCGTGATCCCCGAGCGCTACGCGTTCGGGCGCATCGATCCCGAGTCCCACGTGACGCTGGCGGGCAACGTCAATCCCCACCTGGCCTGGTCCGAGGTGCCCGAGGGCGTCCGGTCCTTCGCCGTGGTGTGCTGCGACCCGGACGTCCCCAGCAAGCCCGACGACGTCAATCAAGAGGGGCGCGAGGTGCCGGCGGACCTGCCGCGCGTGGATTTCTACCATTGGGTGCTGGTCGACGTCGCCGCCGAGCGGCGCGAGATCGCGGCGGGCGACTATTCCAGCGGCATCACCCCGCGCGGCAAGGCGGGGCCGCTGGCGCTGGACGGCACGCGCCAGGGGGTCAACGACTACACCCAGTGGTTCGCGGCCGACCGCGACATGAGCGGCGACTATTTCGGCTATGACGGGCCGTGCCCGCCCTGGAACGATGCCCTGGTGCACCGCTACGTGTTCACGGTCTATGCCCTGGACGTGGCCGAGCTCGGCGTCGAGGGGCGCTTCACGGGGGCCCAGGCGCTCGAGGCGATGCAGGGCCACGTCCTGGCGCAGGCATCCGTCACCGGCACCTATACGCTCAACCCCAGGCTGCACGCCTTGTAGCCCTGGACGCGCCCGGACGCATCCCCGCCCGGGCGCGGGGCGGGCCGGCGGGGCACGGCGCCGGAGGTTCACGATAGAATAGGCCATTCGATCGCCCATCCATCTCACCTAGGAACCTTCATGTTTGACCGCTCCCGCACGCTCGACCAGGTCGATCCCGACATCTGGGCCGCCGTCCAGCAGGAAAACCTGCGCCAGGAACAGCACATCGAGCTGATTGCCTCCGAGAACTACGCCAGCCCGGCCGTCATGCAGGCGCAGGGCACGCAGCTCACCAACAAGTACGCCGAAGGCTATCCGGGCAAGCGCTACTACGGCGGCTGCGAGTACGTGGACGTGGTCGAGCAGCTCGCCATCGACCGCCTGAAGGCGATCTTCGGCGCCGAGGCGGCCAACGTGCAGCCCAACTCCGGTTCGCAGGCCAACCAGGGCGTGTACATGGCGGTGCTCAAGCCCGGCGACACGGTCCTGGGCATGAGCCTCGCCGAGGGCGGCCACCTGACCCACGGATCGCCGGTCAACGCCTCGGGCAAGCTCTACAACTTCATCTCCTACGGCCTGGACGCCGACGAGGTCCTCGACTACGACCAGCTCGAGGAACTCGCCCGCGCCCACAAGCCCAAGCTCATCGTGGGCGGGGCCTCCGCCTATTCCCTGCGCATCGACTTCGAGCGCATGGCGCGCATCGCGCACGACAACGGCGCCCTGCTGATGGTCGACATCGCCCACTACGCGGGCCTGGTGGCCGGCGGCGTCTATCCCAATCCCGTGCCGCACGCCGACTTCGTGACGTCGACCACGCACAAGTCCCTGCGCGGCCCGCGCGGCGGCGTCATCATGATGAAGGCCGAATACGAAAAGGCCATCAACTCGGCGATCTTTCCGGGCATCCAGGGCGGCCCCCTGATGCACGTGATCGCGGCCAAGGCCGTGGCCTTCAAGGAGGCCCTCAGCCCCGAATTCAAGGCCTATGCCGCCCAGGTGGCCGCCAATGCGCGCGTGCTGGCCGACACCCTGGTCCGGCGCGGCCTGCGCATCGTGTCCGGCCGCACCGAAAGCCACGTCATGCTGGTCGACCTGCGCGCCAAGGGCATCACCGGCAAGGAGGCCGAGGCCGCCCTGGGCCAGGCGCACATCACGGTCAACAAGAACGCCATACCCAACGATCCGGAAAAGCCCTTCGTCACCAGCGGCATCCGCGTGGGCACTCCGGCCATGACCACTCGCGGCTTCAAGGAGGCCGAGGCCGAGCTGACCGCCAACCTGATCGCGGACGTGCTCGACAATCCGCGCGACGAGGCCAACATCGCCGGCGTGCGCGAGCGGGTCCACGCGCTCACCACGCGCCTGCCGGTCTACCGCTAACTCCAACGACGGGCGCCTCGGGCGCCCGCATGCGTATGAAGTGTCCGTTCTGCAGCAGCTTCGACACGCAGGTCATCGACTCGCGGGTCTCCGAGGAAGGCGACACGATCCGCCGCCGGCGTCGCTGCACGGCCTGTGATCGGCGGTTCACCACGTACGAGCGGGTGGACCTGATGATGCCGGCGGTGGTCAAGCGCAACGGCACGCGCAGCGAGTTCGACGTGGCCAAGCTGCGCGCCAGCATGGCCCTGGCCCTGCGCAAGCGCCCGGTCAGCACGGCCCAGGTCGATGCCGCGGTCGCCCGCATCCAGGAACGCCTGATGTCCAGCGGGCGGCGCGAGGTCCCCTCGGGCCACATCGGCGAGCTGGTGATGGCCGAGCTGCGCGAGCTCGACCAGGTGGCCTACGTGCGCTTCGCCTCGGTCTATCGCAGCTTCGAGGACATCCAGGAATTCGTGCGGACCATCGACGAGTTCCAGTCCCCGCCCGGCCATGAGCGCTAAGGCCGTGTTCTCGCCCCAGGACCACCGCTGGATGCGCCGCGCGCTCGCCGTGGCCGAGGGCTCGCTCACCCTCAGCAGCCCCAACCCGCGCGTGGGCTGCGTGCTGGTGCGCGACGGCCGCTGGCTGGCCGAGGGCTACACCCGGCATGCCGGGGGCCGCCACGCCGAGGCCGACGCCCTGTACGAGGCCGCGCGCCAGGGGGTCGACGTCCGCGGCGCCACCGTCTACGTCACGCTCGAGCCCTGCGGCCATTTCGGCCGCACGCCCCCTTGCGCCGACGCGCTCGTCGCCGCCGGCATCACGCGCGTGGTGGCCGCCATGGGCGATCCCAACCCCAAGGTCGCCGGACGCGGCGCGGCGCGCCTGCGCGAGGCCGGCGTCCAGGTCGACATGGGCCTGTGCGCGCGGGACGCCCTGGCGCTCAACCCCGGGTTCATCGCGCGGATGACCCGGGGGACGCCCTGGGTGTGGCTCAAGACCGCGGGTTCCCTCGATGGCCGCGCGGCCCTGCCCGACGGCCGCTCGCAGTGGATCACCGGCGAGCAGGCCCGCGCCGACGGCCACGCCTGGCGCGCTCGCGCCTGCGTGGTCCTGAGCGGCATCGGCACCGTGCGCGCCGACAACCCCATCCTGAGCGTGCGCGCGGTCGAGACCGAGCGGCAGCCGGTACGCGCCGTCCTCGACACCGATTTCGGCATCGACGAGGACGCCAACCTGTTCAATGGTGATCCAGTGTGGATCTTCACGGCGCGCCCGGACGCGGGCAAGATCGACCGCCTGTCCCGGCGCAACGCGCGCGTGATCCGCCTGCCGCGCGATCCCCAGGGCGGCATCGAGCTCGGCGCGCTGATGGCCTGGCTGGCCGAGCACGAGATCAACGAGGTGCATGTCGAGGCGGGCGCCCGCCTCAATGGCGCGCTGCTCGCCGGGGGATGGGTCGACGAATGGATCGCCTACGTGGCGCCGCGCGTGCTGGGCGACGGCCGCGGCCTGGCCGGCGGCTACGATTCCTTCGACGACCTCTCGGGCGCGCCCCGCTTCGAGTTCGTGGATGCGGTACAGTTGGGACGGGACATGCGCCTGCGCCTGCGCGATTGCGCGCGCTGGCAGGCATTGTGCGCGGTGCTCGAGACCTGAAGGCCGGGCGCCCTCCACTCTTCTTTTGACGGGATCACCATGTTTACTGGAATTGTGGCGGCCGTGGGCCGCATCACGCAGGTGCGTCCGCTGGGCGAAGGGCCCGAGGCCGGGGTGCGCATCCTCGTCGAGACCGGCGGCCTGCCGCTCGACCGCACGCGCATCGGCGACTCGATCGCGATCCAGGGCGCCTGCATGACCGTCGTGGCCTTGCATCCCGACGCCTTCGAGGCCGACGTCTCGCGCGAAAGCCTGGACCGCACCTGCGGCCTGGACCGCCCGGGCGAGGTCAACCTCGAACACGCCCTGCGCCTGGGCGACTCCGTGGACGGGCACCTGGTATCGGGCCACGTCGACGGCGTGGGCCGTGTCACCTGCATGGAGGCCGTGGGCGAGTCCTTCGACCTGCGCGTCGTCGTCCCCGCCCACCTGTCCAAATACCTGGCCTACAAAGGCTCGCTGGCCGTCAACGGCGTCAGCCTCACCGTCAACCGCGTGGTCGACCAGGAGGAGGGCACCGAGGCCTACATCAACCTCATCCCCCACACCGTCGAGGTCACCACCCTGCGCCACCTGGACGTCGGCGCGCCGGTCAACGTCGAGGTCGACATGCTGGCCCGCTACGTCGAGCGCATGGTGGGCGCGGCGGGCGTGCCCGGCTGAGGGTGCGGCTGGGCCCGGACATGCGAGGCGGCGATCTGCTAAAATGGCGGACTTTCGCCCAGAGGCCCCTGGATCCGTCCGGAATCGCGCCCTGCGGCCGAATCAGGACAGGTGGCCGAGTGGTTGAAGGCGCACGCCTGGAAAGCGTGTATACGTGAATAGCGTATCGGGGGTTCGAATCCCCCTCTGTCCGCCAGATCGTCCATGCAAGCCGCTGATCTATAACAAGAATATGGCTGCTTGAGACATCAGGCCCACAGTTTCGCGAGATGCATTGCCTATTGCGGGCCCATCACGGCAGACATGCTGCGTCGAATCATCCGTGAGGAATTGCATCACGCTTGAATGCGAGTGGTGCGGCATGCGCTGCGTGGCGTGGACTCCAATGGTGACGCCCGCGGACAGGCCACTCACGGACAGGCCACTCACGGACAGGCCACTCACGGACAGACCACTGCACGACTACGATCCCCCCGTCATCAGAATGACCGACCCCTGGGTCACCCGGCTTTCGATCATCCGATGGGCCTCGCCGGCCTTGGACAAGGGCAGGGCGGCGTGGATTCGCGCATGGATCACACCTTTTCGCAGCGCGTCGAAAACCCGCTCGGCGCCCGCCGTCAGGTCGTCGCGGCTGGCCGTGTAATCGCCGATGGTCGGCCGCGTCACGAACAGGGAGCCCATCTGGCGCAGGCGTGCGAGCGGAATCGGATCGACATCGCCCGATGCCCAGCCATAGCTGACCAGCAGGCCGAAGCGGGCCAGTGCGGCGAGTGACAGGTCGAAGGTCGCGCGGCCGATCGAGTCATAGGCAATCTGGACGCCGCGTCCACCCAGCCACTGCCTGATCTGCGCGGCCCCCTCGTCAACGCCGACGGGCAGTACCAGGACGTGATCGCAGCCGATCGCTCGCGCGGCATCGACCTTGTCCTGGCTGCCCACGGTGCCGATCACGGTGGCGCCGGCCCGTTTCAACATCGGCACGGCGAGTTGGCCGACGCCACCCACCGCCGCGGTGAACAGGACGGCATCGCCGGGTACGATGGGGCGCAAGCGATGGACGAGGTAATCCGCCGTCAGGCCTTTGAAAAAGATCGCCGCCGCGGTCCGGTCATCGACGTGATCGGGCAGCCGCAGCGCGCGTGCCGCCGGCAGCAGCCGTGCCTCGGCATATGCGCCCATCGGGCCTCCGGCATAGACGATCCGTTCGCCGGGTTTGAATCCCTGCACTCCGGGGCTCACGGCCAGCACCTCGCCGGCCGCTTCCAGGCCGAGGCGGTAGGGCAGATTGGGCGCCAGGTCCCCACGTCGCTGCAGGATGTCGATGAAATTGATCCCGATCGCCGTGTGGCGCACCAGCAGTTGATCGGGGCCGGGGTTTCCCAGTTCCTCGGATTGCAGGGACATGACGGTGGAATCGCCGAATGCTCGCCCCTCGATGAATTGACTTTGCATCCTCTGGTCTCCGTGTTGCGGCTGGATTGTCTGACCAGGAATATACCCCCTGACCCGCGATCGATGGACTGGCCGCGTTCGATCCGCACGACAGGGCTGGCGATAGGGGGCAACGGGTACTGACGATCCGCTGCATGCAGGGTCTACACTATCTCGGTTACCCGAGAGCAGACAGGAGCCGGACCATGACCACCCAGGCGGACAAAGCCCACGCATTCCGCGCGCTGCATGAAAGGAGTCAGGCATTCATCATTCCCAACCCCTGGGACGTCGGCACGGCCCGCCTGCTTGCCGCCATGGGGTTCGAGGCCCTGGCGAGCACCAGTGCGGGCTATGCCTATACCCTGGGCCTGCCGGACACGCGGGTGGGGCGGGATCGCATGCTGGCGCACGTGGTCGAACTGGTGCGCGCCACGGATCTGCCCGTCAGTGCCGACCTGGAAAACGGCTTTGCCGAGACGCCCGAGGGCGTGGCGCAGACCTATCGGCTGGCGGCCGAGGCCGGCCTGGTGGGGGCCTCGATCGAGGATGCCTCGGGCGAGGCGGAGGCGCCGATCCTGGAGCTGTCCCAGGCCGTGGAGCGCGTCCAGGCCGCGGTCGAGGCGGTGCGCAGCTTGCCGTTTCCGTTCACCCTGACGGCGCGCGCGGAAAACCACTTGCATGGACGTGTCGACCTCGGCGATACGATCCGCCGCCTGCAAGCCTACCAGGAGGCGGGCGCCGACGTGCTGTACGCACCGGGCCTGCGCACGCGCGATGAGATCGAGACGGTGGTGCGCTCGGTCGACCGGCCGGTCAATGTGCTGATGGGCTCGCCGGGCATGTCCTTCGGCGTGGCCGACCTCTCGGCAATGGGCGTGCGGCGCATCAGCGTGGGCAGCGCGCTCAGCCGCGCGGCGCTCGGGGCGTTCCTGCGCGCCAGCCGGGAGATGCTGGAGCGGGGCACCTTCGCTTTCGGCGAGGAGGCGATCGGCTATGCCGACATCGGGCGGATGTTCGAGGCCTGGGATCGGGATTGAAACTGTGGCATGCCGCTGCGCCGGGTCGACTTCGAATACGAGGGTTTGGCCACGGCAATCCCTCACCGCATGGTCACGAATTCCTCGGCCGCCGTGGGGTGGATCGCCACGGTGTCGTCGAAATCCTTTTTGGTGGCGCCCATCTTGAGTGCCACGGCGAAGCCCTGCAGCATTTCGTCCATGCCGAAGCCGATGCCGTGTATGCCGACGATCTTTTCGTCGGGGCCGACGCAGACGAGTTTCATGCGGCAGGGCTGGCGGTGCCGGGTCACCGCCGTGTACATGGCGGTGAAGGAGGTCTGGTAGACCTTGACGGCCGCGTCGCCGTGGCGTTCGCGGGCCTGGGGCTCGGTCAGGCCGACGGTGCCGATGGGCGGGTGGCTGAACACGACGGTGGGGACGTTCTCGTAGTCGAGACGCTCGTCGGGCTTGTGGTTGAACAGCCGTTCGGACAGGCGGCGGCCGGCCGCCACGGCGACGGGGGTGAGTTCGAGCCGGCCGGTGATGTCGCCCACGGCGTAGATGCCGGGCACGTTGGTGTTCTGGTAGTTGTCCACGCGGATGTGGCCGCGCTCGTCCAGGGCGACGCCCGCGGCGTCCAGCCCGAGGCCGGAGGTGTCGGGCTCGCGGCCGATGGCCCAGAGGACGCAGTCGGCGACGTGGCTGGTGCCGTTCTTGAATCGCAGCGTGAGGCTGCCGTCGGCGTTGCGGGCCAGGGATTCGGGGTCGGAATGGGGATGCAGCGCCGGCCCTTCGGTCCGCATGATTTCCATCAGGGTGTCGCGCAGCAGGGGATCGAAGCTGCGCAGGGCCGCCTCCTTGCGGACGAACAGGTGCGTGTCCGATCCCAGGGCGTGGAGGACGCCGGCGAGCTCGACGGCGATGTATCCGGCGCCCACGACGGCCGTGCGCCGGGGCAGCGCGTCCAGCGCGAAAAAGCCGTCCGAATCGATACCGTGCTCGGCGCCCGGGATGTCGGGGCGCGAGGGGCGGCAGCCGGTGGCGACCAGGATGTGGTCGGCGGTGTAGTGCTGGTCGCCGACCGCGATGGTGCGCGCGTCGACGAAGCGGGCGGATCCCTGGATCAGGTCCACCGCGTTTTTGTCGAGGCCCGCCTGGTAGGAGGCGTGGATGCGGTCGATGTAGGCGCTGCGGCTGCGGACGAGGCGAGCCCAGTCGAGGCGCTCGAGGGCGGCGTCGAAGCCGTAGTCGGGCCCGTAATGGCGGATGGCCTCGGCGATCTGGGCGGCGTGCCACATCACTTTCTTGGGGACGCAGCCGACGTTCACGCAGGTGCCGCCGATGACCGCGGACTCGATCAGCGCGCATTTCCTGCCGTGCATGGCGGCGCGGTTGACGGAGGCGATGCCGCCGCTGCCCGCGCCGATGGCGATGTAGTCGTAGTGCTTGCTCATGGTTGGACTCTCGATGTCATGCCGTCCGGACGTCGGGGCCCCCGGTTCCGTCCGGCGGCGCTTGCTCCGGCGACGCCTGCGGGCCCGGCCGTGCGGCCCCGGCGGGCGGCACGCCTGCCTCGAACAGGCATTGTAGGATCCCGTGGGCGTAATGGCTGGCGACCCGGTCGAGGAAGGCCGGGAAGTCCTGGTGGGCCTGGTCGTCGGCGGTGTCGGAAATGGTGCGCATGATGGCGAAGGGAACGCCGTACTCGTGGCAGACCTGGGCGACCGCCGCGCCCTCCATCTCGACCGCGAGCGCCTCGGGCAGGGCCTCGCGCAAGGCGCGGACGGCGGCGGCGCTGCCGATGAACTGGTCGCCGCTGGCGATCAGGCCGCGATGCACGCGCGGCCGGTCCATGCCGAATTGCCGCCGGGTGTCCGGCCCGACCCGCCGCTGCATCGGGCCCTCCAGGAAAGCGTGCGCGGCGGACTCCAGCCATTGGGTCAGGCGGGCGTCCGTGGCGCAGCGGCTCGCGCCCAGCAGGGGCATCTCGTGGCGGGGAAAGAAGGGGCGCGCATCCAGGTCGTGCTGGACCAGGGTGTCGGCGACCACGATGTCGCCGATCCGCAGGCCGGGCGCCACGCCCCCGGCCACGCCGGTGAAGATCAAGCGGTCGACGCCGAAACGCTCGATCAGGGCGGTGGCGGTGGTGGCCGCGGCGACCTTGCCGATGCGCGCGAGGACGATGACGCAGTCATGCCCGTGGATCGTTCCGACGGTGTAGTCGCGCAGGGCGATGCGCGTGCGGTGGCCGCCGGGCTCCAGGTCCTCGAGCAGGTGGGCGACCTCCTCCCGCAGGGCGGCCAGGATGCCGATGGTCATGGGGCGCGCGTGGGCCCGCGTCCCCGTTGCGCGCCGGCGCGTCCCGACGCGAGCGTCATTCCATGCCCGGCACGATGTTCGAGAACCCGCAATCCACGTGCAGGATTTCCCCGGTGATGCCGGCGGCCAGGTCCGAGAGCAGGAAGGCCGCGGCGTTGCCCACGTCCTCGATCGTGACGTTGCGGCCCAGGGGCGACTGGGACTCGACGTACTTGAGCATGTTGGAGAAATCCTTGATGCCGCTCGCGGCCAGGGTCTTGATCGGGCCGGCCGAAATGCCGTTCGAGCGCAGGCCGCGCTTGCCCAGCGCCGTGGCGAGGTAGCGCACGCTGGCCTCGAGCGAGGCCTTGGCCAGGCCCATCATGTTGTAGTGGGGGATGGCCTTTTCCGCGCCCAGGTAGGTCATGGTCAGCACCGAGCCCTTGCGACCCTCCATCAGAGGCAGGGCGGCCTTGGCCAGGGCCGGGAAGCTGTAGGCGGAAATGTCGTGCGCGATGCGGTAGTTTTCGCGCGTCATGCCGTCGAGCAGGTCGCCGGCCAGCGCATCGCGCGGGGCGAAGCCGATCGAGTGCACGAGGCCGTCCAGGCCGTCCCAGTGATCGCGCAGGGTGGCAAACGTCGCCTCGATCTGGGCGTCCTCGCCGACGTCGCAGGGGATGACGATCGAGCTGCCCAGCTCGTGGGCGAATTCCGTGACGCGATCCTCGAAGCGCTCGCCCACGTAGGTGAAGGCGAGTTCGGCGCCCTGGGCGCGGCAGGCCTGCGCGATGCCGTAGGCGATGGATCGATTGGAGATCACGCCCGTGATCAGGATGCGTTTGCCGTTCAGAAAGCCCATGTCTTTGAAGTCCTGTTTGGTCGGGATGCGAAGGAGGGCTCAGCCCTGGACGTCGGCGCCCGGCACGCGCAGGCGCGAGCCGGTGGCCAGGGCTGAGCCCTTGAGGTTGTTGAGCTTGCGCAGCGCGTCCACCGAGGTGTTGTAGCGCCGCGCGAGCGAGTACAGGGTGTCGCCGCGGCGGACCGTGTGCGTGCGGGCCACGACCCGGGGCCGCATGTCGGGAGGCGCGGCGCGCGATGCCCCGGGCCGTGTGCCGGGAATGCTGACGATGCGGACGTCCTTGGCGGCATGGGGACGGACGGTGCGCATGGTGCGCGGCGACGCGTCCTCGGTGCCGTCCGGCGTGTAGGCGGCGAGCCGTATCCCGGTGTCGGTCGCGGGCGAGCGGGACGGGATCAGCAGGACGTCGCCGCTGGCGACCGTGCGCCTGCGGTCGAACCCGTTGGCCTCGCGCAATGCGCTCAGGGACACGCCCTGCGCCTTGGCGATGGCCGCCAGGGACTGGCCGCGCGTGGGATGGTAGATCCGCCAGGAACTGAGGTTGCCGGTGTAGGCCTGGAGGTTGTTGTTGAAGACCTCGACCTTGTCCATGGGCAGGTGCAGCGCCGGGCTGTGGGCAGCCAGCATGATCGGGCGGTTGTAGGAGGGATTCAGCGCCTTGAAATCCTCGAGGGGCATCTCGGCGAGGGCGGCGGCGACCTCGATGTCCATGTCGCGCGCCTTGTGGACGGTGGTGAAGTAGGGGGCGTTGCTGACTTGCGGGAGGGTGATGCCGAATTTCGTGGGGCGGGCGATGATGTTCTTGATGGCTTGCAGCTTGGGGACGTAGTTGCGGGTCTCGTCGGGCATGTCCAGCGTCAGGTAGGTGGGCTGGATGCCGGCGCGCTCGGCCTTTTCCATGGCGCGCTTGACCGCGCCCTCGCCCCAGTTGTAGGACGCCAGGGCCAGGTACCAGTCCCCCTGGAAGTCGTACAGGTAGCTGAGGTAGTCCAGGGCCGCCTGCGTCGAGGCGACCGGGTCGCGGCGCTGGTCGCGCCACCAGTCCTGCTGGAGGTTGTAGTGCTGGCCGGTGCTGGGGATGAACTGCCACAGGCCCGAGGCCTTGGAGCGCGACAGCGCCGTGGGGTTGTAGGCGCTCTCGACGAAAGGCAGCAGGGCGAGCTCGGTCGGCAGGCCCCGGCGGTCGAGCTCGTCGACGATGTAGTAGAGGTATTTCCCGGCGCGCTGGCTCATCAGCAGCACCGACTGCGGATGCGAGGCGTAGTAGTCCGTCCAGTAGTCCACGCGCTCGCTGCGCAGGTTGGGAATGGCGAAGCCGCGCCGGATCCGGTCCCACATGTCGCGGGGCGGATGGGTCAGGTCGATGGTGCGCGAGGTGTCCTCGGCGACGTAGGCCTGTCGTTCCGACTTGGGTGTTTGGGTGGCACAGCCCGCCAGGGCCACGAGGATCAGCAGTAGGGAGAGTCGCAGGAGGCTCATGACCGGGTCATTTGAAATTGTTCTTCCATTCGCGCAAGCAGGCGAACACCGCCTGCGGTGTTTCCAGCCGCGCGCCCGCATGGGCGGAGGCGGCGGCGCCCACCGGCGCGCAGTCCGTCCGCATGAACGGATTGGTGCGCAGCTCGGCCTCGATGCTCGACGGCACGGTGGGCATCCCCTGGCCGCGCAAGCGCGCGACCTCCTGCGCGCGTTCGCGCAGTGCCGTGTTGTCGGGCTCGACCTGCAAAGCCCAGCGGATGTTCGCCGCGGTGTATTCGTGTGCGCAGCACACGAGGGTTTGCGGGGGCAAGGCCCCAAGTTTACCCAAGGAATCGACCATTTGGGCAGGGGTGCCCTCGAAAAGGCGTCCACAGCCCGCGGCGAACAGGGTGTCGCCGCAGAAAACGGCTGGTCGTCCGGGGTCCAGTTCGCCGAAGTAGGCGATGTGCCCGGCCGTGTGGCCGGGAACGTCCAGCACCTCGAAGGACAGGCCGCAGCCCGGCAACTGGATCCGGTCGCCGTCCCCCAGGCGCACGTCGCAATGCGGCAGGACCTCGTTGCGGGGGCCGTAGACGCGCGCGCCGGTTCGCTGGTGTAATGCACGCAGTCCGCCCACGTGATCGTCGTGGTGGTGGGTGATGAGGATGGCCTCGAGGATCACGCCATGCGGCAAGGCCGCCTCGACCGGCGCGGCGACCCCGGGATCGACGACGATCGCGTGGCCGTTTTTCTGTACCATCCAGATATAGTTGTCGGATAGGGCGGGAATGGGCGTCAGGATGGCCGACGCATCGGTGATCGTGGCGTGTTTTTCCATAGCTTAGGAGTCAATGTGCCGCTGGACCGCGCGATGCCGATCGAACTGGCCGAGTGGCTGGAAACCCCCGCGGGGCTGTACGTACGCGCCTGGGAACAGCGGCAGGTGGACGCCATGGTGGCGAACGTGTTCGGCTATCATGCCATACAAATCGGCCTGCCGCATTGGGATCTGCTGCAAGCCAACCGCATGCCGCACAAGGCCTGGGCCCACAGCCCGGCGGCGCCGTACGGCACGCGCAGCGGCCGCCTGATCTGCGAACCCGAGCAACTGCCCTTCGGCACCCAGAGCATCGACCTGCTGGTGCTGCCGCACACCCTCGAATGGAGCATCGACCCGCACCGCGTGCTGCGCGAGGTCGAGCGCGTCCTGATGCCCGAGGGCAGGGTGGTGATCACCGGCTTCAATCCGTTCAGCCTGTGGGGCGTGCGCGAGTCGCTGCCGGGCCTGGCCCTGCGCCTGCCGGTGCCCGTGCCCTCGCAGGTGTCGCCGGCGCGTATCAAGGATTGGTTCAAGCTGTTATCCTTCGAGGCCGATCGCGGGCGCTTCGGCTGCTACGCGCCCTTGTGCGAATCGCAGACCTGGCTGCTGCGCTGGCGCTTCATGGAGCATGCCGGAGACCGCTGGTGGCCCGCATGCGGCGCCGTCTACGCGATCTCGGCCGTCAAGCGGGTCGCGGGCATGCGTCTGATCGGCCCCGCGTGGCGCAAGAGCAAGCGCCGCCGGGTGCGCCGCGCCGCGGTGGCGCCGGTGGCCAATCAGGTGGAGGACAATCGCTGCAATGGCTGATCCCGTGGTACAGATCTGGACGGACGGCGCCTGCAAGGGCAACCCCGGTCCGGGGGGCTGGGGCGCGCTGCTGCGCCAGGGCCCCCATGAAAAAAAGCTGCATGGCGGCGAGCCGAACACCACCAACAACCGGATGGAGCTCCTCGCGGTGATCGAGGCCCTGCGGGCGCTCAAGCGCCCCTGCGTGGTCACGGTGCACACGGATTCGTCCTACGTCCAGAAGGGCATGACCCAGTGGCTGCCCGACTGGAAGCGCCGGGGCTGGCGCACCGCCGACAGGAAACCCGTCAAGAACGCCGACCTGTGGCAGGCGCTCGACGAGCTGGCCGGGCGGCATGCATTACACTGGATATGGATCCGGGGCCATGCGGGCGATCCCGGCAACGAGTGCGCCGACGCGCTGGCCAACCTCGGGGTCGAGGAACTGCGCCGCCGGGCCGGCTGAAACCCATCATGCGACAAATCATCCTCGATACCGAAACCACCGGCCTGGAACCCGAGCAGGGGCATCGCATCGTCGAGCTCGCCTGCGTCGAGATATGCAACCGCCGGATCACCGACCGCCACCTGCACCTGTACATGAATCCCGATCGCGACAGCGATCCCGAGGCCTTGCGGGTGCACGGGCTGACCACGGAATTCCTGTCGCAGTATCCGCGCTTCGTCGACCTGGCCGATCAACTGGTCGAGTTCGTGCGCGATGCCGAGATCATCATCCACAACGCGGCCTTCGACGTGAAGTTCCTGAACGCAGAGCTGGCGCGCACCGGACACCCGCCGTTCACCGAGCTGTGCGCCAAGATCACGGACTCGCTGCTGGTCGCGCGCGAGATGTTCCCGGGCAAGCGCAACAACCTCGATGCCCTGTGCGAGCGCTTCGGCATCTCGAACGCCCATCGCACCCTGCACGGCGCCTTGCTGGACTCCGAGCTGCTCGGCGAGGTCTGGCTGGCCATGACGCGCGGGCAGGACTCGCTGCTGATGGACGGCGAGGACGAGGACGCCGGGCGGGGGCGCGGCGTGGGTTTCGTCGGCGGCGGCTTCGATGCCTCGGGCCTGCCCGTGATCGAGGTCGACGAGGCCTCTGTCCAGGCCCACGAGGCGTACCTGGACGCCCTGGACAAGACGGCCGGCAAGCCCTGCGTCTGGCGCGCCTGGATGGCGGCCGCGAGCGACCGTACGGCTGCCTGACCTGGCCTGCCGGCCGCGCCTGCAGCATCGGCGGGGATCGTGTACAATTTCGGCCTTCCCAGCCGTTTGCCCTTGCGAAGCCATTTCGCACCCTCCGGGCAGGCGCGACGGGGCGGTTAGCTCAGTGGTAGAGCACTGCCTTCACACGGCAGGGGTCACTGGTTCGAACCCAGTACCGCCCACCAGCAGTTCACTTTCAACTCCCCCAGTTCAGGCCTCATTCGCCGCCAGGCGGTTGTGCGGGCTCTACCCATCAAAAAAACCTGGCAATCCTGATTCATTTGGCAATACACTGTCAGGAATTATTAAAACTTAAAAAATCGAGGCCTGATGTTTATGGCCCTCTGGACAGGTGGGTTGGGAGACACGATGAAGGGATTCAATTCGAAACGGCGCGCCGTGTTCAAGGGCTTGGGCGCAATGGGCGTGATCAGCGTCCTCAATGGCTGCCTGGATGACTCCGGCGATGGCGGTGCGGCTGGCGATACGGCGAATCGGGAACGGCGCCTGGGCAGTGACCCTGGCAGTGCGGCCAACAAGCTGCTGATCGACGCCAGTGTCGACGCCACCGGAATCCCCGCCAATATTCCTATCTACGCCTATATCACGGGCCTGGTCAAAGTACCGGGCCAGGTGTTCTATCGCTACGATCCGGTGTCGCGCAAGCCGGTCGAAATGTCGACCGGCGACAATACGATCACCGATGCGTCGAAGATCCAGACGGGCCTGTCGGGCGCCACTTATAGTCAGAATTATCCGAATGCCTGGGCCAATTACAGCATTCCGCTGGATCGCTCCGGTGTCACGGAGGTGGCCGATCTGTCCAGTTTCGACAGTACCAATATCCCGGGCTTCGGCAATGGCGATGCCGCGTTCAGCGGACGGATCTGGATTTCGGTGGGCAAGCCGCTGCTGCCGTTCACGCCCAGGGTGGGCGGCGACCTCTCCGGGGCGGGAAAGGTCGATGGCTATACGACGCCGGTCGTTGCGGCCAACGGCGTGGGTGCGCTCTGTTTTTATGATTGGCTGGAATTTTCGTACAGCGTGGATGGATTGCTGTACATCAATACGACTCAGGTCGACCAGTACGGATTTCCGGTCTCCGCGAGCGCCACCGGAGAAAGCGTCGTGGGCAGCCCGCAAGGCGAATATCTCAAAAAGAGGTCGGAAATACTGTCGGAACTGGCTGCGCTGGCCGAGCCCTTGTTCGCGACCTCCGTCGAGATCCCCACTGTCGGAGTCGATGCCGATGCCTATCCGCCGATGGCCAATACCCAGGGAAAATTGCGCGCGCTGGCGCCTTCCAAGACACCGGCCGTCGTGGGCAGCACCTATCTGGATGCCGTGATCAGCGATGCGCTGCTCCACTGGAAAGGCGACTGGCTGAGCGTGACATGCTCATCCAATGCAATTCAAAAGACTTATTATGGGCGGACCCAGGCGGACAACAAGACGTTGATCTTTTATAAGGACACATTGCAAACCGGAGGGCCCCAGTTCAGTTTCGATGACCTCACGACCCAGAATGTCCTCGACTGCGACGGCCAGATGACGGGTGTCGGCGTGCCGCAGGTCGGCGATCTGCTGGTCGACCTCAAGAATACCGGCAAGGCCATTCTTGCCGGATTCAATCGCGGTGTCATCGGGCCAACGACCACCGAGCTGAATATCGATGCCGGCGGAAGCTACACCCCGCCCCTCAGTGACAACTACAAGCCCGGGGTTCCCTTCAATGCGTGGGCGCAGCACTTTCACGACTACAGCGCCAGCGGCCTGGCCTATGGGTTTGCATACGATGATGTCGGGGACCAGCAGCCCATGATCATCGCCACCAAGACTACCAGCCTGAAGCTCGCGCTGGGCAAGTTCGAATAGGCCGTCCGATACCCGTTTCCTTGGGTGGGGTGGAGGATCACCGGGTCGGCAGCATCGGCACCGCCATGGACGACGGCGCGATGCGGCGGCCTATCGCTGGCGCCCCCGATCGGCCCTGCGGCCCCTGGCGGGGGACGGCTCGTCCTCGTCGAGGCCCAGGGCGATCAGCGCCTTGCCGTAGTTTTCGCGCATGTTGGCGATGTGGACCTCGAGGATGCCCAGGGCCGTCCTGGCGTCGCCGCGTTCGAAGGCCTGGGCGATCTCGATGTGTTCGCGCAGGGTGCGGCCGCGGTGCATGCCGAGCGGCTGCGACAGGTGCGCCCGCAGGGCGGCGATCCGGCTGCCGGCGATTTCGTAGGCCTGCGAGAGGTAGTGGTTGCCACAGAACTCGAAAAAGACGTTGTGGAAGCTGCTGTCGGCCTCGGTGTAGGCGGCAGCGTCGTCGTTCTCGCTGGCGCGCTCCATGGCCGCGACCACGCGGCCGAGCGCCGCGGCCGCCTTGACGGGATTGGCTTTCATCGCGAGCTGCGCGGCCTGCGTCTCGAGCATCAGGCGGTACTGGACGAGCGCCTCCAGGTCGGCGGCGTCGGGCTTGAAGACGAAGCTGCCGCGCTGCGGAATGATGTTGATCAGCCCCTGCAACTGCAGCATGGTCAGCGCCTCGCGCACCGGCGTGCGGCTGACGTTCATCGCGTTGGCGATCTTTTCCTCGGACAGCATTTCGCCCAGCGACAGCTCGGTCTTGAGGATTGCGTCGCGCAGCCGGTCGGCGACGATCGCTGCGAGCGATTTCGGCCGGACGATCGTGATGGTTTTCGTGTTTTTCTTCATCGTATATAACTGAGGTACAGGCCAGAATACAGGCCGAAAAGCAACTCGTGGATCACTCGAAAATCTTCATAACTGTCTGTATATCATACAGAAAATGAGGGGTTCGTGGTGATATCGCAATGGTGCTCAAGCGCCGCAGCCAGAATATTGTTGACATACCGTACCTCAGTTAAGTAGGATTCCGCCATGGTGTCGCGCTTCGCGGATTGCCGTCGCCGCGTAGGGCCCGGCCTCTCATGAATTCCAGGAAGGAGACTCTTATGACAACAAGACGTACAGCTCTGAAATCGCTCGGCGGGGCGGCGGTATGCGGTTTCGCGGCGCAACTGGCCTTTCCGGCGCTGGCCCAGCAGCGCACCACGTGGAAATGCGTGGCCAATCACCGCAATGGCGCGTCATGGTCGCACCGCTGGCCCTGGCTCATCGACGAGGTGGCAAAGCGCAGCGACGGCCGCCTGCAGCTCGAGGTCACGACAGTGCCCGAGCTCGGCTTCAGCGGACAGGAATTGCTGCGGGCGCTGCGATCCAACCTGGTCGATTTCTCGGACATCGTCGCGGGCTTCGTCGCGGGCGAGTTTCCCGCCATCGAGGCACCGCAGCTCGCGGGCGTCTTCGGTGACTACGAGGCGACCCGCAAGGCCGTCGACGCGTGGAGCGAAAAGGTCCTGAAGCACAACGAGGGCATGCTCGGCGGCCGCCTGTTCGGCAGCTTCAACTACAACTCCGTCCTCCTGTTCTCGAAATTCCCGATCGACAGTCTGGACAGCCTGCGCGGCAAAAAGATCCGCATCTTCTCGGTCAGCCTGTCCGACTACGTGAGCGCGCTGGGCGGCGAGCCGGTGTCGATCCCGACCGCGGACATCTATACGGCGCTCGAGCGCGGCACGCTGGACGGCGCCATCATCGGGCCGGACCAGGTCGAGGGCGGGCGCCTCTACGAGGTGAGCAAGTACCTGACCAACCTCCATTTCGGCAGCTCGCCGGGATACAACGTCATCAGCCGCCGGTCCTGGGAACGGCTGCCCGACGATCTCAAGAGGATCCTCGACGGGATCGCGCCGGCCTTCGTCCAGCGCGGTTGGGAGGCCGGGGCCGAGAACGATCGCGACGGCCTCGCCGCCGCGGAACGGCGCGGCATGGTCGTCCAGCGGACGATCGAGGACGAGTGGCGCGAGCCGCTGCAAAAGATCGCGCGCGACGTGGTCGCCGCGCGGTGGGCAAAGCGCGCGGGCGACCAGGCCAAGCGGGACTTCAACGAGGTCCTCGCGCCGATCGCCGGCTTCACGATCTGAGCCTCCCGCCAACCTGCCGGCATCCATGTGCGGATGCCGGCCACTCGACCCATGGGAAAGCACGCGATGCCGGACATCGATGATTCCACGCGCCCTCCGATGCTGATCCGCCTCCTCGATGCCGCCGAGCGATTCAGCGTCCTCACCGCCTGCATCGGTGGCGGCATCCTCGCCGTGCTGGCGTTCTTCATCACCTTCGACGCCCTGGGCCGCGGATACGGCGGCTTCTACAGCGGCGCGACCGACGAGATATCGGGCTACGCGATGTGCCTGGCCGTGACCTGGACGCTGGCCTACACGCTGACGATCGACAAGCACGTGCGCGTCGACTTGATCTTCGGCATGGTGTCCCCGCGCGCGAGGCGGATGCTGGATCGCATCGCCCTCCTGCTGCTGACGGTCTTTGCGTTCCTCCTGGCCGCCAATTCCTTGCGGATGGCGATGGAGTCCTTCGAATTCGGGATCCTGAGCACGTCGGTGCTGCAAGTGCCGGTCGGCATCCCGCAATCGCTGATGGCGGTGGGCTTCATGATCCTCGCGCTGCAGGGGGCCGTCACCTTCCTGGTCGGACTGATCTACCCGTCCGCCTTGAAGCGGTCCGCCGCCCTCGAGCGGCGCAGCGCGCCCGAGCAATTCGAGATCTGAGGACGACGCCATGTCCGGTCTAGCACTAGTCGCCATTCTCACGATTCTTTTCGGCATGGGCGTGTACGTCGCCGCCTCCATGGGCGTCGGGGGCCTGATCCTCGTGACGCTGTTCGGCGATCGGCCGATCTGGGACGTTTTCGGCTATGTCCCCTGGAACACCACGACCTCGTTCACCCTGGTGGCGCTGCCCCTGTTCATCCTGATGGGCGAGGTCCTGCTGCGCTCGGGCGTCACCGACAGCATGTACGAGGTGCTGTCGAAATGGCTCAATCCCTTGCCCGGCGGCCTGTTGCACAGCAATATCGCGGCCTGCGCCATGTTCTCGTGCATTTCCGGCTCGAGCGCGGCGACCGCGGCGACCATCGGGCGCGTGGCGCTGCCCTTCCTCAAACGGTATCGCTACGACGAGCGCGTATCGCTCGGCTCGATCGTGGCGGGCGGCACCCTGGGGATCCTGATTCCGCCCAGCATCGTGATGATCATCTACGGCGTCCTGGTCGAGGAATCGATCGGCAAGCTCTACCTCGCCGGGTTCGTGCCCGGCCTGGTGATGACCTTCATGTTCATGCTGGTGATCGGCTTCATGAGCCTGCGCTCCGCATCGGTCGCGCCCAAGGCCCCATCCTCGCCCTGGCGCGAAAAGCTCGTCGGCCTGGTGGCGTTGCTGCCGATCGCCGTCCTGATGGGCCTGGTGCTCGGCACCATCTATGCGGGCGTCGCCACGGCGACCGAGGCGGCCGCCTTCGGGGTGGTGGGCGCGTTCGCCATCGCCGCCCTGAATCGCCGGCTTTCCCTCGCGATGCTGCGCGACACGTTCCTCGCCACCGCGGGCACCACCTCGATGATCATGTTCATCCTGATCGGCGCCTTCGTCCTGCAATTCGTGCTGGCCTTCCTCGGCCTGCCCGCGATGATCAGCAACTGGGTGATCGGCCTCGAGCTGTCGCCCCTCCAGGTCGTCCTCATGATCTGCGTCCTCTACATCGTGCTGGGGACCTTCATGGAGGAACTGTCGATGATGGTGACCACCATACCGATCTTCCTGCCCATGCTCCACGCCCTGGGCATCGACCTGGTGTGGTTCGGCGTCATCGTGGTCATGCTCGTGCAGATCGCCATCGTATCGCCGCCGGTCGGGATGAATCTGTTCATCCTGCATGCGCAGCGGCGCGACCTGGCCGCGCCGGGCGAGGAGCCCTCGATCGCCGACGTGTTCCTGGGCGTGCTGCCGTTCTTTGCGGTCATGATCGTGACGCTCGCGCTCATCATCGCATTCCCCCAGATCGCCATGTGGCTGCCGGGGACCAGCAATTGATCTTTCATGGAGTCTGAGACTATGGCCGGTCTTTTGGGAACGGGCGTCCTCGTCAACTGGGGTGGCGTGGTCGCGGAACACGAGGGGGACTACAACGCCTGGCACAGCCTGGAGCACATGCCCGAGCGGCTCGCCGTGCCGGGTTTCCGGCGGGGCCGGCGGGCGGTGGCCGTCGACGAGGTGCCCGCGCACCTGAAGTACTTCATGATGTACGAGGCCGATGACACCGATGTGTTCATCTCGCCGCCCTACCTGGCGCGGCTGAACGATCCCACGCCCTGGACCCAGCGGATACTGTCGGCCTATGTGGTGCCCTCGCGCACCGTGTGCCGGGTGCTCGAGAGCCGGGGGCGCGGGGTCGGCGGCTGGCTGGCGACGATCCATTTCGACACTGGCAAGACGGCGCCTCCGGCGTCACGGCTCGCCGGCCTGGTCGATGCCGTTTCGCAAAGGCCCGGCATCCTGGGCGCCCACCTCCTCGAGGGCGATCCGCGGCACGGCCAGCAGCCCACCAAGGAAAAGCGCTTTCGCGAGAGCCGCGGCGATCCGGACCGGACCGTGTCGCTGGCCCTGCTGATCGACGGCTTCGACGAGCGGGCGACCCGCCTCGCGGGCGAGGCCGCGCTCGGCGCCCTGCCGCCCGGCGAGCGCGAGGCGGCGACGCACGTGCTGTTCCAGGTCCAGCACGTCATCTCGGACCGCGACGCGCGTCCGGCCGGGTGCCCATGAGGGCATCGTCATGAAAGTCCTGGTCACGGGCGGAGGCGGCTTCATCGGCTGCTGGATCGTCAAGCGCCTGCTGGCGGCCGGCATGGAGCCCCGGATATTCGACCTCGGGGAAGACCGGCGCCTCCTGCGCGAGATCGCCGGCGCGCCGGCCGATCGGGTCGAATGGCTGTCGGGGGACGTCGCCGAGGGCGCGGCCGTGGCGGCGGCGGCCAAGGGCTGCGGCGCCATCGTGCACCTGGCGGCGCTGCTGACGCCCGCCTGCATCGCCGATCCGGTGCGCGGCGCGCGGGTCAATCTCATCGGGCACCTGAACGTGCTGCTCGCGGCGCGCGAGCACGCCATCGGCAAGGTCGCCTACATGAGCAGCATCGGCGTCTTCGGGCCGGACGACAATGTCCAGCCGCATCCGACCACCCTCTACGGGGCGTTCAAGCTCGCCGCCGAGCACAGCGCGCCGGCTTTCCACGAGCAGGACGGGGTCCCCAGCGTGGGCTTCCGCCCCTATGTCGTCTATGGACCCGGGCGCGAGCACGGCCTGTCCGCCGGCCCCACCCTCGCGTGCCGGGCGGCGGCCGAAGGACGGCCCTACACCTTCCCCATCGCCGGCCGCTTCGATATGATCCATGTCGACGATGTCGCCCATGCGTTCGAACGGGTGCTCGAGATGCCGATGGCGGGCGCCCGGGTGCTGAATCTCTTTGGGGGCGAGCGCTCGGCGGAAGCCGTGGTCGAGGCGATCAGGGGCCTGGTGCCCGAGGCGGACATCGCCATCGACGGCCGGCCCATGCCGATCGCCGTTCCCGCGCGGGACGACGAGGCGGCGCGGCTGCTGCCGGGGTGGAGCGCCCGCAGTCCGGAGGCCGGCATTGCCGATACCATCCAATACTATCGCCGCCGTGCGCGGCACCCATGAGGAACGAGGAAATGCGATTCGAGGGCAAAGTGGCGATCGTGACCGGCGGCGCGCGGGGCGTGGGCCTCGGCATCGCGCGCCGTCTCGGCGAGGAAGGCGCGCGGGTGATCGTCTGGGACCGCGATCTGCGGGGATTCGACGAGGCCGGTTTTTCCCCGGCGGCCGTGGCCAGCGTCGACGTGACGGATCCCTCGCAGGTCGAGAGCGCGGTGGCGCGGGCCATCGAGGCATTCGGCCGGATCGACGTCCTGGTGAACAATGCCGGGATCAATGGGCCCGTCGCCCCGGTCGAGACCTATGACCTCGAGCAATGGCGGCGGGTCATCTCGGTCAACCTCGACGGCGTCTTTCTGTGCTGCCGCGCCGTCGTCCCGCACATGCGCCGGCAGGCGTACGGGCGCATCGTCAATGTCGCCTCGATCGCGGGCAAGGAGGGCGTCCCGGGCATCGCGGCCTATGCCGCATCGAAGGCGGGCGTGATCGGCTTTTCCAAGTCGCTGGCGCGAGAGCTCGTCGAGACCGGCGTCCTCGTCAACTGCCTTGCGCCGGTGATCATCGAAACCGACCTCATGGCCCAGATGACGCCCGAGCATATCGCCGCGAGCCGGGCCAAGATCCCGATGAACCGCTTTCTCAAGGTGCCGGAGGTGGCCGCGATGGCCGCCTTTGCCGCGAGCGACGAGTGCTCTTTCACGACAGGCTTCACCTTCGACCTGTCGGGCGGGCGGGCGACCTACTGAGACGGATCCCGGGCCGCCCGGCCCCCCGGGTCACTGGGTCAGCAGCACGGGCACCGTCATGGACGACAGCAGGGTGCGCGAGGCGCCGCCCATGACCCACTGGCGCATGCGGCTGTGGCCGTAGGCGCCCATGACGATCAGGTCGCTCGCCGAGTCGCTGGCGACGTTCAGGATGATGTGCCCGACGCCGATGTCCTTGCTGTCCAGCACCAGGTGCCGCGGCTTGGGATAGCCCAGGCGGACGCAGTAATTGCCGAAATCCTCCTTGCGGACGTCGCGGCTCTGCAGCAGTTCCTCGTCGCGGTCGATCTCGAGGACGACGAGCTCTTTGCACGATTGGAGGAAGGGCGCGGCGTCGGCGAAGGCGCGGGCCGCCTCGCGGCGCTGGTCCCAGCAGTACAGCACTCGCTTGCCGATGGATTCGATGGCGCCGGCGTTGGGGATCATGAGCACCGGCCTGCCGGCGGACATGATCACCGCCTCGGGCAGGTTGGGCACGAGGCCCGAGACCTGCTCGTCGGGCTGCGCCTTGCTCATGACGAGCAGGTCGCAGTAGCGGGCGTGCAGGGCGAGGGATTCCTCGGCGTTGCCCTGCGGGGCGCGGTAGTCGGCCTCGACCCCCGCCTCCCGGGCCTTTTGCTCGAACTGGCCGCGCAGGGCCTCGCGGGCCTGCCGGTGCTGCTTGCGCAGGTCATTGCGGATGTCTTGCGGCAGGATATTGCCGTAGCGGTCGATGAAGTCCTCGGTCGGGTGGATGCCGATCACCTCGGCACCGTGTTCTTTCGCGAGCAGGATTCCCGCGTCGATACGGCGCGCGCAGGCATTGTCGTTGTCCAGATGGATGGCGATACGGCCCAGCATGGAAATCTCCTTGTGGATGCGGGTGGTCTGGTTCCCAAGCCTATATTAGCCAGCGGAATGGGCCGGCGCCAGCCATGCATCCATAGGGCGGAGAGCAAAACGCCGATTCGTGCGTATAAACTACGGGATTGGGCATGACCGGACCAACAGGGAGGAACCCATTTCATGAATGCCGCCAATCCGCAAACGACGATGGGATCCGGCGCGCCGGACTGGGTGCGCCATGAGCGACTGAAGGCCTGGGTGCAGCGGATCGCCGCCTTGACCCAGCCGGATCGCATCGAGTGGTGCGACGGCTCGGCCGGGGAATACGACCGGCTGTGCGAGGGGCTGGTGCGCGCGGGCACGCTGCGCAGGCTCGATCCCGCCAAGAGGCCCAATTCCTACCTGGCCTGGTCGGATCCGGGCGATGTCGCGCGGGTCGAGGACCGCACCTTCATCTGCTCGGAAAGGCGGGAGGACGCGGGCCCGACCAACAACTGGGCGCCGCCGGCGCAGATGCGGGCGACGCTCGACGGCCTTTTCGAGGGCTGCATGCGCGGCCGCACGATGTACGTCATCCTGTTTTCCATGGGGCCGCTGGGCTCGCCGATCGCCCACATCGGCGCCGAGCTCACCGATTCGCCCTACGTGGTGGCCAATATGCGCATCATGACGCGCATGGGCCGCAAGGTCTACGACGTGCTGGGCGAGGAGGGCGATTTCGTGCCCTGCGTGCATTCGGTGGGCAAGCCGCTGCGCCCCGGCGAGGCCGACGTGCCGTGGCCCTGCAACGAGACCAAGTACATCGTCCATTATCCGGAAACCCGCGAGATCTGGTCTTTCGGCTCGGGCTACGGCGGCAACGCCCTGCTCGGAAAGAAATGCTTCGCCCTGCGCATCGCCTCCAACATGGGGCGGGACGAGGGGTGGCTGGCCGAGCACATGCTGATCCTGGGCGTGACCTCGCCCGAGGGCAGGAAAATGCACGTGGCCGCGGCCTTTCCCTCGGCCTGCGGCAAGACCAATTTCGCGATGATGATCCCGCCCGCCGCGCTGCCGGGCTGGAGGATCACCACCATCGGCGACGACATCGCCTGGATCAAGCCCGGGCCCGACGGCCGGCTGCGCGCCATCAATCCCGAGGCCGGCTACTTCGGCGTCGCGCCGGGCACCAGCGAAAAGACCAATCCCAACTGCATGGCCACGCTGCGTGAAAACGTGCTGTTCACCAACGTGGCCCTGACCGACGACGGCGACGTCTGGTGGGAGGGCATGGGGCCGGCGCCGGCGCACTGCCTGGACTGGCAGGGCCGCGACTGGACGCCGGACAGCGGCCGCAAGGCCGCGCATCCCAATGCGCGGTTCACGGTGGCGGCCGAGCAGAATCCCGCCATCGATCCCGACTGGGACAACCCCGAGGGGGTGGCGATAGACGCCTTCATCGTGGGCGGGCGGCGGGCCGACACGGTGCCGCTGGTCACCGAGGCCCGCAACTGGGTCGAGGGCGTGTACATGGCGGCGACGCTGGGCTCGCAGACCACGGCTGCGGCCGCGGGCGCCCAGGGGGTGGTGCGCCGCGACCCCTTCGCCATGCTGCCGTTCTGCGGCTACAACATGAGCGACTATTTCGCCCACTGGCTGGCGCTGGGCGAAAGGCTCCAGGCCGCGGGCGCGGCGCTGCCGCGCTTCTTCGCCGTCAACTGGTTCCAGACCGACGATGAAGGCCGTTTCATCTGGCCCGGCTTCGGCGAGAACATGCGGGTGCTGAAATGGATGCTCGAGCGCATCCAGGGCGCCGCGGGCGGCCGCGACACGCTGCTGGGCACCACGCCGCGCTACGAGGACCTCGCCTGGGACGGCCTGGATTTCGGCCCGGAGGCATTCGCCCGGATCACCGCCGTCGACGAGGACGCCTGGCGCAAAGAGCTGGCCTCGCACGCCGAACTGTTCGAACGGCTCAGCCAAGGCCTGCCGCCCGCGCTGAGCGACCATTGCGCGCGGCTGACGGCGCGGCTGGTTTCGTAGGCTCTCGACCGAAAGCGTCAGTCAGAAGCGCACCTTGAGCGTCAGAAACGCACCTTGACGCTCAGCGTCGCCGCGTGGTCGGTATTGCCGCCGCCGTACTGGCCGCTGTAGGCCAGGCCCATGACCGTGTTGCGGCCGACCGCGACCTGTGCGCCCAGGTCGAGCACCGCCGCATCCCGGGCGATCGGCGCCCCCGAGACGCGGAAGCTGCCGCCGCCGCCCTCGACGAAGGACAGGCTGCGTCCCGGGTCGACGTCGCCGGCGGCGTGCCGCCAGCCCGCGCCCGCGGACAGTTCGGCCGCGCCCGCGCCGAATTCGATGCGGGTCTTGCCGCGCAGGCCGAGCGTGAGCGCGGTGATGTCGTCCCTCTGGCTGTCGCTGCGCAGGGCCGCCGGGCCGCCCGATTCGGTGAAGCCCTCGGTCTTCTGGCCGAGCCAGGACACGCCCGCGTAGGGCTCGATCACGCTCGCCTCGCCGGCCGGCATGGCATAGGCCAGTTCGGTGAACAACTGCGCCGCGTCGGCGTGATAGTCAGCCTTCAGGGTCTGGCCGCCGCCCACGGTCACGCTGCGCCGGCTCTCGATGTCATGGCGGGTGTAGGCCGCGCCCGCGAGGACGCTGAGCTTGCCGGGGCCCGCATCCCAGGCCTTGCCGCCGTACAGGGCCACGGTGTAGCTGCCGACGTCCGAGCTTGAACCGCGATCGTCGACCTCGAGCCGGCCGTCCCTGTAGCCCAGCGCCGCGCCCAGGCGCCAGCCGCGGCCCGCGTCCAGGTCGCCGCCGACGAACAATCCGCCCGTCCGCGTCCGGATCCTGGCGGCGTTGCCGTCGCCCTCCAGCGAACTCCAGTTGCCCGAGACCTGCGCCCAGAGTGGATAGGCCGCCGGGCGGGGCATGGCGCCGGCAGGCAGGCGTCCGCCGGCCTGGGCGATCGGCGCGCCCGGCAGCATGCCGGCGCCGAGATTGCCGCGCATGCGGCTCGCCAAGGCGCGGGCGACGAGGTCGCCGGACTGCATCAGCGCGGCCTGCGTGCTGGCGTGCGCCTCGCCGGACAATTGGTCCAGGGCGTCCCGGCGCGCCGCGGTCTGCATCTGCAGGGCGGCATCGGCGGCGGCGTTCCGGCCGGCCACCGAGAGCACGCCGTCGAGCGTCGCGTTCTGGTTGCGGGAAAGCCCGCCGCGGTCCGCGGCCTTGTCCGCGTCGACGGACAGGCTGATGCGGACGTCGTTGGCGCCGTACTTGACGGGGTCGAGCTTGACCAGGGTGCCGGCGAACGAATCGTCCAGCGCGCCGCCATTGGCAAAGGTGTTGAGCACGCGGCCCGCCTCGGTCTTCACGATGGTGTAGTCATGGTCGAGGACGTAGCCGCCGGTGCCGTTTTCCTGGCGGACGGTCAGTCCGATGCCCGACAGGTCGAAGTCGCCGTTGCGGATGATGATGAGGTCCGACTGGCCCGCCGAGTTGACTTCGGCCACGTAGTTCCCGCTGAAGCCCGCGCTGGTGCCGTAGCTCTGGGTGCCGACGGAGTTGCCGGGGCTCAGGGTGCCCCCGTTGCCGCCCAGGCTGCCGTCGACCAGCAGGTTGCCGCCCAGGGTCGAGCCCGAATTGGCGATTGCGCTGCCCTGGATCGAGATGGGGGCCTGGACCGTGCCGCCCTTGAGCGAGGATCCGATGTCCAGGACCACGCTGCCCCTGATGAGCGTGGGCTGGCCCTGGCTGAACTGGAACGAGGTATTGGTGCCCGAGACGGTCTGCCCGACCGTCGTCGCGCCCAGGAACACGTAGTGGGAGCCGGTGCCCACGACCGCGCCGCCGATGGTGGTCGGGCCGTTGAAGCTGGCCGTGCTGCCCGTCCGGGTCTGGACGCCTTCCGAGATCGTGGCGCCGTTGGCAAAGACGATGGTCGAGTTTTCCCCGCCGGTGACGTTGCCCTCGATGGGCGCGCCGCCCGAGTCCTCGAACGAGCCGCCGTCCCCGACCGAGGTATCGTTGATTCCCCAGACGATCCCCGCCCACTGGGCGCCCGCCCCGATCGTGAAATTGGTCTTTCCGCCCGCCGCCCGCGTGCCGTCCCCGCCGGGGGCCAGGCCGTCCTGGTCGATGATGTCGCCCGAGGAGACCGAGCCGGCCTCGAGCGTGAGATTGACGATGCCGTCCATGCCCGCGTCGCTGCGGCTGACCTGCAGCAAGGTGCCGTTGTTGACGGTCAGGTTCGAGCCTGCGCCGACGGCGATGTCCTGGACTTGGCCAGCCTGCGTGATCCGCGAGGTGATGGACGCGGATTTGGATTCGGCCCGTACGTGGTCCAGGATCACGCTGCCGCTGTCCTCCAGGTGAAGGGCCGAGGCGTCGGCGCCCGAGGCCAGGAGCTGCGTGCCGGCGATCCGGGCGCTGGAGCCGCCTGTGAGGTACACCGCATCGGCGGCTACGCCTTCGGCGGACGTGCCGCCGCGCGTATGGATGGCGCCGCCCGAGAGGAACAGGGTGCTGGCCGTCAGGGGGGAGGGCGGGGTTCCCGGCCGCTGGGTGGTGCTCATGGCGTTGAGCGAGATGCCGCGTGCGCCGTCGGCCCAGGTGTCGATGGTGGTGCCGGCGAGATCCAGGACGGCCCCGTTGTAGGCGACTGCCCCGTACGAGTTCTCGCCATGGGTCTCGATGGCCGAGTCCGTCGCCGTGATCCGGCTGCCGATGTTCTGTGCCGACAGGCCGTAGGAATCGCCGGCGTACGTCCGGATGCGGCTGTCCCGCAGCTCGATGGTGGGCGTGTCTTCAGGCTTGCTGTCCGTCGTGCGGCCGCTGTAGGCATGCACGGCGTTGGACACCAGGCCGGTGGCGGCCGGCCCTTCCGCGCCCGTGGAGATGTCGACGCCGTCGGCGCTGATGCTTGCGCCGGTGCTGGCCAGCAGGCCGCGGCCGTACTGGGCGCCGAGATAGCGGACTTGCCCGCCGGTGAGTTCGATGTGCGCCCCGTGGCTGGCCGCCACCGCGTTGGACAGCTCGCCGGGGCCCGTGAACGCCCCCTGGGTGCTGATGTCCACGCCGTGGGCGGTCACCAGCGTCCCGGCGCCGTCGGCCGCGAGGCCCATGCGCCCCGAGGAGGTGCTGGCGTTCGTGACCGAGCCGCCGTTCAGGTCCATCGATCCGCCGTTCGTCGCGTAAGCCCCGTATTTGCCGCCATTCGTCAGGATCGCCGTGCCGTTCGTCGTGATCGTCGAACCGGCGCCGTCCGAGCCGATGCCGTTGCCCAGCTCGGCGGTCACCAGGTCGCTGCCCAGCAGGCTCACGCTGCCGCCGGTGAGCGCCGCGACACCCGTGCTGTTGGCGCCATAGGTGTGGAAGGTGTTGCCGCCGCCACTGGTGATCTGGCTGCCGTAGGCTGATTGCACCGCGGCGGCATTGGCCCCATGGGTCTCTATGGTGGAGCCGCTCAGATGGATCGTGCCAGACGTCTGTTCGGCCGCATCGGCGGCGACGACGCCGGCCGCTTGGGCGCCGCTGGTCTCGACCCGCGTGCCGTCGATCGTCACGACGCCATTTCCCAGGGACCCGCCATACACGCGTACCCCGGCGGCCGCCGTGCCGGAAGTCGTGATGCTGCCGCGCGTCAGCGAGGCGCTGGCGCCGTTGAACACCTCGGCGCCGAAGCTGTTCGTGCCGACGGTGGTGATGTCCGTATCCGTCGCCTCGACCCGGGCGCCCTTGTTCGCCGATTGGATGCCGTCGGCATAGTTCGCGTCGTACGTATTGATCGTGACATGGTCGAGCCTGACCAGTGTCTCGGACTCCGGCGATGCGATCGTCCGGTAGGCGTTGACGGCGTGGCCAAAGGTGCTGTGCGTGCTGATGACGACATGGCTGGCATCGATGGATCCGCCGTCATTGGCCTGTATGCCCACGGTGCGCTTGCTGCCCGAGCTCGTGATCGTGCCGCCGTCGATGACGGCATGCCCGCCGTTCTCGGCCCCGACGCCCGCGGTGAAGGCGTGTCCGCCCGGATGCCCATCGAAGGCATCCAGGGTGATCGTTGAATCTTCAATCACCGCGTTGGCATTGGCCCCGGTGGCCGTCACGGTGCGGCCATTCTGATTGGGCTGGACGGTGTTCGCCAGTGTGGCGTTTTCCAGCGTCAGGCTGCCGCCCGATTCGATGCGCAGCATCTCGTAGGCCTTGCCGCTGATCTGCGTGCCATTGCCCGTTGCGACGCCGCCGTCGATCACTTTGACCGTGCTGTCGGTGAGGACGGAGTCGCCCAGGTCGTACGTGTTTCCGATCGTCAGGTTGACGGCGCCCGCGCCCGGCGCGTAGGCATAAGCGGCGACCAGTGCCGCTGTCAAGGCGGTGTTCCGCAGCGCGGTCCTGCGCCGGGGCGCCGCATGATCCGGCATCGGCGCGCTGTCGTGTGTCTTGATGCTGCCCATTCGCTTTCTCCTGGAGAACCGTGAATGAAAACCGCTGTCCGGGCGTGGAGGCCCTTCGGTCACTGGCTGTTACGCATCAATCTTTTTGTTGTCTTCGGTGGTGTTTTTGTATTTGAAGGATGAATGTCCTTACCGTTTGAATGGTTTTTAATTTAACAATGTTGCCGACGTTTCGAATCGTCAGGACACAGTTTTTTTCATTTTTCTTCCGTATGGCTTGCTTGCCGGGCGCGGCGCTAGCTCAGCGAGGCGCCGACCGCCGTCGCGATCCCGATGAATTCCTCGATGGCGGGCGATACGCGCTCGCTCGGGCGGATGACGCCCAGCGTCAGGCGCGGCCCGGGGCCTCGCAGCCGGCGGTAGGTGGCCAGCGGGCGGGCATAGTGCTGCAATTGCGAGGCCACGAATCCGACGCCCATGTCGCAGGCCGCCATGGCGACGATGGATTGGGCCGGCGCCGCCTCGATGATCTTGCGGGGGCTGAAGCCCGCCTGGTGGCACAGGGTGATGATCTCGTCGTACAGCCGCGGGCCCACGGCGCGGGGAAACAGGATGAAGGTTTCCCGCGCGAGATCCTCGAGGGTGAGCACGGATTTCTGGCTCAGGGGGTTGATGTCCGAGAGCACCACGTCGAAGGGGATGGCCGAGATCACGCGGCAGGCGAGCGCCCGGTCCTCGAGGGGCGGGTGCACCAGCCCCACCTGGATGTCCCCGCGCCGCAGCGCGTATTCCTGGTCCGCGGTCGTCATCGAGCGAACGGAAAGGGCGACCTTGGGGAAGGCCGCGGAAAATCGCCGGGCGATTTCGGGCAGGATCACGAACAGCGCGGTGGCCGTGGCGCCGATGCTCAGCTCGCCGATCGCGCCGCGCTCGATCTGGCGCGCCCGGTCGACGATGTCGGTCATCTGCTGCAGCAGCTTGTACGCCTCCCTGCGAAAGAGCTCGCCCGCGGGTGTCAGCGAGACGTTGCGCTTGTCGCGGTAAAAGAGCTGCACCTGCAGTTCGTCCTCGAGCTGGCGCAAGAGCTGGCTGAGTCCGGGCTGGCTGATGTGGCAGCGGTCGGCCGCGCGGCGGAAATTCAGTTCCTCGGCCAGGACGATGAAACACTGCAGGCGGCGCTGGTCCATGGGGCCTCCGTTTTCATGGGTTTTGTGATAAGTGGTAATTATTATTAAATCATAAAACATAATTGGACTTTCTCAATGGCCGGCTTGTAGGATGTGCCCAAGGAGACAAGAAATGAAGATAGTCATGGTCGGCGAGGCGGCGAATCACCGGGACACGCTGGCGGCGGCGCTGCCGGCGGCGTGCGATTTCGTCGCCCTGCCGCGCGAGGCGGCGCACAGCGAGGAACACGACGCGGCGATCGCCGCGGACGACGTGCTGATCACGCTGCGATTCTCGCGGCCGCCGGGGCGGATGCCGGCGTTTCGCCTGCTGCACGTGCCGGGGGCGGGCCTGGACGGCATCGCGCTCGATACGCTGCCGCCTTCGGCCACGGTGTGCAATGTCTACGAGCATGAGATCCCGATCGCGGAGTACGTCCTGCTGGCCATGCTCGAATCCGAGATCCGCCTGGCCGAGATGCGCCGGCGGTTCATGACGCAAAGCTGGTCCGAGGCCTACCGCAATCGCGTCCAGCATGGCGAGATCCACGGCAAGACGCTCGGCCTGATCGGCATGGGCCGCATCGCGCGGGCCATCGCGCAGCGCGCCAAGGCGTTCGGCATGCGCACGATCGCGACCGACCCGCAAGGCGGCGTCGTGCCCGGCCTGATCGATGATTTCGCGCCGCCGGGCGAGCTGGACCGCCTGCTCGGCCAGGCCGATTTCCTGGTGATCGCCTGCCCCCTGACCGAGACGACGCGCGGCATGATCGGCGCCGCGCAACTGGCGAAAATGAAATCGTCGGCGGTGCTGATCAACGTCTCGCGTGCCCAGATCGTCGATGAGGACGCGCTGTTCGCGGCGCTCAGGGACCATGCGATCGGCGGCGCGGTGCTGGACGTGTGGTACCGCTATCCAACGGCGGCCGACGACGAGGTCGCGCCCGCGGACCATCCCTTCCACGAACTGCCCAACGTCATCTGCACGCCGCATTCGTGCGCGTGGACGGCGAACCTGGCGGTCCGGCGGTACGGGTTCATCGCGCAAAACATCCGCCGCCTGATGGCCGGCGAGCCCCTGCTCAATGTCGTGCGGGCGCCGTCGGCCGGGCGGCCCTGAAAGGAGGAACGGGAATGCAGGGGAAAGAAAGCGGCGTGCCGATCAAGATCGTCGGCGTGAGCACGACGGTGGTCAATGCCGAGATGCGCAACTGGATCTTCGTCAAGGTGACGACCGATCAGGACGGCCTGTACGGATGGGGCGAGGCGAGCCTCAACTGGAAGACGCGCGCGGTCGCCTCGGCGGTGGAGGATCTCGAGCCGCTGCTGATCGGCCGCGATCCGCGCGACATCGAGCAGATCCTGCGCGTCCTGAACAAGCACAGCTACTACCGCCTGGGCATCATCGGCGCCACGGCGATCAGCGGCATCGAGCACGCGCTCTGGGACATTTTCGGGAAAAGCCTGGGGGTGCCGGTGTGGCGCCTGCTCGGCGGCAAGGTGCGCGACCGCGTCCGCGTCTATACCCACCTGGGCATGGGCGACATGAAATCCGTCTACGAAACCTTCGACGAGGGCGCCCTGCGCGAGCGCGCGCTGGCCGTGATCGAAAAAGGCTACGACGCGCTCAAGGTCGTCTTCATCCCGTATTCCCATTATTCGGTCGGCACCGCGGCGCGTCGCGACGTGGGCCGGCGCATGCGGGTGCTGCGCGAGGCGGTCGGCGACGACGTGGAGATCATGATCGACTTCCACGGGCGGCCCGCGTCGCTGTCGGCGGCGCTGCAGTTCATCGACGAGCTCGTGCCCTATCGGCCGATGTTCTGCGAGGAGCCCGTGCAGCCCGGCGATGCCGAGGCGCTGCGCGCCATCACCGCGCGCGCGGCCTGCCCCATCGCCGCGGGCGAGCGCCTGGTCGGGTTCAAGGAATTCGAGCCGCTGTTCCGCACCCAGGCGGTCAACATCATCCAGCCCGACCTCAACCACACCGGCGGCCTGCTCGAGGGCAAGCGCATCGCGCATGCGGCCGAGCATGCCTTCATGGGGGTCGCGCCGCACAACCCGAACGGCCCGGTGGCCGGCGCCGCGGCCCTGCATTTCGACGTGTCGACGCCGAATTTCGTGATCCAGGAGGAAATGTCCGGCGCCGTGCCCTGGTACGACGACGTGGTCGCCACGCCGATGCGGCGGGTCGGCAACGCGTGGCAGGTGCCCGACGCCCCGGGGCTGGGCGTCGAGATCAATGAACGCGAGGCCGCCCGGCATCCGTTCAAGCAGGAAGTCATGCATGCGGCGGGCGCCGTGCTCGAGGATGGCACCATCGTCGACTGGTAGCGCCGCGCAGGGCGGTGCCCAGGGTGGGCGCCGCGATTGAAACGAATCGATTTCGAGGGAGCAGCATCGATGAGCAGCAACGAGAGGGGGGAGTTCGGCGGGGCAGATTTCGCCACGCCGGGCGGTGTCTACAATGCGGTGCCGCCACGCATCGTGTTCGGCGCGGGGGCGGCCGCCCGCGTGGCCGAGGAAGTCGAGAGGCTGGGCGGCCGGCGCGCCCTGGTGGTGTGCACGCCGGGGCGCAACGAGATGGCGCATCGGGTCGCGGAGCGCCTGGGCGAACTGTGCGCCGGCGTCTATCCCGAGGCGGTGTCCCAGGTGCCGATCGAGCTGGCGAAGACGGCGCGCACCCATGTCGCGGGACATGGGATCGACTGCCTGGTCGCCGTGGGCGGCGGCGCCGCCATCGGCCTGGCCAAGGCGGTCGCCCTGGAGGCCGGCATCGCCTACATCGCGATCCCCACGACATACTCGGGATCCGAGATGACGGGGTTCTGCGGCATCACCATCGACGGCGTCAAGCGGATGCACACCAGCCTGCGGATGCTGGCGCACACCGTGGTCTACGACCCCGAACTCACCCTCAGCCTGCCGGCGCACGTGAGCGCCGAGAGCGCCATGAACGCCATGGCGCATTGCATCGAGGCGCTGTACGTGCCGACTGTCAGCCCGGTGATCGCCCTGGCCGCGCTCGAGGGAATCCGGGTGCTGCGCGGCAGTCTGCCGCGCGTCATGTGCGACCCCTCGGACCTGCAGGCGCGCCGCGGCGCGCTGTACGGCGCCTACCTGGGCGGCGTGGCGCTGACGGGCGGATTCGCGCTGCATCACGGCGTCGCCCACGTCCTGGGCGCGAGCTATGGAATACCTCACGCCACCTCGCACTCGATCGCATTGCCGTACGTCACCGCCTTCAACGAGCCGGCGTGCCCGGCGGTGATGGCCAAGGTCGCGCAGGCGCTTGGCGCCGAGACGGCGGCCGGCGGCGTGTGGGATTTCGCCCAGTCCGTGGGCGCCCCCGTTTGTCTTGCCGATCATGGCATGACGAGCGGGGATATCGAACGCTGCACCGAACTGGTGATCGAGACCGATAATGGCCTGAATCCCCGTCCGGTCCAAGCGCAGGGTGTGCGCTCGATCCTCGAGGCCGCCCTTTCCGGAAAACGGCCGCAGGCACAGGCGTTCGCGGCATGATTTTCTTCACACATCCACTACAAGAACAATCCACACGAGCAAGGAGACTGACGATGAGCATCACCCATCCCACCATGCGGCGCGCCATGCGTGCGCCCGTTCTCACCGCCGCGCTGATTCTGGGGATCCTCGCCCCCGTGGCCGGCAGCGTCGCGCAGGACATGCCGGCGACCAAGCTGCGCGTCATCGGCGGCTACAGCACGCTGGTCCAGACGCAGCATGTCGAAAAGCCTTTCTGGCTCGAGGAAATCCCGGCCGATTCCGGCAACAAGATCACGGTCGAGTATGCCAACTATGACGTCATGGGGCTGCAAGAGCAGCAGTTGCTGCGGCTCACGGCCTCCGGCGTCGCCGACTTCGCATCCACCGACATCGTCAAGGTCGCGGGCGACGAGCCGGCGTTCGAGGGCTGCGACCTGACCGGGATCTCGCCCGACCTCGAGACCGCGCACAAGGCCTGCAAGGCGTGGGCGCCGGAAGTGTCGCGAATCATGGAGCAAAAGTTCAACACCAAGCTGCTGGGCCTGGCGCCCAATCCGGGGCTGATCTTCTGGTGCCGTCCCGAGATCCGCGGCCTGCAGGACATCAAGGGCAAGAAAGTGCGCGTCAACAGCCGCACCATGTCCGACATGGTCGTCGCCCTGGGCGGCTCGCCGGTGACGACGCCGTTCGGCGAGGTCGTGCCGTCCTTGCAGCGCGGCGTATTCGACTGCGCCATCACCGGCAGCCTGGCCGGCAACACGGCGGGCTGGGGCGAGGTGACCAAGTACCTGCTGCCGGTGCCGATCAACTGGTCCATCTACTACCAGTCGGTGAACCTGAAGTCCTGGAACAGCTTCGATCCGGCCGTGCGCGAGTACCTGACCAAGAAGTTCGCCTCGCTCGACGAGCGGCTGTGGGCCATCGGCGCAAAGGCCAACCAGGAAGGCATCGACTGCAACACCGGCAAGGAACCCTGCACCCTGGGGCGCAAGGAATCCATGACCCTGGTGCCGCCCACCGATGCCGACAAGGCGCTGATCAAGAAGGTCGCCCAGGAGGTCGTGCTGCCGCAGTGGGCCAAGCGCTGCGGCAAGGAGTGCGCCGGCCGCTGGAACGAGACCGTGGGCAAGGTCGTCGGCATGCAGATCGACCTGTCCAAGCTCTAATCTTTCCCAGAGAGGGCGGCGGCGCCTGCCGCCACCCCCTCTCGCCACACGGATAACGTCATGTCAGACATTTTCTCCACGCTGGCGCGCTGGAGCGCCCGTACGGGAGGCCTGGCCGTATTGGTGATGGCATTCATCATCGGCATCGATGTGCTCAGCCGCAAGCTGTTCGGCGATTCCATCCTCTGGGGCGGGGCGGGGGAATTGTCGGGGTACGTGCTGGCCATCGCGACGGCCTGGGGCGCCTCGCTCACCCTGCTGTACCGGGGCCACATCCGCATCGACATCCTGCAATCGATCCTGCCGCGCGCGGCCTGGGTGTACTTCGACCTGTTCGCGATGCTCGTCTTCGGCGCGGCCAGCGCCGTTCTGGCCTGGGTGGGCGTCTCGACCTTCCTCGAGTCCATGGAGCGTGGCGCGCACTCGATCACCCCGCTGGCCGTGCCCATGGCGATCCCGCAGGGGCTGTGGGCGGCGGGCCTGGTGTTCCTGTTCCTGACCAGCATATACCTGTTCGTCAAGGCGCTCGCGCGCCTGGCGCGCGGCGACCGCATGGGCGCGGTGGCGCTGATCGGCACGCGCACCGCCGAGGACGACCTGCGCGAACAGCAGCAGGTGATCCAGGAAATCAACGCCAAGGAGGCCGGCCATGCTTAGCATTTCCGTCGGTATGCTGCTGCTCTTGCTCGCCGTGGGCATTCCGGTGGCGGCGGCCATGATCGTGCTCGGCCTGCTGCTGGCGGGATGGTTCTCGCCCATGCCCCTCTGGATCGCCTTTGGCGAGCTGACTTGGGGCACTTCCAGCAGCTTCACCCTGTTCGCCATTCCCCTGTACATCCTGCTGGGCGAGCTGCTCTTGCGCAGCGGCATCAGCGAGCGCATGTATCACGCCATCGCGCAGTGGCTGGCTCGCCTGCCGGGCGGCCTGATGCACGCCAACGTCGGCTTTTCCACCGCCTTCGCCGCCATGAGTGGCTCGAGCGTGGCCTGTGCCGCGACGCTGGGCACCATCGCCAACCCCATGATCAAGCGCTATCGGTACAACGAGCCGCTGTTCCTCGGCACCATCGCCGCGGGCGGCTCGCTGGGCATCCTGATCCCGCCGTCGATCCCCCTGATCATCTATGGCGTGCTGACCGAGACCTCGATCCCCAGGCTGTACCTGGCCGCCATGCTGCCCGGCGTGCTGCTGGCCGTGCTGTTTTCGATGATCATCCTGGTGTGCTGCATCGTCCGGCCGGCCTGGGGCGGCCAGGCCCTCTCGACCTCGTGGCGCCGGCGCTGGGAGGTGCTGCCCGACCTGCTGCCGCCGCTCTCGATCTTCATCCTGGTCATCGGGGCCATCTACGTGGGATGGGCGACGCCGTCCGAGTCGGCCGCGCTGGGGGTGCTGATGGCGCTGGCCCTCGCCGTGGCGCGCCGGCGCTTCACGATCAAGATGCTGCTGGAGGCCGCCGAGGCCACCATGACGACCACCGCCATGATCCTCCTGATCGTGATCGGCGCGTTCCTGCTCAATTTCGTGCTGACCGCCATCGGCCTGTCCTCGCTGGTCACGCAGCTCTTCAGCGGCTCCGACCTGTCGCCGACCGCCGTCCTGCTGACCGCGGTGGTGTTCTACCTGGTGCTGGGCATGTTCATGGAACCGCTGTCCATGCTGATCGCCACGGTGCCGCTGATCATCCCCGCGATCAAGGCGGCGGGCATCGACCCGCTCATGTTCGGGGTGCTGATGATGGTGCTGATGGAGACCGCCATGCTGACCCCGCCGGTCGGGATCAATCTGTTCGTGGTCCAGGGCACGCGCGAATCCGGCAAGCTCAAGGACGTGGTCTACGGCGCGCTGCCCTTCGTCGTGACCATGCTGATCATGGTCGGCCTGCTGGTGTTCTTCCCCGGCCTGACCTTGTGGCTGCCGGGCGTTCTTTCGTGAGGGCTGGTCCGCCTCGCTGAGCCCGCGGCGCGGCCGGTCCGGCATGGGCCCCGGCCGGGCGCTGGGGGGCGGGGCCGCTTCATGATGAATCGGCCGCTTGGTGGCGGCAGCGCTTTATGACAATATAGCGGGGTTGCCGGCATGGCGCCGGCGGCGGCCGGGATCCGTCCTTGGATCTCCCGGCCCGGATCCGTCTCCGGGAGCCCCCTCATGATCACGCGCCCCAGCGCCAGCCCGACCCCGAGTCCGGACCCGAGCCTCGGTCCGGGCCTGCCCATCGCCGCCCTCGTGCACGAGCATGGGGACGGGGCCGATGCCATGGTGCGGGACTTCGTCGCCCTCCAGGTCCGGAGGGGCCTGGAGGTGCAGGGCCTCCTGATGCTGCATGATCTCGCACGGCCGGGCAAAAAGCGTTGCCTGCAGGACGTCCGCTCGGGCGAGGTCTTCGAGATATTCCAGGACCTGGGCGAGGGATCGCACGCCTGCTGCCTGGACATCGGCGCCCTGGTCGCGGCGGGCGCGGTGCTGCGCACGGCGGCCCGGGCGCGTCCGGACCTGGTCGTGATCGACCGTTTCGGCCGCCAGGAGGCCGAAGGCGGCGGCTTTGCCGCTGAATTCCTCGCCTTGATGACCGAGGGTATCCCTCTCCTGACCATCGTCGCCAGCGAATTCGTCGAGGATTGGCGCCGCTTCACCGGCGAGATGGGCGTCGAGCTGCCGATGGACGCCGATCGCCTGCACGAATGGGGCGCCGCGGCCTGCGTGGGACGAACGCCGGCCCCTGCGCGGGGATAGCGGGCGGCGCCTCGCGCGCGAGGGCGCCTGGCGCGCGCGTGACGTTCAGTCACAAATGCCCTGTTCCCGCCAGCGAGCAACTTTGATCTAGATAAAGGAAATGCACCCCGTACATGGGTATCCTGACAAATCAATGGAATAAATCGTAACAGGACGAGCCCCTGGATCGGCACCCGGTCCTGGCCTCGAAATCTCGTCCGGGCCGGCATGATCTTCGCGCCGGTCATTGGTTGCAGGAGACGAAAAATGGGTTTGAAGACCTCCTTGGCCACCGTCAATGCAGCCTGGCAGCATTTCGTCGATACAGGATATGTGGATGAATCCGTCGTCAGGCCAGAGGTGGTGCAGTCGTGGCGGCGCTGCCGCGGCATGGGAATCGACTCGCGGGCGCCCAAGCTGCCCGTGATGCTGGACGCCCGCAAGCTGGCGGACGTGCGCGAGGAAAACCGCAGCCTGATCGAAACGGCGCAGTGGTTCATGGACTTCCTCAAGGTCGCCGTGCAGGGCACCGGCTTCATCCTGGTGCTCACCGAGCGCAACGGCGTGGTGCTGGACGTCTTCGGTGACTCCGACATCCTCACCATGGCGCGCAACAACAACTACGTGCCCGGCTGTTCGCGCGCCGAGGAGGTTGCGGGCACCAACGCCATCAGCCTCTCGCTGATCGAAAAGCGCCCCTTGCAGCTCACGGGCGCCGAGCACTGGAACGTGCGCCACCATCAATGGACCTGTGCCGCCGCGCCGGTGTTCTCGCCAGATGGCGAGCTGCTCGGGGCGGTCACCCTGTCGGGCGAGACCACACGCGCCCACCGCCATACGCTGGGCATGGTGATCTCGGCCGCCGAGGCGATCCGCCAGAGGCTGCGAGAGCGCGAGACCTCCAAGGAAAAACGCAGCATCGACATCCAGCTCTCGTCCCTGCTGGGCAGCATTTCAGAGGCGGTCATCATCGTCGATGCGGCGGGCCGGATCACCAACATCAACACGGTGGCCTGCGAGAGCCTCCGCGTCGTCCCGAGGGACGTCCAGGGCAAGCCCATCGCCGGGATCTTCCCCGCCCACCCCGAGCTCGGCAACCTGTTCGAGCGCAAGGACAGCGCCACCTTCGAGGTCAGCGTAGAGCGGCCGGGCGGGCACGGCCTCTTTGTCATCACGCCCTACAAGATGCTCGCCGACGGGGCCGTCACGGGCGCGGTCCTCGCCCTGCGCGAGCGGCGCGAGTTCCTCAAGGAGGTGCGCGGATTCTCCGGCCTGAACGCGGTCTTCGTCTTCGACGATATCGTCGGCGAATCGCCGGCCCTGCTGCGCCAGGTCGAGCTCGCGCGGACGGCGGCGCAGCAAAACACGCGCGTGCTGATCCTGGGCGAGACGGGCACCGGAAAAGAGCTCTTTGCCCAGTCCATCCACAACGGCTCGCCGCGGCGCAACGGCCCCTTCGTCGCGCTCAACTGCGCGGCGATACCGCGCGACCTGATGGAGTCCGAGATCTTCGGCTACCGCAGCGGCGCCTTCACGGGGGCGCGCAAGGGCGGCCAGGTCGGCAAGCTCGAGCTCGCCGACGGCGGCACCATCTTTCTCGACGAGATCAACCAGATGCCGCTCGAGCTGCAGTCCAAGCTGCTGCGCGCGCTGCAGGAAGGCACCATCACGCGCCTGGGCGACACCAAGCCCATCAGCATCGACGTGCGCGTCATCGCCGCCGCCAACGAGGATCTCTACAACAAGAGCCGCACCGGCGAGTTTCGCCAGGACCTCTATTACCGCCTGAGCGTGGTCGAGCTCACCCTGCCGGCGCTGCGCGAACGCGGCGACGACATCCCGCTGCTCTCGCGGCATCTGCTCCGCAAGCTCGGCCAAAAGATCGGCAAGCCCACGCTGTCCCTGGCGCCCGGCACCGTCGAGCAGCTATGCCAGTATCCCTGGCCGGGTAACGTCCGCGAGCTCGAAAACGTTCTCGAGATGGGGGCCATCATGGCCGAGGGCTCGGTGATCGAGCCCCGGCACATCGCCTACCGGATGCGCAAGCCCGAGCCGCAGGCCGAGGCCCCGCGCCCGGCGGCCGCCGCCTCGCCGCTGCCGGCCGACCTGCGCTCGATGTCCGACCTGCGGTCGATGCGCGACATCGAGATAGAGCTGATCCGCAGCGCCATCGAGGAATTCAACGGCAACGTCGACCTGGTCGGCCGCAAGCTCGGCCTGTCGCGCGCGACCGTGTATCGTCGCATGCAGCAATATGGCATCGTCAAGCAGGTCGTGGTGGCGAATCCCGGCCGGGATGCAGGCGCCGCCTTCCAGGCGCCCCGAGAGCTCTACGCCCGCAAGGCCTGAGACCGCCGCGCCCGCGCGGGCGCGGCGAGAAGGGGGTTGGTTAACAGGCGCTAGGAATGGATCGCCCGGCCGTAGGCCGCCAGGGTGGACTCGTGCAGCATCTCTGACAAGGTCGGGTGCGGGAACACGGTGTGCATCAGCTCGGCCTCGGTGGTCTCCAGCGATTTCCCGATCGACAGTCCCTGGATCAGCTCGGTGACTTCCGCGCCGATCATGTGCGCGCCCAGCAGCTCGCCGGTGCGGGCGTCGAACAGGGTCTTGATGAATCCCTCGGGCTCGCCCAGTGCGATCGCCTTGCCGTTCCCCTTGAAGGAAAAGCGTCCGACCTTGAGCTCGTGGCCGCATTCCCGGGCGCGCTCCTCGGTCAGGCCGATGCTCGCAATCTGCGGGCGGCTGTAGGTGCATCCGGGAATCCGGGTCTTGTCGAGTGGATGGATGCCTTCGACGCCGGCGATGCGCTCGACGCAAAGCATGCCTTCGTGGCTCGCCTTGTGGGCCAGCCAGGGCGCGCCCGCGACGTCGCCGATGGCGTAGACGCCGGGCTCGCCGGTCCGGCACCAGGCGTCGGTCACGATGTGGGTGTTCTCGACCCGCACGCCGGTGCCTTCCAGTCCCAGGTCCTCCACGTTGCCGACGATGCCGACGGCGGCGATGACGCGCTCGGCGCGTATCTCGGTCGTTGCGCCCTGGGCGTCGATGACGGCGATCACCCCGTCGGCCTCCTTGCGCAGCGAGGCCACGGTCGCGGACGTCATCAGCTTCATCCCTTGCCGCTCGAAAGCCTGGCGAGCGAATGTAGACACATCGGCGTCCTCGACCGGCAGGATCCGGTCGCGGGCTTCCACCACGGTCACCTCGGCCCCGAGAGAGCGGTAGAAGCTCGCGAACTCGATGCCGATCGCCCCCGAGCCCACGACCAGCAGGGACTTCGGCATGCGGTCCGGCGTCATCGCCTCGCGGTAGCTCCACACCAGCCGGCCGTCGGGTTCGACGGGAGCCACGGCGCGCGCGCGGGCGCCGGTGGCCAGGATGATGTGGGGGGCATGCAGCTCGGACACGCCGTCCTTTTGCTGGAGCCGGATCGTGTTCGGGCCCGCGAGGCGGCCCGAGCCCTCGAACACGGCGACCTTGTTTTTCTTCAGCAGGTGGCGGACGCCTGCATTGAGCTGTGCCGCGACTTGCCGGGACCGGCCGACGATCTTGGCCAGGTCGAAGGAGGCGCCCTGGACCTGGAGGCCGAATTCGCCGGCATGCCGGATGTGCTCGTAGATCTCCGCCGAACGCAGCAGCGCCTTGGTGGGGATGCAGCCCCAGTTCAGGCAGATGCCGCCCAGGTGCTCGCGTTCGACCAGGGCGGTGCGCAGGCCCAGTTGCGCGGCGCGGATCGCCGCCACGTAGCCGCCGGGTCCGCCGCCGATCACCACGACGTCGAATGTTTGCTGACTCATCGATGCCTCCTAGACCAGCAGCCCGAGCGGCGATTCGAGCAGGGCCTTGAAGGCGCCCAGGAATTCCGCGCCCACGGCGCCGTCCACGGCGCGATGGTCGACCGACAGGGTGCAGCTCATCACCGTTGCCGGAATGATCGCGTCCCCCTCGACCACCGGGCGTTTCTCGGCCGCGCCCACGGCCAGGATGCAGGCCTGGGGCGGATTGATGATCGCCGCGAAATCGCGGATGCCATACATGCCGAGGTTCGAGATCGTGAACCCTCCGCCCTGGTATTCGTCGGGGGTCAGCTTGCTCTGGCGGGCGCGTTCCGCGAGCGCCTTCATCTCGGAGGAAATGGCGCCCACGCTCTTGGTGTCGGCCTGGCGGATCACCGGCGTGATGAGCCCGCCCGGAGTCGCCACCGCCACCGAAACGTCGACGTCGCGATAGCGGCGGAGCCCCTCGTCGCTCCATGAGACATTGGCGGCGGGGACGCGCTTCATCGCGGCCGCGACGGCCTTGATGATGAAGTCATTGACCGAGAGCTTGACGTCCGGCAGCGAGCCGTTGAGCTGCTGGCGCAGTGCCAGCAGGGCGTCCAGGCGGCAGTCGATGCTCAGGTAGAAGTGGGGCACCTGCTGCTTCGATTCGCTCAGGCGCTGCGCGATCACGCGCCGCATCGACGAATGCGGGATCAGCTCGTAGCCGGAGGCGGCGGCCAATGGTGTTCCGGCTCGCGCGGCGGTAGGCTGCGGCGTGGCGGATTGCGATGCGGCGGATTGCGGCGCGGCGGACTGCCGGGCGCCCATGGCCGCCTCGATGTCGCGTTTCACGATCCGGGCTTGCGGGCCCGATCCCCGGATCGTGGCGAGATCGATGCCGTGCAATTGCGCGAGCCGGCGCGCGAGCGGACTGGCAAAGATGCGGGTGTCGCCGCCGGCCTGTTCCGTGCGTGCGGCCGCGGGCGTGCCGGCGGCAGCGGCGGCGGCTGTACTGCCCGCGCCGGCCGCGGGCGCCTCGGGCACGCCGCCTGGGAAATGTCCGCCAGTGGAGCCCACGGGCGTACTGGCAATGGCAGCCGTGGCCGTGCCCGCGGGCGTATCGGCGGGTGCGGCGCCACCGCTCGGGCCGGCCGCCGCACCGGCGGCAGCGGCGGTCGCGGTGGCCGTGCCCGCAGCGGTGCCGGCCGGCGCGGCCTCCAGGGTCTCGCCGGGCGCGAGCAGGGCGCCCATGGGGGCTCCGACCTTGATGGTGTCGCCGTCCGCCACGAAAGTCTTGAGGATGCCGTCGGCCTCGGCCTCCAGTTCGAGGACGGCCTTGTCCGTTTCGACTTCGGCGAGGATCTCGCCCTTTGCGATGGTCTCGCCGTCCTGCTTGAGCCATCGCATCAGTACGCCCTCCGTCATCGACGCGGACGCGGATGGCATGATGATTTCTGTTGCCACGATTCCTCCTGGCCGTTATGCGGTGATCGGGTTGCCCGGCGACGGCGCCGCGGGCATGGGCTGGCCCTGGTCGGCCATCATCCGGGCAAAGCCGGCGGCGATTTCCTCCGCGCCGACGAGGGCCGCGCGCTCGAGCACTTTCGAGACCGAGGGTGAGGATTCCCCGCCGTGGATGCGCTGCACCGGCTGGTCGAGGTGGTCGAAGAATCGCCGCTGGATCTCGTCGGTCAGCATCGCGCCGTAGGACACCGTGAGCGGGCCCTGCTCGAGCACGACCACGTTGTTGGTCTTGCAGATGCTCTCGCCGATGGTGGCCCAGTCGATGCCGGCCCGGTCGAGCGAGCGCAGGTCGATGATCTCGGCGTCGACTCCCATCTCGTCGGCCACCTTGAGCGCCAGCGGCGTCATCGCCAGATAGGTGAGGACGGTGAATGCCTTGCCGGTGCGCACCACCTTGGCCTTGCCGAGCTCGATGCAGTAGTCGAAGTCCTCGAGCGGACCGGGACCGGTGGTGTTGTAGAGGTCGGTGTGCTCGATGACCAGGACGGGATCCTCGCACTTGAGGGCGCTGTTCATCAGGCCGACGTAATCGAAGGGCGTGCTGGGCGCGACGATGCGCCAGCCCGGCCACATCGCGTACATGCCGGCGGGATCCATCGAGTGCTGCGAGCCGTAGCCGGTGCCCATGGCGCACTTGGAGCGCAGCACCAGCGGCATCGGCGACTCGCCGCCGAACATGTGGCGCGCCTTGCCGATCTGGTTGAACAACTGGTCGGCGGCCACCAGGGCGAAATCGGCATACATCAGTTCCACGACGGGGCGGTATTCGCCGTCCAGGGCGACGCCGCCCGCCAGGCCGACGAAGCCCTGTTCCGCGATGGGCGTCGGCACGATGCGGTCGGGAAAGCGCTCGGCCAGTCCGCGCGTGGCGCCGTTCGTGCCGCCCTTGAGCCTATGGATGTCCTCGCCCATGCAGAAGACGCGCTCGTCCGTTTCCATCCGGCGTCCCATGACCTTGGCCACCGCGTCCATGAACTTCACGTCGCCGGTCGGGCCGGAGGCGGTCTCCAGTTCCTCGAACCGGGCGTCCCGCAACTCGGACAGGTCGCCGCGCAGTCCCTGGTCGCGGAATTCGGGCTTGGGCCATAGCTCGGGCCGGATGCGGCGCCCCGAGCCTTCGCCTTCCACGAGGCGGGCGACGATGTCCTGCATGGCGTCCTCGCAGTGCCGGCGGATGGCCTGGTTCTCGTCGTCGCTCAGCCACTTGAGGCGTTTCATTTCCCGCGCCGTGCGCTCCAGCGGGTCGCGGGCGATCCAGGTGGATTCCTCGTCCTTCTTGCGATAGCCGAAGGCGCTGCCCGGTATCGATCCGCCGTGGTGAAAGTAGCGGTACACCACGGCCTCGATGAGGGCCGGCCCCTTGCCCGCGCGCATGTGCGCGATCGCCTGCTCAGAGGCCAGCCGCACCGCCACCGGGTCCATGCCGTCGACGCGCCAGGCCGGGATGGCGTAGGCGCCTCCGCGGGACGACAGGCGGGTTTCCCGGGTTTCCTCCGACAGGGTGGTGGAGACCGCGTAGCCGTTGTTCTCGACGAAGAAACAGATGGGCAGGTCCCACAGCGCGGCGAGGTTCATGGACTCGGGCACGGCGCCGATGTTCATCCCGCCGTCGCCGAAGAACGTGAACGTGACTTCGCCCCGGCTGCGCCGCTTTTGCGCCCAGGCCAGGCCGTTGGCGATGGGGACGCCGCCGCCGACGATGGCGTTGGTGCCCATGGCGCCCGCCTCCACCCAGCGCAGGTGCATCGAGCCCCCGCGGCCCTTGCAGAAGCCGTCGGACAGGCCGAGGATCTCGGCCAATGTGCGATAGAGGAAAGTGCGCACCTCCTCCGGCAGGGGGGTGGTCCGCGGGTCGTACGAGGGCACGTCGATGTGCCGCATGCCCTTGACCAGGAACTGATGGTGTCCGCGATGCGAGCCGGTGATCTGGTCATCCGAGCCCAGCAGCATGACCGATCCCACGGCGCCGCCTTCCTGGCCGATGCTGGAGTGCGCCGGCCCGTGGACCAGGCCGAGCTTTTCGAGGCTCAGCACGGTTTCTTCGAAAGTGCGGACGATGTGCTGAAAATACAGCATGCGCAGCAGTTCGTCCTTGCCGAGCTTTTGCCAGTCCCGCGGGGTCGAGGCGAGCTCGAGCCACGGTTGCGCGTAATCCAGATTGGTGATCCTTGCCATCCTCGTACCTCGGGGTCGTGTTCGGTCATGGGGTGAGCCGTGCGCGGGATCGCCTGGGATCCACCGCCGCAACGGGCCGGTGATCATGGATAAGCAAGATACATGCCACCTTGCGAGACCGGTATAACCCTTTGAAAAGTATCGGCATCCCGGAATCTCGTGCCATGGCGGAAATCCGCCATTGAAACGTTCATCTCAAATTGAATTGGCTATCTCAGCAGGTGGGCGATCTCGAATGGAGGGCGCGGACGAGACTCCCGTCCCATGCATGTAGCGCTTTGAGATGCTAATCGCAGCTTGCGACGGGAATGTCATTGCAAGTAAGCCGCCGCTGTCCGCTCTCCGCCATGGAGGCGTTTAGAAATCAATGGCTTAAGGCAATGAAAATGAGTTGGCATGGGAATTGCTTGAAGGTGACTGTGAACAAACGCCCGAAGCGCGTGAGACGCGGGCTTGGGCGGGTGCCGGGACAGGCCGATGGCGGCCGACCAGCGGACCGGATAACGAAGACGAAAGGAGAACACAGGGAATGAAGCGCGCACTCCTGAAAACCATTCTGTTCGGGATCACGCATGTACTTCGACGTACAGCGAAGAAATATCCCGCATTCGCCGCTGAAATGAAGCGGCACGATTGCGTCGTGCAAATAAAGCTGAAGGACGACAGCGTCGGGCGCCATTACCTGTTGAAAAACGGGACGGTCAAATCCAAGGCCGGCATTCATCCGAAACCGGACGTCACGCTGATCTTCAAGGACCTGTCGACGGCCCTGGAATTCCTGAAGCCCAACCCCGACATGGGCGAGGTCGTCCACGCCGCCAAGAATTTCCGGGTCATGGTCGTCGGCCGGGATGACTTGTCCGTGTGGTACATGCAGCTCATGAATCGCATCCTGACGGAAGGCCTGGAGTTCGGGACCAAGATGCCCGACGGCACGGTGCGATACACGACGAACACCAACGGCGGGGTGCTGTTCGTCTACGTCAAGGACGGGCGCATCGTCCGCAACACGCCGATCGACCTGGACGAGAAGGACGCCGCGTCCTGGTCCGTCCATGCGCGCGGCCGGACGTTCACCCCACGCAGGAAGACGACGGCCAGCCCGCACGCGATGGGCGTCAAGTCGATGGTCTATTCGGAAAAGAGAATCCTCCATCCGATGAAGCGCGTGGATTTCGATCCCAATGGCGAGCGCAATCCGCAGAACCGCGGCATATCCGGGTACGAGAGAATCAGTTGGGACGAGGCGCTCGACATCGTGGCCAACGAGATCAAGCGCATGAAGAAAGAGCACGGCCCCGGCGCGATCGCCGTGCCCCATCCCTCCCACCACCAGTGGGGCAATATCGGCTACTACCTGAGCGCCCTGCAGCGTTTCGGCAACCTGATCGGCGTGACGCGCGTGCACCACAACCCGGATAGCTGGGAAGGCTGGTACTGGGGCGCGACCCACCATTTCGGCAACGCCTTGCGGCTGGGCGTGCCGAGCTTCTACGGCACGATCGAGGACTGTCTCAAGGAGGCCCAGCAGATCGTCTTCTGGTCGAGCGACCCCGAATCCACCAACGGCCTGTACGCCGGCGGCGAGGGCGCGCAGCGCAGGCTGTGGGCCAAGTCGCTGGGCATCGAGTTCGTGCACATCGACCCGCACCTCAACCCCACGGCGCAGCTCCTGGGCGGCAAGTGGATCTCCATCCGGCCGGCGACGGACGCCGCCCTGGCGACCGCCATCATGTGGGTCTGGCTGACCGAAGGCCTGTACGACAAGGAATACGTGGCCGCGCGCACGACCGGCTTCGATGAATGGAGCGACTACCTCCTGGGCAAGACGGACGGCGTGGCCAAGACGCCCGAATGGCAGGAGGCCGAGACGGGCGTTTCCGCCCACGTCTGCCGCGCATTGGCGAGGTCCTGGGGCACCAAGAAAACCTATCTTTCCGCCGGGGGGCTGGGCGCCGGCTGGGGCGGCGCGGCCCGCAACGCCACCGGGTCCCAGTGGGCCCGCTGCATGATCCTGATGATGGCCATGCAGGGGTGGGGCAAGCCGGGCATCAATTTCGGCTGCCTGCAGTTCGGCGCGCCGCTCGACTACGAGTTCTATTTCCCGGGATACGCGGAGGGCGGCATATCGGGCGACCTGGTCGGCACCGCCTCGGCCATCAACAATTACGTGCGGATGCCGCACATCATCACCATGAACCCGGTCAAGCAGATGATCCCGCGCCAGCGCCTGCCCGACGCGGTGATCGACGGGAAATCGGTCGGCTACATGTGGGACGGGTCCTCGATGGAGGCGCAGTTCGCGCCCTTCACGTACCCGATGCCGGGGTACTCCAAGATCCACATGATCTATCGCTATGGCGGGTCGACCTTCGGCACCATCGCGAATTCCTCGCGCTTCGAGAAATCCTACCGGCATCCCTCGATCGAATGCGTGGTGAACCAGTCCATATGGTTCGAGGGCGATGCGAAATTCGCGGACATCATCCTGCCCGCATGCACCAGCTTCGAGCGTTGGGACATCAGTGAATGGGCGAACTGCGCCGGCTACATCCACCATAACCAGTCGCAGTTGAACCACCGCGTGGTCACGTTCCAGCACAAGTGCATCGAGCCGCTGGGCGAATCGAAATCCGACTACCAGATCTTCCTGGAAATTCTCCAACGCCTCGGGCTGGGCGCCGTGTTCTCCGAGGGGTGCAGCGAGCTGGACTGGTGCAAGCGGATCTTCGATTCCACCGACCTGCCCAACTACATCGGCTGGAAGGAGTTCGTCAAGAAAGGATATTACGTGCTCCCGTCCGAGCCGGAAAAGACACGCACGGCGGTTTCCATGCGCTGGTTCGCGGAGGATCGCCACAAGGACATCCCCGAGCCCCATCCCCTGCCTTCGCAGTTCTCGGGCGAGTTCGGCAAGGGGCTCGAGACCCAGTCCGGCAAGATCGAGTTCGTCTCCAATTCGCTCAAGCGCGGACAGCCGGACAATCCGGAACGCCCGGCGCTGAACAAATACATTCCCGCCTGGGAAGGCCCGCATGCCAAGGAGCTCTACGAGAAATACCCCTTGCAGATGATCTCCACCCACCCGCGCTACAGCTTCCATACCTATGGCGACGGCAAGGACAGCGTGATCAACGACATCGACGATCACCGCATCTACGTCGACGGCTACTACTACTGGGTGATGAAGGTGAATCCACGCGACGCGGCCGCCCGGGGCATCAAGCACCACCAGCTCATCCGGGTCTTCAATGACCGCGGCTCCGTGATCTTCGTCGCCGACGTGTCGCCGCTGGTCGGAGCGGGAATCATGAAGACCTTCGAGTCGAACGCCGACTACGATCCGGTGCCCTCGCATGGCGATGGCGAACTCTCGGACCGCTCGGGCTGCGCCAACGTGCTGACGCCGCCGCGGCCCCAGCAGAAGGGCACGGAGGGCATGGCCGCCAACTCGTGCCTCGTCGAAATGGAGCCCTGGACGCCGCCGGCCGGCCTCAAGGGAAATGTGCAGATCAAGGGCGTTCCGCCTTCCAACGAGCGTCCCGCGAAGGCCGCGAAGACAGCCTCCGCCGTGGCGGCGTGAGCCGGCCCCGAATGACGATCACATAACTGGAAATGGATTCTGGCATGAAAAAGTGGAACCTGATTATCGACGTGGCCCGCTGCGAGAACTGCAACAACTGCATGCTGGCGACGCGCGACGAATATGTCGGCAACGACTTCCCGGGCTATTCCGCGCCCCAGCCCGTGCATGGCCACAACTGGATCAAGATCCATCGCAAGGTCCGCGGACAGGACGGCATGGTCGATGCAGCCTACCGCCCGACCATGTGCAACCATTGCGACAACGCGCCGTGCATCAAGGCCGCGGGCGACGGCTCGGTGTACAAGCGCCCCGACGGCATCGTCATCATCGACCCGCAAAAGGCGCGCGGCCGCAAGGACATCGTCAGTAGCTGCCCTTACAACGCCATCTTCTGGAACGAGGAATTGCAGCTCCCGCAGACCTGGACCTTCGACGCCCACCTGCTGGACCAGGGCTGGGACCAGCCCCGCTGCCAGCAATCCTGTCCCACGGGCGTCTACTGGGCGGTGAAGGTCACGGACGAGGAGATGGAGGAGCTGGTCAAGAAGCACAAGCTCGAGGTCCTGCGCCCCGAGCTCAACACCAAGCCGCGCGTCTACTACAAGAATCTCTATCGATTCGCCAAGTGCTTCATCGGCGGCAGCGTGGTGGCCGAGACCAACGGCGTGGTCGATTGCGTCCCCGGCGTGCGCGTGACCCTGAAACACAAAGGCAAGGAGGTCGCGTCGTCGCAGTCGGACACCTTCGGCGATTTCAAGTTCGACGGGCTCGATCCCAACAGCGGTGAGTACGAGATCGAGGTCATGGGCGCGCAGCGGGGCTCGGCCAGGCAGACCGTGACCCTGGCCGAGGAAAGCCTCTACCTGGGAACGATCAGTCTGTAGCGGTCGCCCGCTCGTTTCCCATTCCGCTCGTGGCGGATTTCCACATGGCTCCGGACCCGTGTCCGGAGCGATGGGAATCCCTTATTGACTCCAGGAACCCATCCATCATGACGAACGACATCGACCAGCCTTCCCCACGGAGCCGCCAGGCGGCGGCCGGCGACGCCGGCGCGGCCACGAAAGCCCCGGGCCTTCCGGGGCTGGCCGGCACGGATCACGTCGGCTTCACGGTCCCCGACCTGGACGAGGCCGTCCGGTTCTTCGTCGACGTCATCGGCTGCGAGGCCTTCTACGAGCTCGGGCCGTTTCAATCCGATGGTGACTGGATGACGCGCCATCTCGACGTCCATCCGCAGGCGGTCATGCGCCGCCTGCGTTTCCTGCGCTGCGCCAATGGGTCCAATTTCGAGATCTTCGAGTACGAGGCCCCCGATCAGCGCCGCGAGCAGCCGAAGAACAGCGACGTCGGCGGCCATCACCTCGGCTTCTACGTGGAAGACATGGACGCGGCGGTCGCCTATCTCAAGGAAAAAGGCGTGCGCGTACTGGGCGAGCCGACCGTCCGCATGACGGGACCCAGCGCCGGGCAGAGCTGGGTCTATTTCCTGTCCCCCTGGGGCATGCAGTTGGAGCTGGTCAGTTATCCCGATGGCAAGGGATATGAGCGGGAGACCGACCGGCGATTGTGGCACCCGGCCCATCCCGAGAGGTGATCGCACCGACCGGCCGGGAGTTTTCTTCATTCCATATCAAACGTAAGCAAGGAGGAGTACTCATGAACGTAAAAAAACTGGTCCTGGCATTGATGGTCGCCGCGGGGCTTTGCGGCGTGGCGCAGGCCAAGGAAGGCGGCGATCAGTATCCCAACGGCGCCGAGAACTGGATGGCGGGCGCGCTGCCTCCTCCGGGTGATTATTTCCTCAACTACGCCGGCTTCTACACCGGCAAGCTGCGCGACGGCAGTGGCGACAAGGTGTCCGGCGCCAAGGTCGACGCCTGGTTCGATGCGCTGCGCTGGGTCCATGTGACCCCCTACCAGTTCCTGGGCGGTAGCTGGACCTGGCACATCATCGCGCCGGTCGTGCACCAGAAGCTCGAAATGGGCGGCGGCTCCGACACCGAGACGGGCCTGGGCGACATCACGTTCAGCCCCTTCGTGCTGGGCTGGCACCGCGGCGACTGGCACTGGGTCGCGGCGCTGGACTTCTATGCGCCCACGGGCACCTACCATTCGGGCGAGGCGCGGCGCAGCATCGGGGCCAACTACTGGAGCTTCGAGCCGGTCTTTGCGGCGACGTACCGCAATGAGCAGGGCTGGGAGGCCTCGGCCAAGTTCATGTACAACTTCAAGACCACCAACAAGGACTTCCGGCCCGATCCGAGCCTGCCCAAGATGGACTACCGCTCGGGCGACGAATTCCACATGGACTTCCTGGTGGGCAAGCACTTCGGGCCCTGGAGCGTCGGGGTCTCGGGCTACTACCTGCAGCAGACCACCAACGACGAGCTCGACGGCGAGACGATCAGCTCGGCCATGGGGCCGTGGTCGGATGGGCGCAAGGGCCGGGTGCTGGCCTTCGGGCCGAGCGTGAACTACGCCACCAAGTCGGGCACGCAATTCGTTGCGCAATGGCAGCACGAGACCATGGTCAAGAACCGCTTCGGCGGCGACAAGTTCTGGCTCAAGCTGATCCTGCCGCTCTGACGCCCGACCACCGGAATAATCTTTCAAGGAGACAACATGAATCCTCGCACGAATGGGGCGCTGGGAGCCTTTTCGACCTCCCGCCGCAGCACCCTCAAGAAACTCGGCGGGCTGGGCGCCGCCGCCATGCTGCCGTTCCCCGCCGCGCATGCCGCGAGCAGCCTGAAGATCGGCTTCGTCAGCCCCCAGACCGGTCCGCTGGCCGTCTTTGCCGAGCCTGACGCCTTCCTCCTGCAGCAGATCCGCAAGGTCCTGGAGAGCGGCGTGACGCTGGCCGGGCGCAAATACCCGGTCGAAATCATCTACAAGGACACGCAGTCGAGCTCGAACCGGGCCGCGGATGTCACGGCGGAACTGATCCTCAAGGACGAGGTGGACATCGTCGTCGCGGCCAGCACGCCGGCCACCACCAACCCGGTGGCCGACCAGTGCGAGCTCAACGGCGTGCCCTGCATCACCAATGGCACCCCGTGGCAGCCGTACTTCTTCGGGCGCGGCGGCAAGCCGGACAAGGGCTTCGAATGGACCTGGCATTACTTCTGGGGCCTCGAGGAAGTCATCGGGATGTATACCCACTTGTGGGAGCAGCTCCCCACGAACAAGGTCCTCGGTGCGCTGTTTCCGAACGATTCCGACGGCAACGCCTGGGGAGATGCCAAGATGGGCTTCCCACCCGTGCTCGCCCAGAAAGGCTATACATTGGTCGATCCGGGCCGCTACCAGACGCCCTCGGACAATTTCTCGTCCTACATCGCGGCCTTCAAGGAAAAGGGCGTCGACATCGTCACGGGCGTGGTGCCGCCCCCGGATTTCGCCAATTTCTGGGCCCAGGCCATCCGGCAGGACCTGCGTCCCGCCATCGTCACGGTCGCCAAGGCGTGCCAGCACAATGGCACGGTCAAGTCCTACGGCAGGCGGGCCGCCGGCCTTTCGCTGGAGCTCTGGTGGTCGCCCGCCTTCCCCTTCACGTCCAGCCTGACGGGTCAGTCGGCGGCCGAGCTCGCCCAGGCGTTCACCGCATTTTCCAGCCTGCCCTGGAACATGCCCCTGGGACTGAACCACTCGCTGTTCGAGCTCGCCGTCGACGCGTTCAAGCGCGCCGCGGACCGCAGTCCGGCCGCCATCCGGGACGCCGTCCGCAGCACGCACTTGAACACCATCGCTGGTCCCATCGACTTTTCGTCGGGGCCGGTGCCCAACGTCTGCAAGACCGTGCTGGCCGGGGGCCAGTGGAAGTGGCGCAACAAGGCCCTCGAACTGCTGCTCGTCGACAACAGCCATGCCCAGGGCATCGCGCTGCAAGACCAATTCGAACCGATCCAATACACATGAAGCCTTTGATCGAGGTATTGGGAATCGCCAAGTCGTTTGGCAGCCTGCGGGTCCTCGAGGACCTCTCCTTCTCGCTGTCCGAGGGGGAGGTCCTTGGGGTGATCGGGCCGAATGGGGCGGGCAAGACCACCCTGTTCAACCTGATCGCCGGGGACCTGCAGCCCGATCGCGGCCAGGTGGTGTTCGAGGGACAGGACATCACCCGGCTGCCGTCGGCGCGGCGCTGCCGCCTGGGGATAGGCCGCACCTACCAGATTCCCCATCCCTTCTCGGGGATGACGGTCTACGAGAACGTGCTGGTGGGCGCGAGCTTCGGGACGGGCCGCAGCGAACGCGAGGCGCAGGGGCACGCCCGGCAGGCGCTGGTGGTCACGGGGCTGCTCGGCAAGGCGAACCGGATCTCGGGCAACCTGCCGCTGCTCGACCGCAAGCGGCTCGAGCTCGCGCGGGCCCTGGCGACCGAGCCGCGGGTCCTGCTGCTCGACGAGATCGCCGGCGGCCTCAGCGATCCCGAGGTGGCGGAACTCATCCAGACCATCCGCGAGATCCGGGATCAGGGGGTGTCCATGGTGTGGATCGAGCACATCGTCCATGCGCTGATGGCGGTGGCCGACCAATTGCTGGTCCTCGATGCCGGGACGGTCCTCACGCAGGGGGAACCCGAACTGGTCATGCAGGATGCCAGGGTCCGGGAAATCTACATGGGGATCGCACTGGAATGAATCTTCTCGAAACGAAACGGCTCGCCGCCTTCTACGGCGACTTCCAGGCGCTCTACGGCGTGGACGTCCGCCTGGACGAGGGCGAGACCCTGGCGATCATCGGCGCCAACGGCGCCGGCAAGACGACCCTGCTCAGGACGCTGTGCGGCATGATCCCGGCGCGGGAGGCCCAGCAGGTGTATTTCCGGGGCAAACCGGTCGGGCGCCTGCCGGCGCATGAGCTGACCGCCATGGGCATCGCCATGATCCCGGAGGGCCGCAAGCTCTTTCCCAGCCTGAACGTGGAGGAAAACCTGCTCATGGGGGCCTACGTCCGCCGGCCGGGCCCCTGGACCCTCGAGACGGTCTACCGGATGTTTCCCGTGCTCGAGACCTTCCGCGCCCGGCCCGCCACGCTGCTGTCCGGGGGGCAGCAGCAGATGGTGGCCATCGGGCGCGCGCTGATGTCCAACCCCGCCGTCCTCTTGTGCGACGAAATCTCGCTGGGCCTGGCGCCGGTCATCGTCAAGGAAGTCTACAAGGCGATCCCCGCCATACGGGACCAGGGGGTATCCCTGATCCTGGTCGAGCAGGACATACACCAGGCGCTGGCGGTGTCGAATCGCATGATCTGCCTGTGCGAGGGCAGGGTCGTGCTGGAGGGGCCGGCAGACGCCTACACCCAGGACCAGATCGCCAACGCGTACTTTGGAGTGAAAAAGCCATGATGCATTGGATCAACATCGTCGTGCAGGGAGGGCTGATCGGGGGGCTCTACGCCCTGATGGCGATCGGCCTGTCCCTGTCTTTCGGCATCATGCGGCTGGTCAACATCGCCCACGGCGACCTGACGGTCATGTCGGCCTTCATCGCCCTGGCGATCGCCGCCTGGCTGGGCGCCGGCAGCCTCCTCATCCTGCCGCTGGCCATCGTGGCGATGGCGCTGCTGGGGTATGCGCTGCAGCGCGTGCTGCTGAATCGCGTCCTGGGCACCGACCTCCTGCCGCCGCTGCTGGTCACTTTCGGCCTGTCGATCATCATCCAGAACGGGCTGCTGGAGATCTTTTCCGCCGACACACGGATACTGCCCTCGGGCTCGCTGGTGACCGACAGCATATCGGTCGCGGGCGGCCTGCAGGTCGGGGTCCTGCCCCTGCTGACCTTTGTCGTGGCGCTGGGCGTGTTCGCCCTGCTGCAGGCCCTGTTCTCGTGGACGCGCCTCGGGCGGACTTTCCGCGCGGCCGCGGACGATCCCCAGACGGTCAAGCTGATGGGAGTGGACAACCGGCACGTCTACGCCCTGGCCATGGGCCTGGCCATGGCCGTGACGGCCATCGGGGGCTACTTTTTCGTCCTGAGCACCACGGTGGGGCCCGCGGAAGGCGGCGCCAGGCTGATCTACGCCTTCGAGGCGGTCATCATCGGCGGGCTCGGCTCGCTGTGGGGCACTCTGATCGGCGCCATGGTCCTCGGCATCGCCCAGTCGCTCGCGCTGCAGATCAATCCGGGCTGGGGGATCCTGGGAGGGCACCTGGCCTTCCTGCTGATCCTGATGTTCAGGCCCCAAGGCCTGTTCCCCGTGGCCAAGCATCATTGAAGGTATGTCATGACGGATTCGACCATTCGAAAATTCAAGGCCGCAAGAGTGGCGTACGCGGCATTCCTGGTGCTGCTCGCATTGGGGGTCGCGCTGCTGTTCATGGGCCCCTGGTGGATCAACCGGGCCGGGCTCAGGCTGCTCAGCGAGTTCTTCTACATGCTCGCGCTCGCCCAGATGTGGAATCTCATGGCGGGCTATGGCGGGCTCCTGTCCATCGGACAGCAGGCGTTCATCGGGCTGGGCGGCTATTGCCTGGTGTATTTCGGCCTCGACCTGGGCATGAACCCGTTCCTGACCATCCCACTGGCCGGACTGCTGTGCGGCCTCGCCGCCCTGCCGATCGGCGTGCTGATGTTCCGCCTCCAGGGCGCGTATTTCGCGGTCGGCACCTGGGTGGTCGCGGAGGTCTGCCGCCTGCTGCTGGCCAATGTCAGCGCATTCGGCGGCGGATCCGGCATCTCGGTCACCGCCGCCTTGCAGGGCATTCCGCCCTGGCTGCGGGAGGCCCTGACGCTCTGGTCGGCGCTGGTGCTGGGCATCGGCATGACGCTGTTCGTCTATGTCCTCCTGCGATCCCGGTACGGCCTGGCGCTGACCGCCGTCCGCGACAGCGCCCGCGCGGCGGGCAGCCTCGGGGTGTCGGTGCGCAGGGTGCAGTGGTTCGTCTACATCGTCTGCGCCGTCTGCTGCGGCATGGCCGGCGCGCTGATATTCATCACGAAGCTGCGCGTCACGCCCGATGCCGCATTTTCGATCGACTGGATGGTCGCCATGATTTTCATCGTCGTGATCGGCGGCATCGGCACCATCGAGGGCCCCTTGATCGGGACGCTGCTTTATTTCGTCCTGCGGGAGCAGCTCAGCGAATACGGCAGCATCTACCTGATCTGCGTCGGCGCCCTGACGGTCGCCGTGATGCTGTGGAGCCCCAAGGGACTCTGGGGGAAATTGAACGAGCGCTATGGATTATGGCTGTTTCCGGTCAGGCGGTTTCTCAGGCATTGACCATTCGATATCGGCCGCCCGTCACGGCGCGGTGAGACATCGGTTTTTCGGATCGACGCAGGGAGGCGCGCACATCGAGGCATAAAGACGAAGTACCCATGACGATATACACAGTATGCCGGCTTTCCATATTCTTTTCGCAGAAGGGAAACACCCCGGGTCCACAGACCATCGATTCGAGATGATCGAGGAGAGTATCAATGCAGAATATCAATAAAAATCCCATTCTTTCGCGGGCGCGCCGATTCGGCGCGAAACTTTCGACCGCCTTGTTGTTTGGACTCGCCGGCGCGGCGGCGTGCGCGGCGCCGCTCAATGTCACGCTGCTGGGCACCGGCAGCCCGATTCCCACCAGCAACCGTTTCAGCCAATCCACACTGATCGAGGCCGGCAAGCAGAAACTGCTGTTCGACGTCGGCCGGGGTGTCGTCACCCGCATCTCGCAGCTCGGCATCCCCTTGCGCGACATCGATGCGACATTCATTTCGCATTTCCATTCCGATCATATCGTCGGCCTGCCCGACCTGTGGCTGACCAGCCGCCTGCCGACGGGTTTTGGTTCGCGCAAGCAGCCCATGGCCGTCTACGGCCCCGAGGGCACGGTCGCCATGACCGACAACCTGGTCAAGGCCTATTCCAGGGACATCGAGATCCGCGAGGCGGATGAACTGATACCGCCCAGCTCGAATAAATTCGATGCGCATGACATCACGCCGGGCGTGGTGTACGAAAAGGACGGCGTCAAGGTGACGGCCTTCGAAACCCATCATGGCGATCTGATCACGCCCAATTATGGGTACATCATCGAATATGACGGCAAGAAAGTGCTGATCACGAGCGACACCACGTATGACGAGCGCATCGCGCAGCAGGGCAAGGGCGCGGACATGATCATCCATGAGGTGGCCGCCATCGATCCGGGGCTGCTCAAGGAATATCCCCGCTTCAAGGAGATCAACGCCCACCACACGACGCCCGAGGAGGCCGGCCGCATCTTTACCATGGCCGCGCCGCGGCTGGCCGCCTACACGCACATCATCATCATCAAGCCCGACCAGCCGCTCGAACAGCCGACGGACGAGGTCGTCACGCGGACGCGCGCCACCTACAAGGGGCCGCTGGTCGTGGGCGAGGACCTGATGCGCTTCGAGATCGACAAGGACATCAAGGTCTTTGACGCGAACAAGAAGCCGGTCGCGATAGACATGGGCTGAGCACCAGCCCGCGGCGCCGCCCTCTACGGCCAGCGGCGCCACCCCCTCCGGCCCGCGGCGCCGTCTCCGGTCAGCGGTACCGTCCCCTTCCGGCTTTCCCGGCCCACTCCGGATGCGGGGGGACGGGAAGCGCCGGAGGCCTCATTGCTCGAGCCAGCCCTCGAGCGGCGGGGCGAGCTCTGAAAATGGCCGGTAGCCTATCGTCAGCGCGGCGAGGCCATTTTCATCCTCGACCAGGACCGTCGGAAAGCTGTTGACGCCGATGTCGCGCGCGCGGCGGAAGTCCGCCTGGGTGGCGGCGATGCTGGCGGGATCGGCATAGGCCTCGAGAAAAGTCGCGGCGTCCACGCCGAAGGTCTCGGCGATCCGGGCATAGGATGCCGGGTCGTTGGGATTGTGATTATGTAAATAGAATCCGCGCTGAGTGGCCGCAAAGAATTCCCATTCGACCTCGGGATTCAGCCGGCGCATGGTCACGACCGCCCTGCAGGCTTTTTCAGTGTCGTAGATCCAGCCGGTCTCGTCGAGGATGGAGAGATCGAAAGGCTGGCCGGTCCGCTCGCCGATCTCTTGCCAGTGCCCGCGCAGGAAGTTTCGATAATGATCGTCGACGACGTGGGTGCCGTCCGGGCGCAAGCCGCCCATCACGAGGATCATGTCGGCGCGATCGCCGTATCGGGCTCTCAATTCCCGGATCGAGTTCGTGAAGCCATAGCACCACGAGCACATGGGATCGCCAAAATAAATAATGCTTTTTCGTGTCATGTAATTGATTTGCGATAAGGTTCCACCGGATTTTCGGTGGGGTTCCGTTGATCAAGGCCGGCTGGCCGGCGCCGCTGGCGGGCGCGGCGCAATACCGCTGCCATCGGCATGGATTTTCATTATGCGCCCGCCATGCCGCTGCCACCGGTTCTCATTATCCCATGCGCCATGGCATGGCGCCCATGATTTTCATCATCGCCGCCGGCCGCGATTTTCATCATCGCCGCTGGCCGCGGCGCGATCGAAAACAATTTCCGTTCGCATGGATAATCCGCCGATTCCATTTCGTGGACCTGGAATATGGGGATCTTTGCGATTAGTGGAAAGCTGTCATTCGTCAGGAAGCCTTATCAAGAAAGGGATGCGCGGATAGACTGAACGCACTGCTTGTATATCGCCAAACGAACATCCCATATTCGAGGAGATCCAATGAAGAAAATAGCGCTGGAGGAGGCGTTTGCCGTTCCGGGAATCGAAAAGATAACGCCCGGCAGCCTGAGTCTCAGGGAATTCACCCAGAAAATGCCGAAATTGCTCGACCTGGGCGAGGCGCGGCTGCGGGCCATGGACGAGCACGAGGTCGAGATCTCGGTGCTGTCGCCCACGTCGCCCGGCACCCAGGGAATCGCCGATGCGAGCCAGGAACGGGCCCTCGCCCGGCAATGGAACGACTACCTGGCCGAGGCGGTGGGCCGCAACCCCGCGCGCTTCCGCGGTTTCGCGTCCCTGCCGATGCGGGACCCGCAAGCCGCCGCCGAGGAGCTCACGCGCGCCGTCGACGAGCTCGGCATGGTGGGCGCGATGATCAACGGCTACGACAATTCCGGCGATGGCGCGCCCATCTATTTCGACGCCCCCGAATACCTGGATTTCTGGAAGACCATGGCGGCGCTGGACGTGCCCATGTACATCCATCCGCGCCCCGCGCCGCCCGAGCGCACAACGACCTATGCGGGCTATCCCGAGCTGCGCGGCGCGGCCTGGGGCTTCCACGTCGAGACCGCCGAGCACGTCCTCAGGCTGATCATGAGCGGCCTGTTCGACAAGGTGCCGTCCCTGCGCCTCGTCATCGGTCACATGGGCGAGCTGCTGCCTTTCTGGGCATGGCGGATCGATCACCGCATCGCCATCGAGGGATGGGACCAGTGGGCCGCCGAGAACGGCCGCGGCAGGCAGCACACGGTCACGGAATACCTGCGGCGCAACATCACGGTCACGACCAGCGGCGTCTTTCATACGCCCGCATTGCTCCACGCGATATCCGTCATGGGACACGAGAGGGTCCTGTTTTCCGTCGACTATCCCTACGAGGACACGCAGGAGGCGTGCGACTGGATCGAGGGCGTCGATCTTCCCCGAAGCGTCAAGGAGGCGATCGCCTACAGGAATGCCCTGGCGTTTCTCAAGCTGGGATGAGGCGATTCGCCCCCGCGGGGGCGAATGCCGGAGGAGACATCATGTCGGAATTGGAACTCGGAAACACGGGCGACCATGAAAAGCAGCCGCGCGGCCCCTTGGGCAGGCTGCTGCTGGCCGTGAGCGAAGCCTTTGCCATGATCGGCGGAATCATCGCGATCGCCCTGGTCGTCATGTCCATCGTGTCCATCGTGGGGCGCAAGCTCTTTGCGGTGGTCGTGCCGGGCGACCTCGAACTCATGCAGATGGGCATGGCGGTGGCGATCGCGGCCTTTCTGCCCTATTGCCAGATGAACGACGGCCACGTGCGCGTCGACCTGTTCACCAACAGGCTTTCCGTGCGCACGCGGGCACTGCTCGAGAGCTTCGCGGCGTTCCTGCTGGCCTTCAGCGCCGCGGTCATCGCCTGGCGCACCTATGTGGGGGCCATCGGCTCGTATGAATCGGGGGAAACCTCGCTGATGCTGGGCTGGCCGATCTGGTATTCGGTCGCGGCGATCGTCCCGAGCTTCGTGCTGCTGGTCCTGACCGGCCTGTACGTCGCGGCCCGGAAACTCAGCGTCTTCATGCCCTGCCGGGCAGGGCGGGCATGCGCGCCTTCCGCGGCCGGCCGTGTTCGGCACGAGAGGGATCTCGTCGCGCATTCCATGAAAGGAGGCAAATCATGAGCGGAATGGCCATTGGAATGAGCATGTTCGGGATCCTGCTGTTTCTTTTGTTGCTGCGGATCCCCATCGGCATCGTCATGTTCCTCGTCGGCGCGGGCGGGGTGCTGGTGATGACGGGCGGCGAGCCCGTGGTCCTCTTGAGCTCGCTGAAAAATCTGGCGTATGCCCGCCTCTCGAACTACGACCTGGCCGTCATCCCGCTGTTCCTGCTCATGGGGCAGTTCGCCACCCACGGCGGCCTGTCGCGGGCATTGTTCCGCTGCGTGGGCTCCTTCGTCGGGCACTGGCGCGGCGGCCTGGCGATGGCGTCGATAGGCGCCAGCGCGGGATTCGGCGCCATCTGCGGGTCCTCGCTCGCGACGGCGGCGACGATGGGGCAGGTCGCGCTGCCCGAGCTGCGGCGCTACAGGTATTCCGGATCGCTCTCGACCGGCGCCCTCGCGGCGGGCGGCACGCTGGGCATCCTCATCCCGCCTTCCGTGCCCCTGATCGTCTACGCCGTCCTGACGCAGGAATCCATCGGCAAGCTGTTCGTCGCCGCCGTCATTCCCGGCATCATCGCCGTCATCGGCTACATGATCGTCGTGCGGATCTACGTCGCCCTCGATCCGAATGCCGGCCCCGCGGGCCCGCGGGCATCCTGGGGGGAACGCCTGCGCGCGCTGATCCAGGTCACGCCCGTCATCCTGGTCTTTGCCGTGGTCATCATCGGCATCTACGCGGGCTGGGCGAATCCGACGGAGGCCGCGTCCATCGGCGCGGGCGCCTGCGGCATCATGGCCTTCTTTTTCGGCATGAGCCTCAAGGACCTCAAGACGAGCATCCTCGGCACCGCCAGCACGACCGCGATGATTTTCCTGGTGCTGCTCGGGGCGGACATGCTCAATACCGGCCTGGCCCTCACCCAGATGCCCGTCCAGTTGGCGAACTCGGTGACGGGCAGCGGCATGCCGCCGGTCCTGGTGATGGCGGCCATCCTGCTGATCTACCTGCTGCTGGGCTGCGTGATGGACGCCATCGCCATGATCCTGCTCACCATCCCGATCTTTTATCCGATCGTGCTGGGGCTGGATTTCTGGGGCATGAGCAATATGGACAAGTCCCTGTGGTTCGGCATCCTGTCCCTGATGGTCGTCGAGATCGGCCTGGTGCACCCGCCGGTGGGCATGAATCTCTACATCATCAACAAGCTGGCCAGGGACGTGCCGCTCGGCCAGACCTTCAAGGGTGTTTTCCCCTTCCTGATGTCGGACCTCGTGAGGACCCTGCTGCTGCTCTTTTTCCCCATATTGTCGCTCTACGCCGTGCATGCGTTTGGCGGCTGATCGCCGATCCCGGTCCACGGGTCATCATATATACAACGGAGACACAAGATGAAAACCGCCACTTTGCTGAAATCCCTGCTTGCCGCCCTGGCCTTGACGGCCGCCCACGCCGCCCAGGCCAGCGAGCCCATCGTGCTGCGGGTGCACCATTTCCTGCCGCCCGGGTCCCTCGCGCAATCCAAGATGATCGAGCCCTGGTGCGCCAAGATCAATCAGGAGTCCGAGGGCCGCCTGAAATGCCAGATCTATCCCTCGATGCAGCTCGGCGGCACCCCGAACCAGCTCTTTGACCAGGTGAAGGACGGCGTCGCCGACGTCATATGGACGCTGCCGGGATACCAGCCGGACCGTTTCCCGATGACGGAGGTGTTCGAGCTGCCCTTCATGACGACGAGCGGCGAGAAGGCCAGCCGCGCCTTGTGGGAGTTCGTGTCCAAGTACGCGCGGAACGAATACAAGGGCATCAAGCCGCTGGCCTTCCACATGCATGACGGCGCGCAATTGCACATGGCCAAGAAACTGATCAAGACGCTGGATGACTTCAAGGGGCTCAAGCTGAGGGCGCCCACGCGGCAGTCGGCGAAATTGATCGAGGCACTGGGCGCGACGGCGGTGCCGCTGCCCATGCCGCAGGTGCCCGAGGCCATCGCGCGGGGCATCATCGACGGTGCGCCCCTGCCTTGGGAAGTCGTGCCGACGCTCAAGATAGAGGAGGTCGCGCGGTTCCACTCGGAAACGCCGATCGGCGTGCCCAGCCTCGCCAACTACGTCTATCTGCTCGCCATGAATCCCGCGAAATACGAAAGCCTCCCCGAGGATCTCAAGAAAGTCATCAATGCCAACAGCGGCGCCAATACCTCGGCGTGGGCGGGCAAGGTCTGGGATGATTCGAGGGCATCCTTCCGGCAAGTGGCCATCGACCAAAAGAACACCTTTTACGAGATCCCCGTGGAGGAGATCCGGAAATGGGAGGCGGCGACGGCTTCCGTGAGTACCGAATGGGTCAAGACCATGAATGCCAAAGGCTACGACGGCAACCGGATCCTCAGCGACGCCAAGCGCCTGCTTGAATAGGCGGACCGGTCCTCGCCCGCCATGCTGCGAGGGCGTGGCGGGCGGGGCCGCTCAGGCGAGAGTATCCGCCAGGGATTCGCAGGGGACTTGCGGCAAGGCGGCCCGCAAGCCGCCGCAGGGCATGGACAGCGGGCTGAATTCCTTGGCGATGAAATCCATGAATACCCGGATTCGCAGCGGAAGGTATTGACGATGGACGAAAATGGCGTAGAGCTCGATGATGTCGCACCAGTAGTCGCTCAGGCATTCCTTCAGCCTCCCGGCCTCCAGATGCTCCTGGATGTCCCACAGGGCCAGCAGGGCGATGCCCTTGCCGGCGATTGCCCACTGGGCGATCACCTCGCTGCTCGTGCTGGTCAGCTTGCCGTTCGTCCGCACGCTCTGCGGCCGGCCATCGCAAGAGAACTGCCAGTTGTCCAGCAGCTTGTCCCCCCGGATCAGGCGGATGCAGTTCTGCTGCGCCAGGTCCTCCGGCGTCCGGGGCGTCCCGAACTTCGCCAGGTATTCGGGCGATGCGCAAACGATCCGGCGCTGGGAAAACAATTTCCGGGCGATGAGGCTGCCGTCCTGCGGCAATCCGACACGTATGGCGATGTCCAGCGAATCGCTGAGCACGTCCCAGCCGGCGTCCGACAGCATCAGGTGCACGTTCATGTCGGGGTACGCCTCGATGAAGCGCGCCACCGCGGGCGCGACCATCCTGCGGCCGAAACCCATGGGCGCGCCCACCTTGATGAGCCCGCGCGGGGCTTTCCCGCCGAAGGTGATTTCCGCCTCCGCCTCCTCGATCTGCTTGAGGATGCATATTCCACGCTGATAGTAGAGGCGGCCTTCCTCGGTGGGCTCGAAATGCCTCGAGGTGCGGGTGATCAGCCGGATGCCCAGCCGCTGTTCCAATGCCGCGAGGCGCCGGCTCACGGCCGGCGGCGAGGCGTTCAGCAAGCGCGCGGCGGCGGAAATGCTGCCGCTGTCGACGATGCTGACGAATAGCTGCAAATCACTGATTTCAGCTAGCATCTCTGGCTCCTCCAGGGCTCTGCGGCCCGTTCTGCGAAATCATCCGGCTTGGCGGGCGGCTCGTTCGCGGACGGCGCGCGTCCGCGCTGAAAGCCGTTCGATGTCCTCGATCAATGTCTCGATTTCCCGGGCGGCCTGGTCCATCGTGATGAAGACGATGCGCGTGCGGCGGTCGGGGCCGGGCCAGCGATCGAGCCAGGAAAGGCTGTGCATCAATTGCTGCGCCCCATGGATCACCGCGGGGCGCTCGGGCGAGTCCTGCATGTGGATGAGCCCCTTGACGCGCAGCAGCGCGGGGCCGGCATTGGTCGCCAGCGCCTCGAGCAGGAGTTTCAGCGTCGCCTCGTCCCAGGGCTCGTCCCGGACGATGGTAAAGCGCTGGATCCGGGCATTGTGGTCGTGCGCGTGATCGTGCGAGCCGTGGTCATGATGGGCGTGATCGTCGTGCCGCGCGCCCCGGGGCGCATCGGCGCCCTGCCAGGCCGCCTCCGGGTGCCCGGCGGCGGTCAGGCGCACCAGGGCGCCGGCATCCAGCTCGCGGGAGTCCAGCATCTCGCAGCCGGGATTGAGCTGCCGCAGGCGATCGTACAGGGGCTCGGGGCGTGGCTGGAGCTCGGCCTTCGTGATCACGATCCGATCGGCCAGGGCGACTTGCTTGAGGGATTGCTCGTGGGCATCCAGCGTCGCAAGCCCATTGACCGCATCGACGGTCGTGATGATCCCGGCGAGCCGGTAGCACGACTTGATCCCTTGGGCGGACACGATGACCTCGGACACCGGGGTGGGCTCCGCCAGGCCGGAGGTCTCGATGACGACGTGGCCGAATGCGGGGATCTCGCCCTTCAGGCGCGCCTGGTGCAGGCTCGTCAATGTCTCTACAAGATCGCCCCTCACGGAACAGCACAGGCAGCCGTTCTGCAGCAGCACCACCGAATCGGTGCTCGATTCGATGAGCTCGTGATCGAGCCCGATCTCACCGAACTCGTTCACGATGACCACGGCGTTCATGAGTTCCGGATCCCGCAGGGCGCGGTTCAGGAGCGTGGTCTTGCCGCTGCCGAGGAAGCCGGTGAGGATGGTGACGGGTATCTTGGCCATGGTTTTCCGGGCGCCTCAGGCGCCGATTCCGCCCATGCACAGGTACTTGATCTCGAGGTACTCGTCGATGCCGTACTTGGAGCCCTCGCGCCCGAGGCCGGATTGCTTGACGCCGCCGAAGGGCGCGACCTCGGTGGAGATCAGGCCCTCGTTGATGCCGACCATGCCGTATTCGAGACCCTCGGCGACGCGCCATACGCGGCCGATGTCCCGGGCGTAGAAGTACGATGCGAGCCCGAATTCGGTGTCGTTCGCCATGCGGATGGCGTCTTCCTCGGTCTCGAAGCGAAAGATCGGGGCCACCGGACCGAAGGTTTCCTCGCGCGCGACGGCCATGGCGGGCGTGACGTCGGCAAGGACCGTCGGCTCGAAGAACGTGCCGCCGCGGGCGTGGCGCTTGCCGCCGACGACCACCCGCGCGCCCTTGGAGACGGCGTCCGCGATGTGCGCCTCGACCTTGGTGACCGCGGCCTCGTCGATCAGCGGCCCTTGCTGCGCCTCGGGCTCGAAGCCGTCGGCGACCTTGAGCCGCGACACTGATTCGCTGAGCCGGCGCGCGAATTCCTCGTAGACGCCCGACTGCACCAGCAGCCGGTTGGTGCACACGCAGGTCTGGCCGGTATTGCGGAACTTGGAGGCGATGGCGCCCTGCACGGCGGCGTCGAGATCGGCGTCGTCGAACACGATGAAGGGGGCGTTGCCGCCGAGCTCGAGAGAGATCTTCTTGATCGTCGGGGCGCATTGCGACATCAGCTCGCGGCCTATCTCGGTCGAGCCGGTGAACGAGAGCTTGCGCACGATGGGGTTGGCCGTGAGCTCGCCGCCGATGGCTTTCGCCGAGCCCGTGACGACATTGAACACGCCCGGCGGCAGGCCGGCGCGCTCGGCGAGCTCGGCCAGCGCGAGCGCCGAATAGGGCGTCTGGCTCGCCGGCTTGACCACCACGGTGCAGCCCGCGGCGAGCGCCGGACCGACCTTGCGGGTGATCATCGCGTTGGGGAAATTCCAGGGGGTGATCGCCGCGACCACGCCGACCGGCTGCTTGATGACGACCAGGCGCCGCCCCGCGGCGGGCTGGGGGATCGTGTCGCCATAGACGCGCTTTGCCTCCTCGGAGAACCACTCGATGAAGGAGGCTCCGTACAGGATCTCGCCGCGCGCCTCGGCGAGCGGCTTGCCCTGCTCGGCGGTCAGGATCGCCGCGAGATCGTCCTGGTGGGCCAGCATCAGCTCGTACCATTTGCGCAGCAGCGCGGCGCGTTCCTTGGCGGTCTTGGCGCGCCAGGCCGGCCAGGCGGCCTCGGCCGCCTCGATGGCGCGCCGGGTCTCGGCCGCGCCCATCCGGGGCGTGGTGCCGAGCGCCTCGCCGGTCGAGGGGTTGCGGACCGTCTGGGTCTCTTTGCCGTCCGCCTCGCGCCAGGCGCCGTCGATGTAGCCCTGTTGCCTGAAAAGCGCGGCATCATTCAGTTTCAGCATTTCTCAATTCCTTTACCGATCGGCCGGGCGTCCCAGGCCGGAGAGTTCTTCGAGCAAGGTGACATAGGCGAAGAAATCCAGTTCGCCGCGCCCTGATGCCATCATAGCGCCGAGGAACTGGCGCGATATCGCGACGAGCGGCAGGGGCACGTTGGCGTCGCGGCCCGCGCCCAGGGCGAGATCGAAATCCTTGGCCATTTGCGCGGCGGTGAACATGGGCGCGAAGTTCCGCGTGGTCAGCAATTCCGCCTTGTAGGCGAGCAGCGGCGAGCCGACGACGCTGTTGTTGATCACCTCGATCATCTGGGCCCACTCGACCTTGCCGTGCTCGGCCAGGGTCAGCGCCTCGCCCATCATCGCCGCCGTCACGCCCACCATCATGTTGATGGCGATCTTGAGGTATCGGGCCTGTTCGGCCTCGCCGAGGTAATAGAGTTTCTTGCCCAGCGCCTGCAGCAGGGGCAGGCACTGCTCGTAGGCGTCCCGGGGCCCCGAGGCCAGGATGGTGAGCGCGCCGGCGGCGGCCGTCGACGTGCTGCCGGACACCGGGGCGCGCAGATAGTGGACGCCTTTTTCCCGGGCGGCCGCGGCCACGCGTTCCGACATGGCGGGGGAAATGGTGCTCATGTCGATGAACACCAGCCCGGGCCGGGCGGCCTCGAGCAGCCCGCCCGCATCCAGCGCGACGCCCTGGATCGCATCGTCGTCGCTGACCATGGAAAACACGATGGCGGCTTCGCGCCCCAGGACCTGGACGGAGTCGGCCAGCTCGGCCCCTTTGTCCAGCAGGGGCCGGGCCCGCGCCGCCGAGCGGTTGTGGACCGTCAGCGCATGCCCAGCGTCGAGCAGCCTGGCTGCCATGGGGGCGCCCATCTTGCCCAGGCCGATCCATCCGATCCGGGCGTTGTTCATTGCATTCATATCCGGCCCTCGCTCAAGCCTGTCCCCAGTGGAGCATGGCCACCACCACGCAGGACAGGGCCCAGAATATGGGGAATTCCATGCCGTTGAGGTTCCAGAGCCATTTCATGCATTTGTTGCAGAAACAGACCGCGATGGCGGCGACCATCAGGCTGGCCGCCGCGAGCAGCGCGGCCCACGGCGTATAGATGCCGAACAGCAGGCCGCCGGCCGCCACGATCTCGACGACCATTGCGATCCTCATCCATAATCCCGCCGGCTTGAATCCAGCGGCCGTGAAGAAGCCCAGCGCCGGCGGGGGGTTGCCCACGATCTTGAAGTAGATGTGGGGTATGAAGAACAGGCCGCAGATGAAGCGCAGCAATACCGCGCCCTGGGTGAAATCGAATGTCGAGAGGGTGGAGGACATGGTTCCCTGCGTATTGAGAGTGCGCCGCGCGGGCCTGGGCCCGCCGCGGCGCCATGGGGACGGTACGCCCGTGGCTTGTCTCAGAAGACGTCGCAGCCGGGCAGGCCGCAGGAGATGAGGCGGTCCGACGGGAAGTTGGTGATGACTTCGCAGCCGTCCTTGGTCACCACGACCTCCTCCTCGATCCGCGCCGCGCCGGAGCCGTCGGCCGCGCCCTTCCAGGTCTCGACCGCGAACACCATGCCTTCCTTGAGCACCGTGTTCTGGCCCTTGAAGCGGCGGCTGATGATCGGGCGCTCCCAGAGGCTCAGGCCGATGCCGTGGCCGTACTGCAGCAGGAAGGCCTCGTCCTCGTTGGCGTAGCCGAATTCCTGGGCGGCGGGCCAGACGCTGGCGACTTCCTCGACCGTGGCGCCCGGACGGATCGCGTCGATCGAGGCGCTGATCCATTTCGACGCGGTCTCGTAGGCCTCGATCTGGTGCTTGTTCGGCTCGCCGCACACGAAGGTGCGGTAGTAGCAGGTCCGATAGCCGTTGAAGGAATGCATGATGTCCAGGTAGATCATTTCACCCGGCTGGATGATGCGGTCGGAGAACGTGTGCGAGTGCGGGGTGCCGCGCGGGCCGGCCACCGAGTTCACGCACTCGACCCTTTCGGAGCCGAGGCGAAAGAGGCGGTCGTTGGCAATCGCGACCAGCTCGTTTTCACGCACGCCCGGGCGGATCGCCTTGCAGATGTCGTAGTAGGTGGCGTCCACCATGGACGCGGCGACCTTGAGGCACTCGATCTCGTCCCGGGTCTTGACCTCGCGGGCGTCGAGCATCGCCTGCTGGCCGTCGACCACCTCGATGCCCTCGTTCTCGAGGGCGCGCAGCATGGGCAGCTCGAGCAGGTCGATGCCCAGCGGCTCTTTCTCGATGCCGTAGTGCACGAGCATCTTCTTGATCTGGCGGGCGAAGTCCTGCTGCGCGCCGACCTTGGGCGGCAGCGCGCCCTGCATGTTGCTGATGGGGGCGGCGACGCGGTCGGCGATCCACGGTGAGCTGATGCGCTTTGCGGGCGGGGCCGGATCCCACAGGAAGGCCTCGCCGTCGCGCGGGCACAGGGCGTAGCGGTCGAACTTGTCGCGGACCCATTCACCGATGTGGGTGCCGGTGATGTAGCGCACGTTGTCGACGTTGAAGCAGAGCACCGCGCCCAGGCCGGAGGCCTTCACCGAGGCCTGCGCGCGCTCGAAGCGCTCGCGGATCATGCGCGAATAATCGATGCCTTGTTCCCAGTCCTTGGCCATCGTGCCCCAGGCGGCGGTGGCATGCGGTCTGTTGTATTTCATCTTGACTCCTTGGTTTGCTTGTCTTGGATGCCGCGGCCGGGATCAGGCCGTGACTTCCTGGCGATGGGGAAAGAGCTGCGGGCGCAGCTTGGGCAGGCAGGGGGTGGAGCGGGCCGGATAGGACGCCTCGGCGCCCAATGCCTCGGCCGCGTGCCAGGGGAAACGGGGATCCCACATCGCGCCGCGGCCCATGCAGATGAAGTCGGCCTGCCCGGATTCGACGATCCTGTTGGCCAGTTCGTGATCGGCGATCAGGCCCACGACCATGACCGGGATGTCGGCTTCCTTGCGGATGCGCTGGGCGATCTCGGCGTGGTAGCCGGGGGCGAGGGGGACCACCTGGGCCGGATGGAGGCCGCCGCTCGACACGTCGATGTAGTCGCAGCCGAGCGCCTTGAGTTCGCGCGCCAGGACGATGCTTTCGTCGACCGTCCAGCCGCCGTCCACCCAGTCGCAGGTGGAGAGGCGGGCGCCCATGGGCTTGTCCTTGGGCCATGCCGCGCGCATCGCCTCGAACTGCTCGAGGGCGAAGCGCATGCGGTTGTTGAGGCTGCCGCCGTATTCGTCGTCGCGCTGGTTCGACAGGGGCGAGAGGAACTGGTGCGTCAGGTAGCCGTGTCCCGCGTGCATTTCGATCAGGTCGTAGCCCACGCGCTCGGCGCGCTGGACGGAGGCCGCGAAATCATCATAGAGCGCCTTGATCTCGGGCTTGGTCAGCGCGCGCGGGGTGTGCCAGCCGGCGGCATACGGGATGGCCGACGGCGCCACGGTTTCCCAGGCGCCCTCCTCGGCCGACAGGGATTGCCCCCCGAGTGCCGGCGGCTGCGTGGAACTCTTGCGGCCGGCGTGCGCCAATTGGATGCCTTGCGCCGCGACGCCGAATTTCTTGTTGAAGTCGATGACCCGCTTGAGCGCGGCCTCGTTCTCGTCGGTGCAGAGCGTCGCGCATTTGTGCGTGATCTTGCCGACTGCGTTGACGTTGGTCGCCTCGGTCATGACCAGGCCGAAGCCGCCGATGGAAAAATTCCCCAGGTGATAGAGGTGCCAATCATTGGCCGAGCCGTTTTCCGAGATGTACTGGCACATCGGCGACACCACCAGGCGGTTCTTGAGCGTCAGGCCACGAAGCTCGAAGGGACTGAAAAGCGGACTGTGCATCGTAGATAACTCCTTTTAAGCGTTCGGATGCGACCAAGCCCGATCAGGCACCGGGCTATCTCTGTCCTTTTTTAAGCAAGATGCGTGCCAGTTTCTTTGCTGCGACAATCGATTGATTCCAATGAGGTTTTTTCGTGGGCGGCTGAGATCTACGATATGGCCGTCTCATTCTTCAGACATTCGTACCAATCTGAGACAGCTCGAGCGCGGACGCGCACAAAAAAGGCCCCGCCGTTTTCTGAACCGCACCCCCAAAGCTTGGACTGGTGTCCAACTTCTGGGGTGCGGTTCATCCGGCGGGGCCTTTGGGGTGAGCACGGGGCTCGATCAGGGTTCGGTCAGGGTTCGATCGGGGTTTGGTCAGCGCTCGAACAGGGTTCGTTCAGGGGTCGATCAGGGATCATGGTTCGATCGGGGGCTCGAGCAGGGCTCGAGCAGGGTCCGATCCGGGATCAGGGTCCGGTCAGGGTCCGATCAGGGCAGCACGGTCATGCGCTCAACCTCGAACTCGGTCTTGCGCAGGCCCTTGTCGAACTCGCCCACCAGTTCCACGCGGTGTTCTGCGCTCACGGCCTGGCCGGCGGGGAAGTCCTCGTCGTCGATCTCCACGGTGATGCGTCCCGTCGCGTCCTCGAAGACATAGTGCTCGTCGCCCTCGAAGGAAACGATGCGGCCCTGCAGCCGGGCGAGCTGGCCGTCGTGGCCGGTGTCGAGCAGTTGCTTGACCGTCGCCAGCGGCACGTTGGTGGGACCCGAGTACGTGCCCTGGGCGGCGGCCTTGGGGGCGTTGCTCGGGCCGGTGTAGCCCGCGGGCTGGGCGATGGCGGTGGCGGCGCCCAGGGCCAGGATCGCGGCGGCGGCCAGTGTGGACAGGGTAGGTTTCATGGTTCGATTCCTTATGGTTTGCGAAAGAAGCTCCGGTGTCTGCGGAACGGTTCCATTAGAAAGGCCGAAGCTGAAGGCAATCTGATGGTGTCGGCCTGATGGCGGATGGCCCGATCGGTCTGCCCGGTCGGTCCCGTCGGCGGCCCGCTCAGCCCGGCGGGAAGTCCAGCACCACGCTCAGCCCCCGGCCGTCCAGCCCGTCCTCGAAGCGCATGGGCGCGTCGTGCAGCGCCGCGATGCGCGCGACGATGGACAGGCCCAGGCCATTGCCGGTCTGGCCGGTGCCCAGCACCCGGAAGAACCGTTCGCCGAGGCGCGCCCGGTCTTCGGGCGGCACGCCCATGCCGTCGTCGCGCACGGCCAGGCGCGTGCCGCCGTCCGGCAGCCGCCGGGACTCGATGCGCACCCGGCCGCCTTCGCGGCCGTAGCGCACGGCATTGTCGACCAGGTTGCGCAGTGCGCTGGCGAGCAGCGCGGGTTCCGCCCGTACCCGCGGCACGGCCAGGTCCCGCTCCACCCGCACGTGCTTGCCGCGCGCCTGCGTGTCGATGCCGTCGAGCAGGGCGTCCAGGTCCACGGTTTCGCGCGCCAGGGGCTCGGTCCGCGGCTCCAGCCGCGCCAGCGCCAGCAGGCTCTCGACCAGCGCGGTGCAGCGGTCCAGGTCGGCGCGCAATTGCCGCAGATGGTGGTCCGGCAGGTTCAGCTCACGCTCGATGAGCTGCACGCGCATGCGCAGGGCGGCGAGCGGCGTACGCAGCTCGTGCGCCGCATCGGCGGTGAAGCGCCGCTCGCTGTCCAGCGCCGCGGCCAGGCGCGCCAGCAGGGCGTTGAGCGCGTCCAGGATGGGCTGCAGCTCGCGCGGCGGGTTCGGCGCCCGCACGGGCGTCAGGTCGTGCGGCGACTTGGCGTCGATGCGCATGGCCGTGTCCTCCAGCGGCCGCAGCAGGCGTCGGATCAGGTACCAGCTCAGCAGGCCGAGCAGCGCCAGCAGCCCCAGCGCGGGCCAGATCAGGTTCTCGGCCATCTCCTCCAGCAGCTCCAGACGCTCTTTCATCGGCTGGGCCACTTGCGCGGTGACGCCTCCCGGACCAGGCCGCACGTGCACGCGCCAGAGCTCGCCCTCGGTCCAGACCGTGGCCTTTTCCTTGTGCCGCGCATGGGGGAGGAAGGCGGTTTCCGGCGTGTCCGCGCCGCGCCGCAGCACGGTGCCGTCGGGCGCCACGAGCTGGTAGTACATGCGCAGCTTCAGCGTATCATCACGCCCCGCATGGGGACCCTGCTCGGAGCCCGTCGCGGCCTGCCCGGGAAGGCCGAGCTGCAATACCAGGCGCGAGCCTTCCTCCAGCGCATCGTCGAAGACATCACTGGTGGCGAACCAGGCCACGCCGACGATGATGGAAAGGCTGACCAGCCACAGGCCGATGCTGGTGCCCATCACGACCAGCAGCAAGCGCCGCCGCAAGGACCAGCCGCCGCGCACGGGATCCGGGGATTCCGGCCGGCGCCCGGCCGAGAGCCAAGTAGGCAGCCTCATGCCGGCGCCAGCCCGTAGCCCTGGTTGCGGACCGTCACGATGAAGCCGCTGCCGAGCTTCTTGCGCAGGTTGTAGATATGGACCTCGATGGCGTTGCTCTCGACCTCCTCGCCCCAGCCGTACAGGGCTTCCTCGAGCTGGGCGCGGCTCAGGATGTGGGTCGGGTGGCGCATCAGGGCCTGCAGGACGGCGAACTCGCGCGCGGTGAGCGCGAGCGGCGCGCCGTCCACCGTCACGCGCTTGGCGGCCGGATCGAGAGCCACCGCACCATGGTGCAGCGCCGGCGCGTGCTGCGCCGCGCCGCGGCGCAGGGCCGCGCGCACGCGGGCCGAGAGCTCATCGAGATCGAAAGGCTTGACCAGGTAATCGTCCGCGCCCAGGTCCAGTCCCCGCACCCGGTCGGCCACCGCATCGCGCGCCGTGATCACGATCACCGGCAATCGCGCCCCCGGCCCGCCGGCCGCGCGCAGCGCCCGCAGCACCTCGTCGCCATCGAGGCCCGGCAGGCCGCGGTCCAGCAGCACGCAATCGTAGGCATGCGTGGCCAGCGCAGTCGCGGCCTGGTCGCCGCGCTGCAGCCAGTCCACCGCATAGCCGTCCATCTGCAGCCACGATTGCAGGGAACTGCCCAGCGACGGGTCGTCTTCGATCAACAGGATGCGCATCCGGCCAGTCTACGGCAGAAAGATGAAGCGAAACTGATGCTCGCGCGCGCTCGATGGGCGCCGCCGGATGCATGCGGCGTCATCGGATCGGCGGGCGGCAGCGGACCTCCCTGCCACTATGGCCGCTGGACACCGGGACGCAGATCCCGCAGCGCCGACAAGGCCGCGTCCACATCGTCGCTGCCGTTGTAGCCATGGAAGCTGAAGCGCACCCTGCCGCGGCCGCCCCAGGCCAGCACGCCTCGCTGCCCCAGGGCATCGACCAGCGCGATGGCGTCGGCGGCCTCGAGGCAGACGCTGGCCCCGCGCCCGGCGGCGGCGCGCGGCGTGATGGATTCGAGGCCCAGCGCGTCCAGGCCATCGAACATTCGCGACGTCAGGGCGGCGACGTGGTCGGCGATGGATTCCATGCTGAAGCGCGATAGATAGTCCAGTGCATTGGCCAGCACGTAGATCGGAATGAAGGCGGGATTGCCGCGCGTGAACCGCAAGGCGTCCGCCCGCAGCGCAACCGGACCGGCATAATCGGGCCGCCCTTCCCGAACGTCGATGGAATACCAGCCCGCCGTGGCCGGCTGCCAGTCCGGCTGGCGCGCCCTGTTCCAGTACGCCAAGGCGAGGCCGGTAGTGCCCAGCGCCCATTTGTAGCAGGCGGAAAAGGCGAAATCCGCGATACCGGCCTGGATGGGAAGCACTCCGGCGGACTGCGTGTAGTCCACCAGCAGGCAGGCGCCGCTGTCGTCGGCGAGTCGCCGCAGGGACGGCAGATCGATCCGCGAGCTGTCCAGGTACGAGACATGGCTCGTGCCGATCAGGCGGGTCCGCCCGTCGACCAGGGCCGCCATGGGGTTCCGTGCGTCCGCCAGGCGAATTTCGATGCCGTGACTTTCCACGGACCGCACGAAGGGCATGACGACCGATGGGTACTCATTCGCGTCGAAGCAGACGTTATCGCCCGGGCGCCAATCGATGCTGTGCGCAAGGATCGAAACGCCTTCGGCGACGTTGGACACGAAGCCAATGTCCGCCGGCTCGACGCGCAGCAGGCTGGCCGCGAGGGTGCGGGCCCGCAGGGCGACGGCTTCCTGGGCCTTGCGGCCCGGCATGCCGGCGCTCTTGTCCCGCCCATAGTTCCGCATCGCCGCATCGTGCGAGCGCAGGAATGCTGCCTCGCCACCCGCGCAAAGATGGGCCACCCCGGCCGGTATATGGAAATCCCGGGGCGCGAACAGGGGTGCCACCGCTCTGCCCTTCATGGCGTACGGCCCTCGATCCAGACCAGCGCCGCGCCGCTCATGGCCGGTCGGCATGGGGGCGCCGGGCGTTAGGGGCGGCGATCCGGATGCCATGGTCTTCGAGGGCCGCCTCGAGCGCGGCGGCGAACGACACGGCTTGCGGCTGATCGCCATGAACGCAGACGGAATCCGCCTGCACGGGGACTTTCTGCCCATCGAGTGCAACGACATATCCCTCGTTGACCATGACCAGCACCTGTTCGATCGCCGCATCCACCGTTTCTATCATAGCTCCGGGTTGACCGCGTGGCGTCAGCAGGCCGCTGCGCTGATAGCTGCGATCCGCATAGACCTCGTTCACCACGCGCAGCCCGGCACGCTGCGCGGCACCGGTCATCAGGCTGCGCATCGTGGATACGACCGGCTGCGCACTGCCGGAAGCCATCACCTTCCTGGTCTCCCGGATCCGGACGGCGGCCCCCGTCCTGCCGTTGGAAATCCACTGCCACAACGATTTCGGCCTGGCCTGCGCCAACACGCTGGCGGGCATCCGCGCAGGCGCCGACTACGTCTCCAGCACCATCAACGGCCTGGGCGAGCGCTGCGGCAACGCCGCCACGGAGGACGTCGCCCTGGCCCTGGAAGTGCTCGAAGGCTACCGCACCGGCTTGCGGCTGGACCGGTTCCGCGAACTATCACAGCGGGTGGCCGCCCTGAGCGCCGTCCCCGTGCCCGTGAACAAGGCGGTGGTGGGCGACAACGCGTTCCGGCATGAAGCCGGGATGGTGGTCGCCGGCGTGCTGAAGGACCCCTTTACGGCCGAACCCTACAGCCCCGAGATCGTCGGCCAGACGCGGCAGATCCTGCTGGGCAAAAAGAGCGGCCTGGTCTCGATAGAGCACAAGCTGAAGGAACTGGGGCTGACGGCGGATGGCGACCGGAGCCAGGCGCTTCTGGAACGGGTCAAGGCCGTCTCGACCCGCAAGCGGCGTGCGATCACCGATGCGGAATTCCGCGAGATCGTGGGCGAGATTGGCTAGGGATGCGGCGCGGCTGCCATGGCCGGCGCTCGTTTATGGGGTAGAGCCGCAAAAAACCCAACCGAAACGGTTGGGTTTTCTGGTGGCCCGGGGCGGAATCGAAGAATGCCCGGAGAGCTACTGTTTACGCCATTCTTCGCCGTTACAAAAAAGTCGGAGTACGGGCCAGGGTACGAGTGCAAAAAAACCACGAAAGTGGACTGTGGTTCGATCCCATCGTGGCGGAGTTGACAGCACATCAGGGCACGTTCCGACACGCCACGTACAAAGTCTATCGGACCTGCGCATCGAGAGCGTTTAGACGGGGTTCCAACGCCTCGATGACATGCAGCACGTCGTCGATTTCAGGCAACGGCCCGAAGATCATCCCACCCATCGCCACGTAGTCGCGTGCAAGGGACTCGCGCATGGGTGGTGACGGCACCAGAGTGAACGTGCCGTGTGCTGCCATATCCAGTCCCAGGTCTGCGCTGCCGAAGAACAGCCGGGCGTGCTGCGCGCAGTCTCGCGCCAGGTCGTGGTCGGCCTGCCAAGTCGCCACGTCGGGATGTTGCAGCAGGCGGTAGATGTCGTAGTAGTGCCGCGAGACACGCTGCCCGCCTTGGCGCAGTTCTCCCCGGCGATCATGCCATTGGCGTAGGCCATGCAGAATGATGATCTTGTCTCAGAAGGTACGTTTGGGTTTGACGGTCGTGACGTTATGCACGGTCATGTCGAGATCGGGCAAATCATCGGCGACATAGGGGATGACGGTAGCCGCTACGTGTGGGTCCAATGCCGACTTGGCGCCGGCCTCGATCTTCACGGCTGAGCGGATGTAGTCGCCCGGTGCAGCAGTCACGGTCGGATACCAGAACAGCAGCGTTTGCTGGTCGGGATCGTCAGGGTCCGGGTCTACGCGGAAGCGGTCAGCGGGCATGGCCCGCGCCGCGATCTCGCGCAGTTGCACCGCCATGCCCTCGGCGATGTACCGCTGGCAGGCCGCGCGAATGCGGTCAAGCCGAAGGCGTCGCTGCTTGCCGCTCAGGGCATCGAGGTCCCCGGCCTCAATGGGCTCGCCGATGTCCTGGCGAAACACCGTGATGTCGATGTCCTCGGAGAACCGGGAAATCAGCCCGAATGCCTTGGACAGCGACGTGCCGCCCTTGAATAGCAGTCGTGGGCCGTCAGCCGGTAGGCCATTGAACAGCGCGTCCAGGGTCCAGCACACCCAGAAGTCCTTTTCGATGTTCTGGACCGCTGTGCCCAGGCGGGCGGCCGCAGTCAGCAGCAGGCCGCGCCGCTCCTCGTCGCCCGCCTGGATGATCGTATTGAAATTCGGGTTCATCATGCCAGCGCCTCAGCGCGGGGGCGGCGCTTGAGGGCGCCAGCCACCGGCGTTTCGGGCGCGTCGGCCTGTGGGGTGCAGTTGGGCAACTCGCGGATGATGGCCTGCATCCAGGCTGGCAGCGTGTGAAAGCCCGCCAGCAGGTCTTGGCGGATGGCATCGCCCTGCACAGGATCGTCCAGCAGTGCGGACAGCCGCTTGACGATGCGTGGCTTGTCCGCCGGCAACATGTCCTTGAGCCAATGCAACGCCTGCACCACGCGCATGGCCGGCCGGCCCGCCCAATACAGGCGGCTCGGGGCCGTCTGCTTGAACTGGATCGTCAGCTTGTCGAGCTGGATGCTGCGTCGGCGCGCGTCGGTGTGGATCGTGACGTGCGCCGGCACCGCATCGGTCAGGCCCAGGTCGTTGGCGGCGGTTATTCCATCGACCAGCAGGCGCAGTTGATCGCGGCGGGCGATCGCGTCCACGACCGGGCGGTAGTCCGGGGCTACGGCCTTCTTGGTCAGGCTGTTCATCTTGGGACGGTCGTACAGGCCACGGTCGATGCGACGCAGTTGGTCCGATGAGACCAGGCGCTGCAATGCCTTGTCCACGGCATCGCGGCTGCCAAGATGGGCGAAGTCAGTCGGCACCCACACCTGGCCGGGAGCGGCCGTGTCTATGTGGGCCAGGATTTGGGTCTTGAGATCGTTCATAACGCACCTATGTCCGATATTTGTATACGTTTTTCGGACAGAATGCAAATCTGTCAGGAATTTGTGGTCATTTTTCGGACAGGACCTGGGAGGCGTGGGGGCGAAGTTCTGATCCCAGACGCGACGGATATCGACTATCCGCTGTTCGTCTCTCTACGCACCAAGCAAAAACCCAACCGAAACGGTTGGGTTTTCTGGTGGCCCGGGGCGGAATCGAACCACCGACACAAGGATTTTCAAAACGCTCAATCCTTTGTCGCGAGCCCGTAGCCAAACGCAATTGTCAGTAAAATCAAAACCTTAGGCGAACCTGGCCGCAGTCAGGCGCAACCGTCTGCCAATAGGAATGACAGAAAAATGACAGACGCCACTGGCTTGACTGAGTGTAGCAGGTTGGCGTGTCGTAGGAGTGTGCGCCCAAATCGGGTCAACTTTTTTCTGCCAGGGGGAGACACCAGGTGCTAGCCGGGACGTCTTTGATAGCTAGACCGGGCGGCCAATAAGCCCAGCCTCCGGGCGAACCTCTGGCCCCCCAAAGAACATACAACCCGCTAACCAAACACACGGAATAGACGCCAAGCAGAATATGCACAAGACTATTGCAGGGGGAGCCCTAAGCGGCGCCCCCGCCGAGGGGTTGCGGTCTTGTCTTTCGTAGCTGACACCGCGATACTTTCTTCAACGCATCAAACGTCGGGAACAAGAAATGAGCGCAGCCCCAAAACCCAAAACTTCCAGCACGGTCGATAAAAGCGTCGTGGCGAAGTGGACCGCACCGCTGGCGAAGGCCGGTTGGACGTCATTTCCCAATGTCATTTTCGAACGTCAGTGTGCGTTGGGGCTGACACCGTTGGATATCAACATCCTCATCCACCTCGCCGGCTACTGGTGGAAGCCTGGCGAACACGCGCGACCTTCCAAAGCGACGCTCGCTAAGGCAATCGGCGTGAGCCCGCGCACGATCCAGAAACGCATCGCTGCGATGGAGACCGCGGGGTTCATCAAACGGATCTACCGCAAGACAGGAGTGGGCGACAACGACACCAACGAATATGACCTTAGCGGATTGATCACGGCCGCCACGCCCTTTGCTGAAGAAAAAGTCGCCGAGCGTGAGCGTCGGCAAAAAGAACAAGCTGATCGCTTGACTCGCAAGCGGCCCTTGTCGGTCGTCAAGGGAGGCAAGTCCGAATAACCTTTATACGCGGTGTAGCTCAAGAGGATCGAGCGCCGATGCTTACGTCACTTGCGGAAAGTGGCCGTCCGATGGTTGGGTGGTACCTCCATCGTGCAGTATCGACGATCCGGGTTCGAGTCCCGGCACCGCTCCCTTTCTGAAAAACTGCGGGCGCCTGCCCGCAGTGCAAGACAGTGGGTCGTTTTGCAGCGTAGCTCAAAGGATCGAGCGTCGATGTTTACGCCACTCGCGGAGAGTGGCCGTGCGGTGGCTGGGTGGTGCCCCATCGTACCGCGTCGGAGATCCGGGTTCAAATCCCGGGGCTGCCCCCGTTTTTTCAAACTACCGTGTGGGGCCCTATCTGATGGCGCTTGCGGCGCAACCAGGCCGATCCCCGCATGGTGGGACTGCTGGCTTGCGGTATGTGTGATCGCGTTTTGTTTTCGGAAAAATCGGGCCAGCCGCCGGGATGGCGCCCGAGGGGGATCGCCACGACATTGTGGGGTGTGCGTTTGGCGGCTTCAGATTTAATTGATGGCAGGTAGAATGTTACATATTGTGTCGTCGCTATACGTCTTTACCATCACTTTTGTAAAGGCGGTAGAGCAATGGAACAGAAATCAGCGGTTGCGGGTTTAGTCGATAAGGCAGCGTTGTGCGCCATGTTGATGATCTCCGAGCGCGGCATTGAGAACATGGTCAAGGGCGGCACCTTTCCAAAGGGCGTGCGTATCGGGAAGAGGGTGTACTGGTCTGAAATTGCCGTGAACAGGTGGCGAGAGGCGCTTTTTACGGCGCAGGAGTCGTGGACCTCAGACCAAGGAGCAGTAGGCGCATAAGCACGCAGTGGCTGATTTGGCACCTTGGTAACCAATGCCATGAGAGCACTAAGCTCGCGAAAAGATATTGAGAACCATCCACATGAGCGAACAAAACAAAGCTGCAGGCCACGTCATTCAAGGCTTTAGCCCTGCCTTGCTATTTGGCAAGGGCCTCAGTATGGGTAGTGTCGATCTGATTCAGGGAGGATCATTCCGGGAGGCTGTGGGTCGGAGCGTTTCCGCTTTGCTTTTGCATATGGTGGACAAAGAAGGGCGTAGCGCCTTTCCAAGGGCGACGATAGTTCTGCCGCCGACAACCGCGAGTAAGCACACGGAGGAGTCCGTGCGCGCGGCCTTGGCTCTGGCTGTCAAGGAACTGCGTGGCTTTGATCTTGACGAACAGGAGGAATCCGTTCTGCGTCGGCTTGTGACGGTGGTGAACAGCCCGTCGCTTGAAGTCGCTGACCTGCTGCATACCGTGCGGGAGCAGGGCGCGCGTTGTCTTGTTGCAGTGGCAGACGCTAGCCAGTATCGAGACTTTTCCCTTGACCCACCCCCGGCCTTCGGGGTTTCGGCAGTTCGGGTGGATGAAGACCTTTGGGTGCCCCATGTAGCTTCAATTTGTCGGCAAGTCGTGCTCATCGTGAAAGAATTGGAGGGCTATGGGCTGGTTCACGCCTCAGAGGTACCTGCCCGAAAACCGCCTAATGAGGAGTTGCTGTGTTCCGTGGACGACTGCTATGTCGCGAAATTGCAATACGACGCCGATCTTGAAGAGGTATTCAGTTCTCGCGCTCAGGCGTGGAAGTCTATGGTGCTTCAAGGACGACTGCCTGAAGTAATGACAGAAGTCGAAGGACTGGAACTACCGGACGGTCCCAGACTCCTCGTTATCGCTCAGCTATTACACGGAACTGGGCATGATAGCGAGATGCTCGACGTCATCGGTCAGCTACGTCCGCATCTAGGGGCGCTTAGGGCCGGGGCGGCCGTCCAAGTGGCGCAACTTTCTCACCGAGCGGGAGATGATGAGCTAGCACGACAGATCCTGCCAAGAAGTCCTGAAGGCATTAGCGATCAACTTTGGATCGAGGTTGGTCTCGAGCTTTCCACTTACCTTGCAGACAATGAGCGGATCAGCCTATTCGACGCAAAGCTCGGAGAACTATTCCCCCATTCTGCGCGCCTTCGAGAAAACCGAGATCGTCGGCTGCTGTTGAACTGCCGAGACGCGAAATCAGATGAATTGCATCGGCTCACAACTGCTGGATTCACAGGCCATCACTCGGAATTACAAGAATTGCTTTCGTCTGATGAGCCTGAATACGGAGCGGTTATTAAAGTGGCTCGTGCATGGGGGCAGGATTGGCTGGAGCTCGCCGTCGTTTGTTGCGGGATGCATGCACGAAGTGTTGGCAAGGTAAGGGACGCCGCCAGTGTTACAAGCCTCATCACATCGTCTGAACTCTATGGACGCCAAGCTACGCAGGTCCTCCTATGGTCTGTGAAGTCGATGATGCTCAAGGAGCTTATCCCGGAGCACGAGAGAGACTTCTACCCACCCCTATTCCAAGCAGCCTTCCGATTCCTTGCTTTCCACCCAGAAGACCATGACGTTCGGGCTACGCTTACCTCGCTGTTTTCAGTCGAGTCGTGTGGTGACATGGGCGTTCCCCTCCTAGCGTACTCCCTGCTCGACGAGATCCGGCAGGGAGTGTCCCTTGCTCGCTCGAGTACCGATGACGAAGAAGACCAATCGTTGAAGTTTGACGAGGCGATTCAAACCTCCTTGAAGAACGGTTTCAGGTGGCTGGGCGACCTCGGTGGAGGTGAGCCTGGCGTAACGGTGATACCTCGTGAGCTGTTGGTCGCAAACCCAGATGAAGTGGTGCGTGCTATTGACCGCATGGTGTACCAAGCCAGTGATCGGGAAGGCGAGGATGTCGACCTTGTGTTCATGGAGCGGTTGGTGCTTCTAGCATGCGCCATCTGCCCGCATGCCACAAAGAAGCGCGACGAAGACATCCGCCTGTTGAGGCATCTGGCTGGCCAGCTCGCTGTGGAAGGACAATTCCAACAGGCACGAGACTATGCCGAGCAAATCTTGCTGATGGGGCAAGCCGGTAAGTACCGATGTCGCTTGGCGTGGCAAGCGTTCGGTGACGTTCATCACCGCTGCCGCAACTACATCGTTGCGCTCGTCGGCCTAGCCTGCTCCATGGCTGTCGACGTTGCAGTTGAGAAGGGCGACCTTTGGCAGGAAGTCTACGCGATCCAACGTGTCCTGCGAGATCTGGGACTTTTTGAGCTGTCTCGTTCGTTCCTCCCGACGATGAAGAAGTTGCTGTCTGACCTTGGGTTCGATGCAGACAAGGACCCGCGCTACGTCAACGCTGAACTGGGCCTACGGCTCGTGGAAACCGATGGCGCTGCGGCCGAGCCGCTTGACAAAATCCTTACCGAGATTTTCGAGGCGTGTCAGAGGGAGCTCGGCAACAGAAATCGTCTACTGCCCCTTGCGGTGCTGCTGGGACAAGCTGTTCTAAAGGCAGAAGGCGCAGGCATAAGGATTTCCCCGGAGGTGCGCGTGATGTTGAATACGGCGCTCGGCCAGGTTGGTTCCAGCATGGCCGATATGGCCCGGACAGCTTCGACGGCGAAGCCTTCCACTAAGGATGTGCTGGCGATGTTCAATGGCGTAGAGCGTGCAGCGTACGCCTCGGATGTCGCGCGTGACTATACCGTGCTCGGGTTGGTAGCGAGGCGGCTGCTGGATTCTGGCCTGCAAGGCGATCCCACTCCGGGTGAGATGGCGTTCGCTGTTGAGCTGCTTGCTGACCACACAGTTGCACTGGCGGGAGATGCTCCAGTGATGACGTCGGATTGGCCGACCCAATATGCCGTGGAGTTGAATCAAGCGGGTCTGGATGTCGCTTTCCTCGCCTTAGACAACAAGGGGGAGCTGATGGTCACCCACGTTTCTAACGGACAAAGTTGCGCGGTCGCACAGCCCAAGCTTGAACAAAGCTTTTTGCGGCGCTTCCGTGCATGGTTGCAGGACTATCCTCGAGGCTACGGTTATGTCGATCGGAGCGAAGGGAACAATATTTTTTACACAACGATGGAGAGGCTCGATGTCCGCTTGCCCCAGTCCGAGAGGCTTGTTCTGGTTGCTGAGCCGTTCCTGCAGCAGCTGACCGCCAACCTCGTTGTGGTGCACCCTGAGGATGGGGCAGTTAGCTACTTCTCCGGTAAGGCGGCAGCCATCGGCATTGTTCCGTCTCTAAGCTGGCTCTCGACGGCTCGTGTCGCCACACGCGGTGGTCGCGCGGCCTATAAGGCGTGGATTTCGGCCGAGACGATTCCGGGGTTCGGAGAGGCGACTGCGGTCGTGAGTCGAGGCGACGATGTCAGTCAAAAGGCGCTCGAACGTGAACCAACGCTCGATATCACGCTCAGACGCCTCAGTGGGTGCTTTGAGGAATTTGGCTTTACGGTTGACACTGGACGCAGACTGCCGAGACACATGAGGGACGCCGGCCTTGCCGTAGTGACGGCGCACGGAGGGCTGAATAGAGAGGGTCGCTACCTGCACAGCATTCGCGACGATGGTGATCTCATTGAGGCACCATCTGCTCTCGCCGCCGCCTTGGCAGGAGTCGAGCTGGTCATCTTGTTCGTTTGCAGCGGCGGCCGCATTGACAAGAATCCATGGGACAACTCGACGACCAGCCTCCCTAAGCAGTTACTGAACAAAGGAGCTCGTGCTGTTATTGGATCTCCGTGGCCGCTTGATGTGATGGTGACCTACAACTGGCTCGAACCCTTTTTGCGGAAATGGGAAGCGGGCGCTACTGTCCTTGACGCAACAAAGGCCGCCAACGACGCGGTTGAGCGCCAACTTGGCGAGGTACCGCAGTATTCCCTGGCAATGCGCGTTTACGGGGATATTTTGCTCACGAAGCCGGAGGTGTGAGGAAGAGCGGTTCTACTTGGGGTGTAGAGTCTTAGACAGCTTTGGAGAGGCACACAAAGGGTGAGGAGTAGATGGTCGTATCAGCGAGTAGCAAGAAGTTGCCCCCTCCGTGCTGCCACGTTCCCGCATGCGCCTGCTGGCTGAACGTCAGTAGTCAGCCCGCCGCTTTAGGGGCTGTCCGGTGATGCTTTCCTGCCGCTGCAGGTTCTGCTCCGGTGTGTTGACACGTAGGTAGGTCATGGCAGTTTTGGGGGAGATCGCCGAGGCGTGATTTCGTATGTCGTTCAATGGATCGCCTATTTGGGTATATTCATCTGAGCCAGCCCGATGGCGGGCGGCTCATGTTGCGGTTCAGGGCTTATATGCGCCTGGCTCATCAAGAGGGTCTCAATGAACCTCCTTGGTATAGCGCCGGGCGCCGATCAACGACTTAGCAGTCGAAACCGTTGTCGTTCGGATACGACGACGACCAGGGACTGGCCCCCCAGGGGGTGCCGCCTACATCCACACCACCAATGCCGCCCACCATCGGCAGGCCCGTCGTGGGGTTGATTTCGTACATATGTATCTCCTGTGAAGTGGCGCGTTAGCGTCCGCCGAACACACTTTGACGGCCGCCATTGGGCGGCCGCTGCCGTTCCTCAGGTTGACGGCCAGCGATGCGGCAGCAATTCCCCGATCTGGTTGTTCGGGTGCGTGGGCAGGCGCGTGAGCACATCCTTCAGATATACATAGGGATCGTGGCCGTTCAGCTTGGCCGACTGCACCAGGCTCATGACGGCAGCCGCCCGTTTGCCAGCGCGCAAGGAACCCGCGAACAACCAGTTGTGGCGGCCCACGGCGATGGGCCGGATCTGTTGCTCAATGCGGTTGTTGTCGATGGGAAGCATCCCATCGTCCAGGTAACGGGTCAGCGCCACCCAGCGCTTCAGGCTGTAGTCCAGAGCGCGGGCCGTGCCCGAGCCATCGGGTACCTTCTGGCGCTGGGCCAGCAGCCACGCGTGGTACTTGTCCGCCAGGGGCTTGGCGATCTGCTGGCGTTGCGCCAGCCGCTCATCGGCAGATAGTTTCTTCACCTCACGCTCAACGGTGTACAGGCCCGCGATGTATTCCAGCGCCTGCGCAGCCACCGAGCTTTGGCTCGCGGTGTGCAGATCGAAGAATTTACGACGCGCATGCGCCATGCAGCCCACTTCCGTGATCCCCTGGGTGAAGCACGCCTTGTAGCCGACGTAATCGTCGCACACGAGGCTGCCTGTCCAGTGGCCGAAGAACTCCCGGGCATGCGCCCCGGCACGGCCTTCGGTAAAGTCGTAGACGACAGCGCGCAGCCCCTCGAACTCGCCTGGCGTGTAAGCCCACAGATAAGCCTTGTGGGTGGCGCGGCTGCCGGGCTTCAAGAGCTTCACCGGTGTCTCGTCAGCGTGCAGCACGCGGTGCGAGAGGATCTCGTCTCGCAGCGCCGCGACCAGCGGCTGCAACGCGAAGCCGCAGGCACCGACCCATTCGGCGAGCGTCGAGCACGCAATCTTCAAGCCTGCCCGGGCGAAGATGCCCTCCTGGCGGTGCAGCGGCAGGTGATCGGCGTACTTGGCGACCAGCACATGGGCCATGAGGCCCGGGGTCGCGAGCCCCTTGTCGATCACATAGGCTGGCATCGGCGCCTGGGTGATGGTCTCGCAGTGCGGGCAAGCGAAGATGGGGCGTACATGGCGCTCGACGGTAAAGGTACCCGGCGTGTAGTCCAGCTTCTCGCTCACCTCGTCGCGCACGAACTTCAGCTCGCCGCCGCAGGCGCAGGTGGGGCTGTCCGGCTCGTGGCGGATCTCGATGCGCGGCAGTTCCGGCGGCAAGGGGGCGCGCTTGGGTTGATTCTTAGGGGCTGAGACCGGATCGGCCTTGGGGTTCAGCGCCGCCAGCTGTGCCTCGATCTCGGTGAGGTCCTCATCGACGGCCTCCTCCAGGAGGCTGCCCTGTACCCCGGGCGGCAACTGCTCGCCACGCTTGCCGAACCGGAAGCGGCGCAGCATCGCGATCTCGAAGGTCAGCTTCTCGTTCAAGGTCTTGCTGGTGAGCAATTCCTGCTGTGTGCGCCCAAGCGTGTGCATGAGGTTGGCCGCCAGCACGCGCAGTTGCGCGGCGTCCATGTCCTGCAGGGCTTCGGGTGCTTCGGCTGTCATGGCGGGCAGTATGCCAGCAGGTGCTGCGTCGCACCATCGGCATCAGTACGGATTGCACAGCCCGCACCCGTGCAGGCTCAGAGGCAGTCGATCACGCCCGCCGCCCCCAGGCGCTGCCAGGGCAGGCCCAGCACCAGGGCGCCGATCTGCTCGTCGGTGAGTTCCATGCGGGTGGCCCCGGGCGCGGGCCAGACGAACTTGCCCTGGTTCAGGCGCCTTGCGGCCAGCCACACACCGATGCCGTCGTGCACCAACACCTTCACGCGGGTGGCGCGCCGGTTGGCAAAGACGTAGGCGTGATGCGGGTGCGCAGCACCGAAGACGCGCACCACCCGGGCCAGCGTCGTGTCCAGCCCGGCGCGCATGTCCATGGGTTCGACGGCAAGTCACACCCGATCGATGCGGATCATGCCAGGAGCTGGCGCGTCCACTGCGCCAAGGCCTGATGCTCGGTGACAGGCCAGCGCATCGTTATGGACAGGCCCGCAGCGGCGAGATCTACCTGGATCGTTGTGCAGGACTCGCTCGGGTGCGGACCCGCGAGTTTGCTAGGCGCTGCCACGGGCAGCCGGCTGCGAGCGGCCTGCACCGGGACGAAGGGCAGCCAGGTTGCGGGCGCTCGCGCCACCGCAGTCCTGCCACCGGCCTCGGGCCCATCGAGTTCATGCAGCCCCAAGCGCTCGTGCTCGATAACCCAGCGGCGCAGCACATTGGGGTTCATATCGTGTTCGATGGCCACCGCCGCCTGGGAGACGGCGGGATCCATGCACTGGGCCACCAGCTAGGCCTTGAATTGCGCGCTATAGGTGCGCCGGCGGCGGCGCGGCTTGATGATCGGATCTTCGTGCATACGTGTCCACGGAAATTAAGCGGACACATATGCTCTATCGGGCAACTGATCAGCTCAAGATGCGTTCACCGGATAGATACAGTGGCGCTCCCCCGACCACCGAGAAGGCGCAGGCCAACCGAATTGTTCCGAATCAAGAAAGACCGCAGCGGCTGCTTTCCTGGCTCGGGGATCGGAAGGCGTTTGCCCTCCTCACCTCGCTGTCCATGGCGCCCGGGCGCTCAGGTCATAAAGCTTGGCGCACAAGGGCGCCAACGAGGCCGCAGCCCGTAGGGACCGGGCGAGGCGGCGTGCGGAGCACTTGCCCTTGTGCGACGAGCTGGCCTGAGCGAGGATCGCTACAAATGGGCAGCGAGGTGAGGACGGCGATGGGCCCTCACAGCCGAAGTCACTACCCTTCCAGTCAGTCGCCTTTGCAGTCACCACAGTCGCAGTCAGTTCGGGCACAGTCATTACGGTTGTAGTCAGCCTTGTGGGTGTGCCTTCTAGGCTCCGCCCGGTGCCGTGGTGAGCCACTCTTGCAGCGTGAGCGGCACTTGGTCGTAAATCCGCTGCCGACGCAGGTAGGGAAGCTGTGTGGGTGGGAGAACCACATTGCTACGCTTGAGGGCGAGCTTGCGTGCCTCGGTATTGAGTTTCATGACTTGGCCGCGCACACCGCTGAACAACGGCATCGCGCTGTTGATTGCAATAAGGTCTGTGACAGCACCAGAACCACGCTCGCGGACGACCTGCACGATCTGTGCTTCCAGTTCTTGGTAACGCGCTGGGGTGATACGCCAGGTCCAGGTAGATCCAGTGACCCCGGGCAGGCGCTTTTCCTGGTAGAGCAGCTCGTAATGCAGAAACGCGAGGTGCTGACCCTTCAGGCGCATGTCGCGCACGACACCGAGGTTGGGCGCGTGTGAGTCTGCAAAGCCGCCTTTGCCGTGCGTGGAAACGAGCGCCCAGTAGGCTGTATTAGCTTCCAGCGGAATCACGACCAGGTGCACGGAGGCACGATGGTGCTTGCGGTCGTAGGCACGCCCTGGTGCGTCACGCAGAACGGGAAAGCTCGCAACAATTTTCGGTGCGAAGCGCGCGAGCTTCTCGCGGGTGGTGATGCCCGCGATCCAGTAGACATGACCGCTCGCGGCGAAAAGCTGCAGCAACAGCATGCCGGCAGTGCGTGAACGTGGGATTTGTAGGATCTTCATGCTCAGGTATAGCGCGCTGGCGAGGTTCCTTGCGCAGGGCGTCACGCTGTTCGCGGGAGCCATCCCGAGCCAGGAAAGGTGGCTTCCTGCGGCATGCGATGCGAGACATTTCGCATCGAATAAATGAACTGGGAGAGGGCGCGTGCTCGAAATCGATCGAAAATGTGCCGTTAAGCATATCCTTGCCATGAAATAAAGCATAACTTTGCTGCGCGGCGACCTTTCTTCCAAGGGCAGGTCACAGCACCGGAAATGCCCGATAAAGCATAACTTTGCCAAACGTCACGGAATCAAGCATAACGCTTCCAATCGTGATGAAGAAAATATTGCTGTGATTATTGACACTTTTCTCAGTGAGTCTGCGATCGTGTTTCTCAAAGAGGTATCGAAAATTCAGGATCGCCGTCTCATCGGGGATGATGCCACGGGTGGGCCATAGCTTTGCAAGATTACGAATTGAGGCGCTGTCATAGAGTTCCTACTCCATCGCCGGATCTGGCAGGTTGAGCCACTGCTGTATGAAGTGGATGCATAGTGTCACCTTCGGCGGGTAGGATCGGCGATTAGCAACAAAAAAATGACGCCTTTTTTACTGATAGCAATTGCCGACAAAATTCTTAATTTTTCCGTTGTTGTTAGCTATATCTGCCTTTGCTGTTTTCCCTATTGCGCCGTCGCCAGCAATCCACACGGTGACATATTTCGCTGATAGCAACTTGCCGGTTTCTTCTTTAGATAAGCTCCTGAAAACCCATACAGAAGAATCCGAAACTTTCATGCCTTCTGGAAATTGCTCCTTCCTTTGTTTCTGAATCTCGGTTTCGTCAAATGTGAATAGGGATTGTGTTGCCCAATTGTATAGTTCATTTGCTGCTTGCGGATTGCTCACTATCCCTCCGATTAAATTAATTTCCTTGTCAGAACAAAATAATAAAAATCGTGCCAAATAACTGATATGGTCTTGTTCAAATTTCAAATATGTTTCTTTCTTTGCTTGCTTTAATTCATAGGTGGTTGAGTATGCCCCATCGTTGGAAAACCTCATTTTTCTCGCTTGGGTTTTGGTAAGCCATAAAATTTCACCTGGGCCGACAGTCGTTGATACGGAAAAGGCAATCGTGTCTACACCCATTTTCTGAAGATAAGCAACGATAATTCCGCTCACCTCCTGAATGTGTTTTCCAGGGATATCATTTTTTGTGGAGTAAAATTGATGGATGCCTAACTTACTTCCTTTGCCAGAATAATATCTTCCCAATCCACCAGAAAAAGAATAGGCACAAGCACTTGCGCAAATTCCATTGTCTAAAATTTTCCCCTGTTCAAAACTGCCTATTGTCGTGTCATAGCCTAAGAATCGAATGACATTGCCGAGAGCCATGGCACCAGTCAAAGATCCCCCAGGGGAATTGAAGACAACTGTTGCCCCGTTCTTAATGTGATTTCTGTCGATGAATTTTTCAAAATCTTTTGCGGTATTATTTGTTATTTTTCCCTCTGCATATATCGGTGTCATTCCGCCGTGTTCATTGGTCCACAACGCAGAGTCATAAGGATGATTGAATTTTATAACTGAAAAATTCATTGCATAGGCATTCCCAGCGAACGAGAGTAACAGGAGTACGAAGACATCTATTATGGATCTCATGGCAAGCCTAGATGAAAGGATTCCGATAGTTTTCTATAAGGCTTTGGGTCTTGCGAACTATCGTAAAGTTCTTTACCAAAAAAAACGACCTTTCGGAATGGTTCGCGGTTCCTGCGAAGACCTGTCAGGGTAAGTGATGATGTATCAATTGATATCAAAAGGTTCGTCATGTTACCATGATGCGGCAATTATTCGATGATAGCGCGAGGCTGGCCCTCTGAGCTCATCATTAACGAGAGCGACCAAAGCGGGGGCGAAGCCTTCGTCTGGCAAGGTTCTTCTTGGAACATCTGCATTCGACTGTCTTGTTTGACGTCTCGCAAGTGAAGGCCCACGAGCGGATTGGAGGTCAACAAGGCCGTCAGAGCAGATGTCGCCCTCGCGAGAGGAACCGTCAACGCCTCATTGTGCTATGCGTCTTTCACGATTCTGGGGTTGTGCAGGGAGACAGATGCACCAAAGTGTCGTTGGTTTCATCCTCTGTAATCCGACCTGTCCACATAGTCGGCTATCACAATTAGCAGGATGTATAGGAGAAGTACATTCGCTAGTCAGGAGGCAGTATTGAACGCTCTAGTCTTCGCATTGCTCGCAGCTCTTTTAGATCCTGTCCGTTGGCTGTGCTGTGTTCTCTCGGGATGGTTCATTCGTAGTTATGTTGGTGCGCTAGCCGTTGGTACCGGCTTTATGGCGGGCCTTATGGTTATGGTTAATCCTCATATTCAGGGTTTAACTCTGTTGGGAGGGAGTATTGCATCTGTAATTATCATTTCGATCTTCTATGTCTGGCGTAAGCATAGAAGAGAAATGGCAGCCAAAGAACCTTCCTAAGCTATCAAAATGAAGGGCTTGATTAATACTCTCGCGGTCATGGTCTTTTTTGGGGTGGCCTCAGGACTTTTCTTCTTTCTTGACAGTGCACTCAAGAAGTGCGGTATGTCAAAAAAGGCGATGAATAGATTGGCTATTGTGATGTTGGCGGCTGTCGTCGTTGCCTTTATCGTTATGTTTGGCGATAGCGGTGGTGGCGCATCGACCTACGCCGACTACTGGGGAGACCGTGCAAGGCGGCGCTAACTAAATCGGTTCAGATTTAGGCAACTCTAATTATCAGAAGATGGCGTTCCCCCGACTGTAACCGGAGAAATTCCTCCGGCGTGGCGGCAGCACGTTTTGAGTTGCAGAACATCTCGATATAGTCACAGATATCGCAATTTCGCTCGCTCAGATCAAGGGCATCGCAGACTCCTCACTCGAACCACACGTTTTCCCTAGACGATCTCGCGTCGTAGCTAGTGGTAATCTGGCTCTACTCTGTTTGCAATAATGGCTGTGCAATCCAAATCCAACATAGGAGACTGGAGATGTCTATCACTAAGCGGTTTTTGGAGTCCGAAGAAGAACGAAACTTGCTTAAAGAGCAAGCGCTGGCTCTCGTCGAATCCGGAACTCTGGATGGCGGCGGTGCCGCTGAAGGTATCGCCCGAAAGCTTGCGGATACTGGACGTTTGGACGGACTGACCAGTGCCCAGCGCGCGGTATACGACCGCTATATTGAGCCTCATTTTCACATCCGGTGCAGCAACCCTGACTGCGGCAGCGAAATCGAGGACTATTTGGTTGCTAGCGCAATACAAGATGATCCCGACTCTGCGCTTTGTGGCCAATGTCTTCATCTGAAAGAGCAGATGATGAAAGACTAGAAAAAAGCCCCTCGACTGGTTTTTTTCGTGGCCTGCCTAGCTGCTTTGGGCAAAATTTTTCAGCATACTGCGAAATCTCGATAAAGCATAATGCTGCCAAACGTGAAATAAAGCATAAGCTTGCTAAATGGCAAAGTTATGCTTAACGGCACAGAAAACGCTATACGGGAATAGGACAACAGCACAAGGAAGCAGAATTTCATACGAGGCGCCAACCTCACCGCATCATCATCATGGTCATGTGGAGCGGGGGCGCCAACCCCTCTTCACACACTCTGGGGCTGTGCCCCAAACCTTCCCGCCGGAAGGCTAGTTCTGTGGCGCCCGGTGCTCGTAATGGAGCTCGCCGGGTGCGAGGGGGAGGCGGTGGAGTAATCCCGGCATTGGCCGGAGTAATCCCACCGCTTTATCCCATGAAAAATTGCCGGTGCGAACGCGAAACGGGCCTGGGGAGCAAATGCCCCAGTGTTCCTGACAACATGATCAAAGGGTGCGTCCTTGGTGGACAAGTCCCTTCCAGGGGCGGGGTTTGTCAACAATGATGTCCGTTTTCTTCATGCCGCGTGACTCAATTCTTTAGGTGCTGCGACATGTTCTTTCGGCGGGTTTAACCACACCTCGCCAACTGGGTTCCAATCCCGCG